>Ga0326511_10000602_pt1 | contig 31662 bp, 67 predicted proteins | sample 0_2496_0518_D_FD_203701 | JGI IMG/M metagenome (GOLD analysis project Ga0326511, IMG submission 203701) | Bovine rumen microbial communities from UC Davis, California, United States - 0_2496_0518 | ecosystem: Host-associated > Mammals > Digestive system > Stomach > Rumen | place: USA...
CTGTCTCAGTTGCTGATCCAACTCTGGGGGCAATGACACGATCAGGCGGAGATTCTTCTGGCCTTCATCTTTTGCGGGTCTTGGCATCTGATCACTTCCTTTCTTCCAGGAAGATCAGCGAACCAAAAACAGTTGGGTAGTTGGGACAAGTACTTGGACTCGATTCATCCGGCAACAAAAGCTGGCTCTCAACGTCCAATGGACGCTGAGACACTACAAATTGTATGTAGAGGTTATCTAAAGCGATAGCCTTTACTTTTATATTTAGATTAAGGAGATGATTATATGGCTTATCAGATTCATGACGTAATAGACGGCGATGTGATTTAGGCTCAAACTACGATTGAACAAGATACACAGATCGCTGCCAATGAATCAGCCATTGGGCAACTTCGTACTACGGTACAGCAGATCCAGCATGACATGCCCGATACTACGCGGATCGAAAGCGACGTGAGTGCGCTCCAGACTTCTGTCAGCGGACTCTCTAGTACGGTTAACGGGATTAATACAACTCTTGGGACTAAGATGACTGAGCCGACCAATGAAGGTACGAATGGTCAGGTTCTTACTACCGATGGCAACGGACATCGTACATGGAAGACAGTTCAGGGTGGCGGTGGATCAAGCGTTGAGATCGACGATACGCTTACGCAACAGGGTGAAGCAGCTGACGCTAAGGCAGCGGGCGATGCTCTGGCAACAAAGCTCACGAAGCCTGCTACGGATGGCACGAATGGACAGGTACTGATGACTGATGGACAGGGTGGAGCTAGCTGGGCTGACGCTCTGGATAGCACGGCGGTTGAGAGTGCTGTTGGGAGTTATATTAATGCTCATCCTGAAGTAATTGCGGTTGCTGATGGTTCTATCAGCAGAGCAAAGCTTGACACTGATCTTGGTGATAATATCGACCAGATCGACGAAGCATTCGGGTCTACTTCCGAACAGACGATCGCCATGGATGACATTACGTTCACAGATGGCAAGACCATCTCAACGGCTGCAGCATCGATCGGGAACATTGTAAGCGGTTCTTCCTACTCTGTGTCTGACCCGATTACATTAACAAACGCCAACACACTCAGCATCAGCTACAAAGGGACTATTGACCCCACTGCGAAAGCTTTCTTCTATACGTCGACCGGCAGCTATGTAAGTCACTTCAATGTTCTCCGTGATACAAAGGCAACTCCTGTAGATGTTCCTGCAACTGCTGGGTATTTCAGGTTCTGTATAATGACTTCAAGAATCGCAAAAATGAACCCGATCGTCATCTCTGCTGAAGTCAAAGGGACTCTGGAAATTGAGTTTGAGAAGAAGGTTGACATTGATCAGGGCGTTGAGAACGCTGGCAAAGTCCTTGCTGTTGACGGGGCCGGGAAGGTTGCTCTCCGCTCGTCTACTGTGACTGTCAAACCGAAGTACATGCTTTCTCATCCGATAAAGCCCCTGATGCCTGAAATCATGGCGAGCTTTGGCTGGTGCAGTATGTATATCCCGGATGCATGGACTAAGGCAGATATCACGATGTCTGTCAGCGGCAGTGCGGATTCTAACAGCCTGACTGTTTCCTCGTTTACTGCGGTTCATTGCGACACGGATGCAGACCTCTCTTCTACTGTGAACCTTGCCCAACTTACTTCCGACTTTGGATGGGTCGGTGGTGTTCTGTCTGCTGATGGGATTCATTTCCACACTGTAAACTTCAAGGCAGACCCGGACGATGCCACGAAGCTGATCGTGTTTCCGAAGCTTACCGAAGAAATCACGAACGGTGTTCTGTCTACGATGCTGACGGACTCTACCTCTACTTCCGTTGGACTGCATCTTACGACGAACGGTTACAAAGCATATGCCCAGCATATCTTTGCCCAGAACCCGAAACATTGCGAGGTTGGCAAATACGTTGCCAGGTTCTCCGGCACGGAAGTTGATGTGACAGATCCTACCGTATTCCCTTGGCAGAAGATTGGCTCTGGCTATCAGACTGATCAGTATCGTTATGTTAACGAGAACTTGAATAAGGGCTGGCTTCAGAGAACCGTAGCAAATGCATGCTTGTATATTGCATATGCAAGTTATTCTCCTTGGACTGGGAAGACTGGCGTTTTCTGGGAGCAGAACCTTCAGGGCAACAGCGGCTATCTTGAAGCGTTCATCTTCCCTGTGTGCAACCAAATTGAACTTCCAGAAGGTATGGAAGTGCATGTCGTTGTTACGATTGACGGAGTTGAGAAGCTCCATGAAATCCTGACAACCTCCATCTGCCGCAGGATCATCTGTGACTACGAGGGAGCTGGGACTGCCAAGCTTGAGATCTACAGCAATAGTTGGGGGCCTGTCAATGGTGGCAAGTATGGCTTTGGTATAGGTCGGGTCACTTGGTGGGTAAACGAACTTGAATATCCTGACACTCAACTGTTCCCCAAAGGAGCGGTTATTGCACAGGAATTTGACTCTTGGGGAACTGTGCGACATGCGGCGAGTGCCACAGAGTTCAAACGGTTGCAGTGTGAAAACAGTGTTGTAACGGTTGATTACACGAACTACTCCAAGGGAAGTCAGACCAGTGCGTGGGCTTTGGCTTGGTTCTATGAGAACGTTGTCAAGTACCATCCTGCAATCAGTATCCACGACTTTGTCATCAATGACACGAACTCAAAAAATTCCAGCCTTGTCCCCGATACTGTTGCTGGCCCTGACAGCAAGACCTATAATAACAAGCTGACAAGTGCCCAGTATTGTGAGAATATGAAGCTCCTTGCCCAGCTTGCCATCAACAACGGCATTCAGCCGATCTTCATGCGGAACATGCAACACGGTGCAAGCAACTATCAGAGCTTCTCTAATTCTCTGATCAACTCTATGTCTACTCAGATCTAATGGAATGGCTATTAACGACTACGAGGCTGTCACTTATGTGGCAGCCCGTCTTTGAATTGAGGTGATGATATGGCTCTTGTAATTAAAGTTGGCGGTAAACCAGCTATCAGCAATCTGTGCGAAATCATGGTGCCTGACGGTACGAGCATCAACAACGCCAAGATCGATTACCGCTTCGTCAGCCCTGGATCGATTGCCTACACGACTTGCGGTGACAAGATGTGGCGGCTCGGCGAGAACTTGCGCTGGGTTCGTGTCGTTAACACTGGCGGTAGTGGTGGCGGTGGCGGATCTTCTACTAGTTACGGTGCTGCCGTATATGGCACAGCAGTTTATTCGTAATAATTAATAAGCGAGGTGTCTGAGATGAAGACGATTGGAAGATTTTGTGGTACATGGCATTTAGGTTATTCATATTCTGAAGGAGATACAGTCCGCTATGAGAACGAATATTACAAGGCTTTGTCTCAGATACCTTGCTATTCCAATGATCCTGCTAATAACCCTTAGTGGGAAAAGAAAACTAAAAGGGGTGATATAAAATGAGCGCAAGAAATAAATATTTCCCCGTTGTGTTTGAGAATGGCGAAACAGTAGCGAGTTCTGAAACTCCTGCTTATCAATGGGATAAAGGCATTGTACTTGTATTGAGCGGAATTGAAATTCCTAACGGTTCTATCCTTGAAGCAAACTGTTATTATGATTCTCAAGAGAATTCCGTTACATCTGCTGTTAGTGTACAGGATAATCAGATTCAGGTATCTGTTCCTGATATTGTAATGACAAAAGGAGTGCAAGTCTTTGCTACAGTACAAATTACAAAAGACGATTCCACAATTACTATATATGAAGCAAGACTTCCTCTCATCCGCAGAGCTAAACCTCATGATTATGAAATGAGTGATAGCCAAAAAGAAGCAGTCGATGGGTTGATCTCCGCCGTTAATGAAGCGATGTCTTCGATTAACAAGTTCACACATTTAGATGCAACACTGGAAACCATTGATGAACTCGAAGAGCCGGATGTAACGCTTTCTTCGACAGAGGATACTACGTCTTTTGATTTTGTATTCCCAACCTGGATTCCTATGACCGACGAAGAGATCGACAGCTAGCTTGACAAAATAGTACCCGCAGAAGATGAGAGTATTATTATTGGCGAAGCTATTTCTCCAGAAGAAATCGAAGATCTTATGAATTGGTAAGCGGGTGAGGATATGGGAAAGATCAGTAATATTGATTATGCGGAAGCAGCAGATAAACTTCTGATGGAAAGAAAGATTGATGAAGAGAAAAACGTGATCTATACAGATATTCCTTATGTAAATGCCAGTTCTGATTAGAACGGAATGGACTGTCAGGGCTTGATGGAATATTAGCTCCGCCAGTTTGGGGTTAAGAAGAACTGGAAAGGCAGCAACGACATGTTCAGAAACGCATGCGATTGGGTTGGGACGATTGCGGAGTGCAAGAAAGAATTCGGGAAGATCCCTAAAGGAGCTTGGCTGTTTATCGTGGAGTTTGATGGCGGGGAAGTAGCCCGGGGTTACAAGGACGGACTGGGCAATGCTTCTCACGTCGGTGTTTATACTGGGATCGGGAACGGCGTAGTCCACGCTTCCGCATCAAGAAGGTGCGTGGCTTCGTCCACGCTCAAGAATGCCTGGACACATGTCGGGCTTTGCAAGTATATAGATTACGGCAATACCCCTGAGCAAAATAAAAAGATAGAGGTGACCGTTATGGAGCAGGAAATGAAAGTCTTTGCTGAGAACGGCAGTTCTGTAAATATGAGAGATTCTATTAACGGGAATCTCGTTATGAGAGTTCCCGTTGGAGAAACTGTCACAGTTACTGGAGTGTCCAATGACTGGTCAAAGATTATATACAACGGTAAAAGTGGTTGGATGATGAGCAAGTTCCTCACAGATGTGGAAGGCTCGGAGAATGAAATGTATACGATATTCCTTGAGGTTAAGACTGCGAAAGCCCTCAAGGATGCTTTAGAGTAGGCGGGTGTTTAACATCTGAGAGGAGAGGATACCGATGGAAATGACTGGAACTATTGAGGGGGCAATCCAATGGGCTGAGATTGTAAGAAGTTTTTTATTATTTATAACTGCGGTAGGCGGAGCAGTCGCAGCGATTAAACTGTGGGTGTCGAAGCCGATCAAGGAAATGGATGAAAAGCTTGACAAGGTTATCGAAGAGTCCAGAAAGCAAGATGAAGAGCAGCGGAAAGAGATTAAAGAACTGAAGAAGACTCTGTCACGAGTGGATGAGAACAATGCAGACCTTCTTTGTGACAGGCTTGAAACCCTTCATCAGACATATATGGCACGGGGTTGGTGTGCCCCAGTAGAAAAGCAACGGGTTATCCGCATGTACGAAACCTATCGTGCTCGTGGGTGCAACCATCTCGCAACACACAACGAGGAAGATATCTTGAATCTGCCAGATCAACCGCCTAAAGGGGGCGTGAGTGGAAGTGGCAATAAGGAAAGTTGAATACTCTAAGAAATAGGTCGGGGGAGTTACCCTTGGTCTGTTTATACTTTTATAGCTCTCTCTTGTCTTGATTTCTTTTGCGGGTTTATTCCAGTACCAGACGGATGCAATCGTTTCGATTATGCAAGCGGTTACAACTTAGACTGGGGTAGCTATTACGAACTACAGCGTCAAGGCAGGAGTAGAGAATACATCTAAGATTAAGAATGCATATCAGGAAGCGAAGTCAATTGTAGATAATCAGATTATAGATGAAGGCTTAGGCTAAGTTAAAGAATCGGAGAGGTATTTCGTCAGAGATCCTCTCTCATACAGAGGACGTTGCTTCTGCGGATGACTAGAAATTTTTAAATAAAGTATACGGGAGTGAGTAATATGAATTGGACACCTGTGTTAGTTGCACTGATTACATTGTAGGCAGTTTTATTTGAGGAACTTTTACGGCGTTATGTTGTCCCGTGGCTGAAGGAAAACAACCTTATGGCTGTCGCTAAGTACGCAGTGTAGGCAGCCGAAGCTATCTACGGGCGTGGGCATGGAAGCGATAAGCTCAAGGAAGCTCTGGAGATTATGAAGAATAAAGGCTTTAATGTTGACACGGCAGAAGTCATGAACGCATTACAAGCCGCATGGAAGCAACTCGATATTAATCAGATCGCAGCCGGTATTAAACCCGCAGAATAAAATTAGGGGAGTAGATCTTAATTGGTCTACTCCCCATTTTTTTGTTTATATACCCCTAGGCAAGGCTTGGTAGGTATCCGCTATATCTCTCCATCTTGGGACATTCAGACGAACCCCGTAATGGTACTCATAATTTCCAAGGAACTGGTTGAGCCACTGTCCTGCTATATCGTGGGTCTTTGGATTCTTATATACGGTTTCCTCGATTGCGCTGATAAAGTCTTCAAGACATTGGAAGGGAGGATATCCGATCCGTTTATAGAAAACCCCTGGGCGAATCTTATGTACAACTCTGTCTTTGATCTGGAGATTGATCGGCCACTCCTTCATTCGTCTGGTAATCTCCCAGACTTTCTTCAGCCATAAGTCTCTGATCAAAACAGTTCCGTCTGCCATCATCTCATATCCGAAGATCAAGTAATCCACATATAACATCCACGGTTTCTCTACGATCTCCTGTTGATACATGTTGAAGTCCGCAATATCGAATCCCGGAGAGGCTTCTATATTGAACGCCTTGACTTCCAACATATCAGTCTTTCTGTTCTGCGGATTCAGAAAGAAATCCGGGGGCATCTGAGAGTTGTCATTCGTACAGTATAAAACCTCATGCGTATCGAACCAACCCTGTAACCACTCCTGGATTATATTGCCAACTACATCTCTCTGCCGGACAACTATATCTACTGTCCCCAGATAGAATCTTATCTGGCCTTCGATCTCTGTAATCCGTTCCTCACTCAACAGGGCTTCATATACTTCCTGTGCAGACATCCTGATCATTTCTATTTATCTCCTTGATAAATGTCAAGTACTTTACCCGCAACAGCTTTGATTACAGGAACAACGACCGTGTTCCCAAGCAGATCATATCCAAGGTTTCTATCGATATCGAACTTGTAATCCTCTGGGTATCCGAACAGGCGGAGTCCTTCTCTGAGACTCAGCTTTCTGATCCCGTCTCCGTCTCTCACATACAGATGCTCCATATCCATAGCGACCAACGTAGGAGAGATTGAATCAGGATCAAGTACTTTGCTCACCTGAAAGCTCATCTTACCCGCAACAATATTGTAGCCAACAGGCAGCTCTTCATCCGGGACTCGCAAGAGTCCCACTTTCTTTTTAGGATGCTCTTTCCTGACATACTTCTTGGAAGCCAAGTCTTCCAGCATCTCTTCCAAGTCATCCGCATCAAAGAAAGTCCTGATCATGTCCAGAGTCAGGGGCATACCGTCCATCCAGTCGATCCCGTAAATCTCTGCCCACTTCTTCTTCCGTCTTTCTGTCATCATCATGTTCAGGAGAGTCCTCTGGCGATCCGTGATCTCGCCCTTCAGACCGATATCCCAACTGTGGATATTATTTTCTCCGCCACGTTTGTCCTTAATCGACATTCCGGGAAGTTCTTCGAGCCTATAGTGGGCGAGGAGCTTCTTAATAAACGGACTACTCTCTGTTTCCAGTCCCTGTTCGAGAATATCCCGTACATACTTTTCTTTATGCGGAAACCGACTCATATCTGGAGTCTCTTTAAGCGTTCCGATAATATAGATACGCTTTCTGTCCTGCGGAACTCCAAAGTCCTTGGCGTTGAGAACCTTCCAGTTTACCTTGTATCCCAGACTCACGAGCCGATCCAGAATAATCGTCAGCGTCCGTCCGATCTTGTCCTTCGGATTCTCTTTGTCGTGGTTGACGAGACCCTCTACGTTCTCAAGGATAAACCCGAACGGTTTCTTTTCAGCAAGAATACGCTCAACTTCAAAGAACAGAGTACCTCTCGTATCGTAGAAGCCCAGTCTCTTACCCGCAGCGGAGAAAGCCTGACACGGAAACCCGCCAAGCAGAATATCAAACTGCGGAATCTCATCCGTAGAAATCTTAGTAATGTCTCCGTGAATTTCTTCGTCGGGGTGGTTCTGTTTCAGGATCTCTATCGCATGGGGTTTGATCTCGCTCGTGAATACACATTGAGTCTTAATCCCTCTCTCCTCACAAGCCAGTTCCAGACCTTTACGGATTCCCCCGATGCCAGCGAACAAGTCAATAAATCTTATCTCACTCATCCTTAGTTTCCTTCCTTGCGGTTTCGCAACTATTATATCACACTAGAATAACTTTCAGCAGACCAAGTGTAGACACTTGAAAAATAAATTAAAGATTCTTGAGCTGGTGGAAATTATCCTATATGGATTCACTCATGCTGGTTGTTGTTACTTATGCAAATATTCTGCATAATTATTCATGTTCTTTTCGTGTATTGAAGATTCAGTGTTTTAGACCTTTGTTTATTTACAAGGGATCTAGCTCGTTTTTATCTCGTTGTTGACATCAAAATGTCAATTGCATATTAATTAATTATGCCTAAACTCCTTACACCGCAACGCTTTCAGGACTTTTGTCTGTCAATTTCGTGTCAACTTTCTGATAGAGTTTATCGCATAATTTTGCAACGTCTTCCGTCTGCTCTTTCGTGGTATCAACATAGGTATTCATCGTGATCAAGAAGTCTGAATGACCCAGAATTGTCTGGAGAGTCTTGGTATTGATACGTGTTGCCATCATCGTAGCAAAGGTATGGCGAAGGCAGTGGTAAGTAATATCTTTCGGAACGTTGAGCTTCTTTAATATCCTGTTCCCCTCGACCGTAGCTCCTCCAGCATTGTAAGGTTTTCCCTTCTTGGAAACGATCACTCTTCCGCTCGGTTGTCTGGCTTTCCGCAGATACTCCTCAAGTTCTGGCAGGAGAGGAACATACCTGATACCCGCATCTGTCTTCGGAGCTTTAACAATCGGATTACTATCCTTGTCAAGACTCAGAGTCTTCGTTACGTGGATCAGCTTCTTGTCAAAGTCGATATCTTCCCAGTCCAGAGCAAAGACTTCTCCTAGTCGCATGCCTGTATATAGAGGGATAACTACTATCAACTGTTTCATCAGCGGAAGACCGGGTATTCCGTTAAGCATATCTTCCACTTCTTCTGTTGTCATCGAGCGTCTCTTGGCATTCGGGTTTGTGACGGAGATCTTAGAACTTTTGAATGGATTCTTGGTGATAAACCCATCTTCAATTGCGTACTCATACAAGTTCTTCATGATCCACAGGACAAGGAACTGAATACTCTCCAATTCCTCTAACGAATTAATAAACCACATTGCCTTATCTGAGTCCATCTCATCCAGGTGCATATCTCCAATTGCGGGTTCGATATGCGACTTGATAATAGAACTCAAACTAATATAACGCTTGCCCGCTATCTTCTTACTGCGGTACTCATTGAGCCACTTATTAATGTACTCGCCGATTGTAGGGGCGTTTGATACGGGCTTCTCCATTACATCCTGATACAGATACCCGTACTTCCTGAATGCGGTATCAAATACTTCGTCGATTGTGTATCCTGTGATCCAGACTTGTTCTCCGTTGATAAGTGTAACATGGAAACGCTGACGCTTTTTCATTGGACTGCTCCCTTCATCCTAGCAGCAGTCGTGAACCCATATAGAATTTTCAAGTTTCATAAAACGTTATCAGCCCTTTCAAAAAGAACCTCTACACGGTTTATTATAGCCGCATAGAGGTTATATACAATGGTTAATCCGGGATACCGTCAATTAAAGTCAGAATCCATTCCGCTGTCTCATATTCTTTTTCTTCGGTCGTAGGATCAAGGAAGGTAATGTAGTCACGGATAACAGCCTTGACTTGTTCCTTGTACTCCTGATTCAGAATCTTAGCATGGTCAACTTCCTTGCGGAGCTTATCCTTATCTCTCGGCTCAATCGTATAAGTCGGAGCGTTGTTAATAATCTCGGCAACAGCAGAAGCAACCGCTTCCTTATAGTAGTTGTTCCCAGCATATATGCTCATCTCGTACATATTCTGTTCAAGTTCATCTGCATCAATCAGTCTCACAGTTATTCGTCACCTTCCCGTTATCTACAATCATGAACCTATCGTCTTCTTCGATTTCACAGATTCTACAATAAAACTCATATGCGAGTTTTTTATCACTGATAATTTCCTCGCATTTTTCTTTGAGCATTCTACGCAAGTCTTGGATATCAACCTGTAGCTTCATCCTGTTTCACCTCTTTCGATGACTTCGGAATAAACTTACTACAGTAGCCGACCTTGTCTGTATCCCAACTCTTGTACGGGATCTTCTTAGATCTCCCGAAGCCGGAACAGAAAGCGGATGTCCTGACCCATTCGCCGTATGCACATTTACGGCAGTTTGCTTGATTCGCATAAGGAGTAGCGGTCTCTTGGTGCTTCAGAAATGTACTGTATCTCATTTTATTTCTCCGTTCAATTTAAGTCTGCACTGCGGACAATACCTATACTGGTAAGCAAGCCCGTCTATAAACTCATGTTTGAATCCACATCTCGGACACTCACATATCGTATGTACGGTATCGTCATCTTCTCTGTAGGACAGCCCCGGAATACGAACCCATTTCGCAGATTCGCAGTCACGCTCAAGGCTTCCTTCTCTTACCCCTTCGTTATGTCCTGACCACCAGCTGATTATAATCAAAAGGAAAAACACCACAATCAAAGTAATACAAGCTACCCAATTCATATAACTACTCCTTCTACTTCAACTATTTCAATCCACTGACCAGACCCATCTACGGCAGGAGTCTACAAATCTGCGGAAGCGATAGAGTTATCACTCTACTTGGCTTGCTCGATAAACTTCTTAGCTTCAGAGTAGGAGCAGTTGGGAAGATTCCCGAACTGGACTTGATCGGAATTCTTTCGTGTAATTTTCACTAGCCACATCATATTTTTTACCTCATTCCCATTGAGTAGGATCATACTGGGACAACAACCAGTCCTGAAAAGCAACGCAGAAACTGCGTCCAAAACTCTGTGTATTATCAGAGTTTTTAATAAACACCTTATTAAAGACGAAAGGATTCGGATCAAGTCCATCGAGTCCGCTCTGAGGATTATAAATATTCCCCTGATGATAGGGGAGACTGTCTGTCCAATTGTGAAAGGCATCCCAGACCTTAGACTTAAAATCCGATCCTCGCCAGCCTTCGTTAAACAGTTCAGCCAGTCTCCTGTCATCAAGCCCCGCCATTATATATTCGTAGTTCGTCATGTCGGTGGCACACTCTCATCATCATAGTAGTGGCTGTAGCGGGACAGTCTCATGTCTCCGTGACAATGCGTACAAACAATAAGGTAAGTAGGGTAAAGATACTTGCCATTTGCATCCTTTTCGACGAGCTTTTCAGCAATCACCATCCTGTCTTCCGATGAAAACTCTTTTCCACAAAACGGGCAAGCAGTAATCGGGATAGGCTTAGAGTTCCCCAACGTCCTCATCTTCTTTCTTTTCATATCTCGCATCAGGCGTAATTGGCTCACAGTCTTTATACCAGGGCTGAATCTCAGGAGAGAATCCAGTCTCCTCACACCATTCCAGAGACTCACAGTTCTTCTGATAATAGAACTTAATTTCTCTGCGGGAGTTAGTCTGATAGACCTGACCATATCTCAGGAGATTACGGAATCCCGCAGACTCTTTATGTACGATATCAAACTGCTTGTTCAGGAAATCCTTGAACCCGCCCGGAGACTTAGCTCCCTTCCAGTAATTACAGGACTTACAGGAAGGCATCAGGTTCAGCACATCGTCTACGTCTCCTTCCTTGTGGGAACGCTTCCATCTGCTCACAGGGAAGAAGTGATCAACGACCATCTCATCCTTATTCAGTACACATCCACAGTAGGCACAGTGTCCTTCGTACCGCTTGAATACCTAATTGCGGACACCCTGATTAATATACTTACGCTTATGTCTCATACTGTTCACCAGCTCTTCTAAGATAAAAAGTTAAAGTTAAAACTTGAAGTCACAGTTAACAGGAAGACTGGAAAGCAGCATTGCATACTTCGTGAGGATAGCACTCGTTTCTTTAAATGCGTCGTACATATGCTCATCCTTCACATCTTCCATATAGCTATCAATAAACTTTGCATACATTCGAGCCTTGTCAATTTCAAAGGTCACATCATTTACTGTCATAAAATTTCTCCCACACGCATGCACAACCAAGAATGAGTAACGCAATGCCTACGGTGATCCACAGCGGACTGAGTACCCATACCCAAGACCAACTGATTACTCCGCAAAGCTTTAACACAATAAAGACAATCAGCAGGACATCAGCCTATCCCATTCCTGCACTACTTCCACCTTTGTTATTGCTCATGATTTCCACCGTACCTTTCCACATCTCTTACAGTAGTAATGTTTCATCCCAGTCTCTTTATCTATGCGGACTTCCCACTCATGTCCGTTGAAAGCACCGCATTTAAAATACTTAATCGGTCTGTTGATATATCCGTTTTGCTGATCAGGTCTGATCTCTTCATCCATATTAAAAATACACATCGTAGCCATCCCAATCAGGAAAGCCAAAAACAACCACTAAAACATAAGAAAACCCGGCATACCTTACACCTTCTTTTCATTAGGGGAGATAATCTTCCCGTTCTTAATAATCGACCCAATCATCCAGTCATACCCGCAGAATCCAATTGATCTGTTCTCCAGTTTCCTCGCTTCACTGGCTGAGACTTTGCGGGTTTCTACACAAGCTGTCCATCCATCAGGCCACGAGTAAACGAAGTCCTTGTTCCAGTACTCTTTAGGAACTTCATTGTTCTTGCGGATTCTTACATGCAAATCCTTCTCGCCTGACCACCGTCCGTTCCAAGAACCAACGTTAGGCATCGTCAATTCAAATACAATCACTCTTCTTCATCTCCACCCATCTCTTCATACCTTCTGCATATCTCATCCAAAGAGTAGGCACAAGTCTCGCACTTCTCATCGCAGATCGGATTCATTCCCGTAAGCAACGGATACCCACAATTGATCAGCTTCTCAGTTGTCATCCTGCTGACACCTCTTCGTAATCATATCTGCTGCGGTATCCATCAGCAGTTCAAACTCCTTCACATCCATACCGACAACCCGCTCATTAATATGCCAGTTATAGGCATCGTAGCTGAGATTCCTCAGTGTATCAGCCACAGTCTTAGGGCTGTATACCTGATCTCTGCAATAGCCGAAGCAACGACCCTGGTCAACATTGTGTTCACGGTTATCTCTGGCGCAGACAGCCACCCTTTCTCCGTCCTTGTCTACTTTGACCCGCTTACAGTGTTTGCAATCCATCTGAAAGTCATAAATCTTTTTCTTAATCTCGTCTCCGTTATAATACATATCCCACATTCTCTTATCCTCTTCTCATTAAAATCTCAAATACGGAATCCTTTAAAGCTTCCGTTGCACTTGTTTTGTCAAAAGCATCGTCAGCATAATCATCAAGTGCTTTCTTGAACTCAGCGTTCAGGGAGTGGAATTGTTTCTCCATATAATCATCCTGAGTCAGTGCTTCGTTGTCCGGGTGTTTGACTCTCCATGCCTTTTCCTTTGGACAGCCAGTACAGCTTGAACGTGTACTCAGATCACATTCTCTGCAAGGATATCCTTCATACGGATCATCAATAGACTTGAGCGTTCTATTACAAGCACTTATGATAATCCTCATAATCTTGTAGTAATCTTCCTTTTGTAACACGTCGCATTTAAGTAATTCAGTAATATCCTGAACCAACCTTTTCTTTTCTTCTGCCGTCATTCTGCTCGTCATACTTCTCACTCCCAAAGGATCGCCTGTCCGCAATTCTCACAGTGCCTAGGCTCTCCGTCTGCAGCAGATTTAAGAATAGGTCTTGAGCAATGAGGACAAAAATAGGAATGTGCCGGATCACCAGTCGGAGCAGTAGGAGTCAGCCTTTTTATAGCATTCAGTGCATACTGGATTGCTTCATGCCCAGCGCTACCTTCATCACTCATCGCAGACATAATCCCAAGAACCGCAACTGCTCTGTCTCTTTCATCAAACAAACTAAAATCCATATCAATTCTCCTTCGGATATCTGATAAGCTCCTGCGGTGAGTGACCAAGGTACGTATTGATGTACTCACTGGCTTCTCCCTGTGTCGTACCTACAAATTTTGGGATACGATGTTCCGCATATTCATACAAATTTTCGACTATGATTTTCTGCCTTTCAGTCATCGGCATGTCTTCCCAATTCTTAACCTTTTTCATTAGCGGATTCCTTCCTCATCTCTTCAAGTTTCTGTTCCGTGGCTATACATATATAAGGCGGATCGCATATCTCCCAAGCTGGGCAGTCATGGCAAATCCTAGGCATCTCATCCAGATTATTCATTCTACTACTACTACATCAGGGCCTTTAATTGAATACTGACATTCCGTTGCCCTGATTACTCTCCCATCGTCAAGCTTAATCAAAGTCTCAAAAGGATCTGCCCGGTCATCCCGAATAATCGTTCCGAAAAACTTAATACTGGTATCGTAATGGAAACATACTTCACATCTTCTGTTTACATACTCGCTTTGCATTGGAAAACTGAAGGCACTAATTGTTTTAACACATCCCATTCTTCTCATCCTCCGTTAATGCTATGTCAGCAAGTACTGCAATCGGTACGCCTTTCGCTTGAACAACAGTTAAGGAAGTTATCTGATAAACCTTTTTATTGGGATCCATACAAATAACGGGTACATTTCCATATACTCCCTTCAATTGTTCGATCATATCTTTCTTATACATATTACACACTCCAATCTTCAGCAACCTCGTCACAGTGTTCCCCAGGGTCATCCGCATAACATCCTTCAACATCATCATGCATCGGACAACCCAAGCAACTTCTCACAGTCGTTGTCTTACTACGGTTGAAGAACTCCTTGCGGTTAAAGAAGTCAGGGCAAGGCTCAGACTCACCCTGACAGTTCCAAAACTCATCGAGGTAGTAATCACAGAGTTCTTTGCATTCCTTACAAACCGTTGAATCGTAAGCAGCAATATCCATTCTTATTCCTCATTCATTCCATACTTGTCATCAAGATAATTAAAAACGAAACGCCACAAGATAGGAGAGATGATAAAGAGATACCATCCGATTGCAGCGAACAATTCAAGACTCACATTACCACCTCTTGATATAGTCTTTACCCAGCAACATCCTAGTCTTATGGTAGTTGTCGATAAGTAGGTTATTCGTCTGCCTGTGTTTCGGATCAGTACATCCTGTCTGGGAGAGAAGCAGTTGGCTCAGAGCCAGAAGGATAATTTCCTGATTCTCAAGAACTTGCTTGTCCACATCGGTCATTCGTCTTCATCCTCTTTTTCAAGTGCGGAAATGAACTCTTCATTCGTTGGCAACTCGTCAAGACTCCAAGACTTGGCAAGTTTAACGCCGTGATAGGGGAGTTCTTCGTGTTCCCGCAGTTCATAAAACCTATCATCTGGAGTCAGCGGTTCTTTATTGAAACCCTGATAGACTTCAAATGTCCGCTTATCAAAGTCGATCACATATGCCCACTCACAGAACAGGGAGTCGGCAGCAAAGTTAAGCTGATTAGAAATACGGAAGCAGTTGCCCCGCTGAATAATCGGAAGGATATCTGCGCTCGTATCACGATCAAACTCAGGAAAGAGTTCTCTTAAAGCGTTGACTCTGTCCCCGGTAAACCAGAACAGCGTGTTGTATTCCTTGTCATTCATTTCACGGACATTGACTAGGTTGTTGAGAAAGATCTTCTCATCCATCTGATCCCGCAGAAACTCAAGTACTGCAATGCCCTGTCCACTGGGATATCCATCCCACTGCCCATACTGGGCAACCCAATAACGTCCTTTATACTGGACAGCAATCTAATGTCTCGTTCCCATATACTTAAACACATCCCCAAATGATATTTTTCTTCTTAATTTTCGCTTCTCTGCCAGAGTGAGACAGGCAGCATTACCGTGACTGTAACCGGCTGGACATGAGGCATAGTGTATACATTCTCTGCACTCCACAAACAAGGCGATTCCCCCTTTGTTGTACTTGTGGCATCCTCTACCAAGGATACTCTTACATTATCCGCACACTCTTCAAGAAGCTGTTGAATATAAGTGCAGATTGTTTGCTCGTTTGCTTTCTCGCTGTAGAAATCCATTGACAGCCGGACATTCTATACAGCGGAGACTGTACGCTTCTTTTTCTCCTGAGTCATTTCTTATCCCCCGTTTTATGTTCAAAATCGAAACACATCAGAACCTCGACACACACCTCATCAGGGTCTTTCTCACACGGATGAGGAGAGTCTTTATCACACCACTTACAATTGTCACACAGACTGACTCTCTTTTCATAATCAGGGATCGTTACTTCTTTGATCTTGTAGTTGTAATCCCATCCGATATCATCTTCTCTTCTCCGCAAGTCTTCTTCAATTTCTTCTGCGGACAAGATATGGTGAGTGTCCAGTTCAAGCGTTACCACTACTTCCATTGTTCTTCTCCTTTATGAGTCGTTTGTTAAATCGATCAATTGCTCTGTAATACTCTGCGTCTGTCAAAAGGTTTTCCATCCAAAGGAACAGCTACATGTCCCCGCAATCAATAAACCTCATCCGATCTCTTCCTTTCTGACACGTACAAGAATCGAACTTGCATGGGTCTGCCCCGCCCAGTACCGACTCGAACGGTCTGCCACCCCTTTAGCGGGATGCCCTGTTACCAATGAGGCAACGTGTCATTTATTGCTGCTCTTCTCGCTTCAGGGAAGGAATCAGGCTCTCCGTTGATCGTTCTCTGATACTCATGTACCCACGTATAAGCAGCGTTGAGATAGCCAGCCTTCCATTCTCTTGACTTATATGTTAAGAACGGCTGATTCAGCAGATAAGCCTGGAAGCCTTCTTCGAACTCGCTCATCTCTTGTTCCTTCTTTCGTTTTTCATCTCGTCCTTGAGTACGGAAACGAATACAAGGAAACAAACCGCCCAAGTTATAATGACTCCAGAACAGCATCCTAAAAGAAATGATCCCCAGTCCATTTTTCTCTCTCCTTAATCTCCTTAAATAATATGGCTTCAGCACAACAAGGAATCGAACCTTGTGCATCCCCGTGACTTAACTCTCACGGTTACGAGAAATAGAAGCAATCACCAGATCCTGTGCTGATTCAGATCTCCTTTCTGATCTTAGCCATATACAATCAATGCGGGTGAGGATTCGCACCTCACATGGATATGATCACTCTCCGTCCCGCCGGGGTCTTCAAATCCACTCGTTGATTTCGTTGCAACTCCCTCAACTCGCTTTATACTGTCGGGTGCGTCTACTTTAACCGTGACCTGCGCTCCTGTGTTCAGGTGTACTTAATTAAGAGACACGTCCTTATCTACTCTCCGCAGGAATGATGGTAATCTATTCCGCCACCGCATTTAATCGTCTGTATCACTTGGGGGCTGATTCATAATCCAGCCTTTTCTAGCATAAACTCGCTTGCCACACTTCGGGCAACGTTCTCTCTGATTGTTTTCAAGATCGGACTGAAAACGTTCGCTTGCTGGGTTATACCAACCAGTCTCATCTCCACAATACGGGCAGACCGTATAACCAAATCCGTAATGAAAGACATCCTTCCAACGTTTCGGTTCTTCCTTCTTGTCTGCTTTAGCTTTCAGCGGACATTCATCAGGGCTGCCGTCTCGCCAGTAATACCAGTTAACAAACATGTGTGTTCCAGTCTTGGCCAGTTCCCCACACTCGACATAATTACCAAACACATCCATCACATGCTTGCAACCATAACAATTCGGTTCACTCATTTAGACAACTCCGCCTTCACCGTTTCAACCATATCAACAAACAACATCGTTTCTTGGAATCCGCCGATAGGAACACCGCTGTTTAACTTATCGTATTTCTCAAGTGCTTCATCGACATACTCAGCACCATTTGGCGTTTTAATATACGGCATTAAGCTCGACCTCTTTTTGTAATGTTTTGTACCATACTTCCAAAGCTTTATCTGCTTCGTCGTTGATACGCCGCTCACCGATGTCGAAACTGCCGCCCCATGTTGCCCTGATGATATTGTCGATGCACCAGTCAGTGAGCCTGATCATAATGCAAAGGTTTTCATACCGCTTTGAGTTCTCATCGCTGTTGCAGTCTTCATCTGGTTCAACCTCGCCAACTACATTGCTCACAAGTTTAATTACTTCCTGAGCGGTAAGTTTATCTCTTGTCATGCGGATTCTCCTCATCGAACGCCAAGCAAATAATCCAGTATCCCAGCCCCAGAAGGATTCCCAGGATCGCAGTTGCTACATAAGGGTTCTCCTGTATTGCTCTCACAAACTCCATTGCCCTTACCTTCCTTCTTTATGCAAGCGAGGATTGCCATTGTTTCATCTTGAGAGCCGGCCGTGACACGCTTGAGAGAAACGATCTCATATACATTGTTTTGAGTATCCAAGCAAATAATGGGAACATTTTCCCGTACATCCGTAAGACCTTTGATCATGTTTAATTTATTCATAGTCCTCACACCTTCATGTATCCAGTCACTCTTCGAAGAAATGACTGAGTATACAGTACACACTGAAGCAAGCCAGTCCAAAAATCAACGTAACAATACACAATGTCTCAATCATCTGTTATATCGTTTCCCTCATCTTTGCACCGCATCCTGGGCAGTGATCAAAATTAAGCTCTTTCTCAAAGTTCTTTCCGTGCCATCCACATTCGCTACACTCGTAATGTCCGTGGAATTCAGGTGGCATCATTCCTTCCATCTTTACCCAACAGGCTTTCTTAACCCCAAGGATTTCATCCGTCATATCGCCTTCGACAACAAATTCAGTTTCGGGATTAGTGACATAAATATTGGTATTGTCATATTGCGGGTTATAGAAAAAGTACAAGATTTGATCCGTATTAATCTATGTGGGAGTACTCTGATTCCTTTCTTTAACCTTAATAAACCTAGGCATTATTTGTCCACCTTCTTTACAATGTCTGCTATTTCATTAAGTGCGGTTTTCTGTGACCGAATAATATTTACTGCCCGGTCAACAGTAAGCATTCTGCGTTCCGCTTCCTTGTTTCTATCTTTGGCATAAATGTCGAAGAAGTAATCCGCAATTGCTTCAAGCTCTGCGATTGTCTTACTAACATCAGTCATCGTGTTCTTCTCCCGGTTTCTTAGTCGTAAGATACTCAACGCTAATTGAATCGATAGGAAATTTATGATTGACTGCAAAGTGTGAGACAGCACCGCAGTCTTTACAGAAGTAAGTCACATGGTCGAGATCAGAGCCAGAGTGTGAAACTCCACGCTTCATTCGTCCATTACACCAGAAGCATTGTATATCCAGAGGAATATAAGTTTTACTCATACAACTTCACCGCCTGTCCGCATTGATCACAATACTTTTGCTTCTCATAGAAAAAACATTTATGACACTTTGGACACCTGTAAAGACGGTCGATTTCGTTCATCACTTCTACTTCCGGCTCAACCGCTTCCTGCTCTTTCAGCAGAGCAAGGGCATCAGTGACGCTATTAAGACATTTAAACGCTCCCATCACCGCCATTTCGCCACCACGATCTACAGCCTGTGTAAGCATGATTTCTGTTTCTTCTAACCCTTTGATAACCTTTTGACGATCAGCCATCCCACTTCACCGCCTGTCCACAATACGGGCAATAATTTGTTCCCCGTTGCAGTCTTCGTATTCCCATAACTCTATCAGTTACCGTTGAACAACTGGGACAATACTCTCCGTCTTCTCTGTACAGTACAGTTCTAGGATACCCGTCCAGCAATTCCAAAGTATCGCCAATCAAATGATCCACGCACCCATCGCACTCATGTCCGTAAACGTTATAGGGACATTCTTCATCACGACAATTGGATGTTGTAAACCATGCGGGTTTACATCTCTTCAGGCCTTCGATAACTTTCCCTTTATCAGCCATCCTGGGTTTTCCTTTCTCCACTTCCGCAGAACCAATTGAGATCAACCTGTATCGGAATAATCCAACGAGCTTTCTCCATCAGTACAGCGCAGCAGTTCTCGTCGTTCTCTCCGTCAAAGAGATGTTTGCAATCTTTGCAATGTACGATCTCAGGCTGTTCCTTCAGCAAGTCTAATGCGTCTCTGCACAGATCGTCGTTGCATTCTTCGTCTTCGTAATACGAGCAGTTCTCACATTTTGATGGCGGGTATAAGCAAATCTCAAGACCGTTTATCACATCTTCTTTACAGCGCATCTCGCTCAACCTCTGATCATTTTCGTAACGTCAGGTAAATGATCGTCACGGTATACCTTGTGATGTATCCCAACAATCCAGCACCGTCTCATGTGACTTGCCGATCCATTCGTCGATATAATCACACGCTTCACCTTTTGTAGTCCCAGAGAACAAGGGAAGGGGATACTCTGAAAACTCCTGCATATCATCGATGAGTCGCTGTTGCTTCTCCGTTATCGGATCATCACGCCAGTTTCTCATCGGTCTTCTTCTCTTTCTCAAGAATCAGTTTTCTGAACCAACGATAGATTGGACAGCCATCGTCAGTTGGTTGGCAGCTGGAACATGCGGCAGTTCTTCCAGGACATCCGTCTTTAAGCCAGCACTTCTCAAATGAACTCATTCCAATCCATCTCCTGACCACAATTGCTACAGAACTTTTCATATCCCATACCTACACCTACTACCTTGAAGTTGATCACATAGCCTACATGATTGCCACACTTTGGACAGAAGCATCTGTAGTAGGACAACCCGTATCCTTCGATCTGTGACAGATTAGGCTTTACTGGTTTCTGAGAATCCAGATACTCGATCATATCAATTACGATTTGTCCGCTGATTTTAAAGTCCGGGTCGATTTTAGCGTCGGCTGCGTAACACGCAAGATTATACCTGAGTTGTCTCTTATCCATCTTCGCTCCATCTTTTCTATCTGATGCTTAGTAAGATATTTCTTACTTTGTATCATGTCGTATACATATTTCTTCCCAGCTTGGAATCCGTTCTCATATCCGATCCTATATCTCCGTTCGTACTCTTCTTTGTAAGCTTCTTCTTGCTTATCAAAGCTACGACTCCAACCCCAGAGATAACCAAGAGCAAGGGAAGTAAACACTCCAAGGCAAATCAGTCCATATATCCAGCCCATTTCAGAACACCCCGCTTACAGGCGGATAAACCCTGTATGCACCCTTCAACATTTTCGCTCCGCAGTTTGGACAGAACTTACTGCCCGACCACCGCATAATGTTTTCAGGAGTAATATCTTTCCCGGTCGGCAGCCCATCGTTTCGACTACGGCAGACTGAACAAATCCACCCTGGAATACCCCAATCCATTCCGTCTGGATCAAGAATCCATATTCCTTCCTTCCGATCATAAAGTGTAACGGTTGGAGCGTCAGCGATAAGACTCGTCAGCTATTCGACATATCTGGAATTGCTCTCTGTATTTGTCAGACAAAGCACATCCGTCATCAATTTGTCGGCATCAATTAATCTCATTTTTCTTCACCTTTTTTATTTATCCGTGCACCACATACGGCGCAGTATTTGGTTTCGATGGACGGCTGAGGATTATCCCCAAACAGTAACTTTGTACACTTTGGACAAACCCAGTCGACTTTGTTCCCTCGGTACATTGGAATCCACTGTCTGGGTTCAGGCTCTGCCGGCTCCTTCAGAAATCTCAGTATCGTCAACGCTTCGAAAGGGGAGAGGACAACGAAGTCCTTAGAAGTACCACGCAATATAGCGTTTACTTGCTCTTCGAACTGTAAGATGAAGGCTTCTCGTTCCGTCACTCTAACTCATCCCATTTCCTGTATAACTTCTGGGCTTGTTTACGGCTGATGTATCCAAGCGTAACCAGATTATCAACCGTCTTCTTCCTGCCCTCGTCGAATCCGTTTCGATGACCTTCGTTGTACTGTCTCTGCTGTGCTTTATAGTAGTCAGTCATTTCTTCTTCAGCCCTCTTCCGATATCCAAAGAACGAACCGAAGAGAGCAACACCAGCGAGGAACAGAAATACGGTAATGAAGGTCACGATATCTCTAATAATCTCAGTCATATATCCTCATCCAGATCAAAATCCTCATCCATCACGTCGACTTCATCATCACCATTACTACTGATGTACACGTTGATGCCCAGTAGGATAATGGCTACTACAGCAAGGAAGATCTGTATCCAAATATCTTTATTCATGTCGTTTCTCCTGATGTTCCTGTTTACCGCAGCGGAGACACTCTCCATTGTGGTAAACGTGTCCGTGGATAGCCCCGCACTTGAAATGTTTAATTCCTCTGCAAAGCCATCCGTTATATCGGTCGTGTGTTACTTCTATCGTGATGAACATGCTTGCTATGGTTGCGATCACGATCAAGACAACGATGACTATTGATCCTGTGCTTACATTAATTATCATTCCTAGTCCTCCAGAGCTTACGCTTGCCACAGTGGATACAGCGACCAGACTCGTATTTATGACCACGGATAGCCCCGCACTTTATATGCTTTGCCCACCGATAAATCCAACCATCATACTTATCGGTACGGATTTCGACTTCGCAGAAGATACTAACAATGATGAGAAGCACGATGACTCCAAGAACGACGCAGAAATAGCTAAGGAGCAAATCACTCATAAGAATCACCTTCCTCACTGTAATTCTTTTCAATCTCATTCCTTGTATTGTCGATCAGATCACACAAGTCGGCATACACATTCCAGTTATCTGGGCTGACAACAGGATGCAGAGTGATATCCGCAAACATTCTCATATCGTCCAGTCGTGTGAGGATAAATGTTTTAAGACTCGTCGTGTTCGTCATCAACTACCTCAATCTCATTTTTAAGCATCTCAACCGTATTCTGAATAGCCTGGTTGAGAACATCTTCTGGGAGTTTAATGGGGTAGATCGTACCCCCTCTTGCCATCCCCGCAGCGACACGGTCAAAGATCATTTCAAGTACGTCGATCATATTTACATTCTGCGGAACATTTTCGTCCAGATGATGACGTTCCATCTTGCAGTGTTTTCGATACCATGTACCCTTGTCAAACTTCAGCATCCCATCAATTGCAGAACAAAGGTCACGATAGAACTCGCTGCGTTCAGGATCATAACGTTTTGTGTAGTCATGGGATTTATATTGATCTTTTGCGAGTTCCCAAAACCTGTTTGCGACTTTATTTACATCCCAATAATGCGATATATTCGCTTCATTGAACTCGGTAATCGTAGGGATCGCTCTTGCCGTCCGGCTATCTCCCTCAGTATGTTTCACAATCTTTACTGCCATATCTTTACTCCTTGTATAAAACCTTGAATATTTCACGAGTCTCAGGATTTTCATAAGCCTTCAGCGTCAGGTCGAAAGATACTGATCTCTTTGTTGGGAGAGGAAAATACTTTACCCCCTCAGGGCCTATCGCAGTAACTTCTCTAGTCTCACACTCATTGTTGAGGTTGAGCAACTCTGGTCTAGCCCAGACTGAGAAGTAATAATATCCTTCGCCGACTCCTGTCTGTGTAACCATGCGGCTTGGTACTCTGAACACATACATCGTTGGATCTTTTTCTTCGAAATCAATCATTGTCAAATCAACAACTCTTGTTCCGCAGAACTGACACTTTAATCCGCTGACAGGAAGCGGACCCCCACAATTGGGGCAGTTGGTTACTCGTCTGTTAGCCATCGCTCTGAAGCTCCCTAGCCTTTACTTTTGCAAACTGCACAATCATATCCATCGCGGCTTGAGTAAGTCCTGATGTGAATATTCTCAAGCCAACTGGATTCAGTTCGAAATCGTCTTCTTTCTCATTCCAGTCCAGAGTAGCTATTGAGTAGCAACTCTCATTAACCATCGTATCCTCAATCTTGTTGGTCTTATCATTATAGGCAAATGTTTTATGCGGAGTACTGAAGCTTTGCCACTTCACGATATCGAAGTTCTTTATCTGGGTTTCCCGCTCTTTCCTTGGGAAGAAGTAGGTGAGGTCTCTGATCTGGAATCCATCAACTCTCTCTGTGTAATCCACTTAATCGTCTCCTTCTTTAAGAGATCTTTTCAACATCGCAGCATACTCTTTCATGCCATCAATATGTTTGTCCGCAGCATCGGAAAAGAAGGAAGCAACTTTAATGAATACACCGCTCAACTTCAGGTAAAAGGTCGATTTCCATTGATGGTATTGATATTTCAACTCGTCATACCAACTGTAATTGTCATCCATAAATTCTCCTTAAAGGTAGGTTGTCTCTTCGTCTACCTGATCGTCACTCGTAATCGTGATCGGAATCTCTGCGATATCCGCCAGGTTACAAGTCAGTTCATACCGTGTGCTAGGGGCAGCTCCATAGAACGCATACAGTCCGCCGTGATAATCATCACAAACAACCTTATCCCCAGTGATCTTCCATGTGTTGTTGCCAGACTTAAATACCGCTCCATCTCTCAGTTCGCCGATCTTGGCTCTCATACCGATGTGGCTGTAGGTCAGATCAACGTCAGGGTAATCCGCAAGGAACTGTTTATATTTCTCAGGATACGTGTGAGCGAGAACATTGAACCAGACTTTCCGATGATCTTGCCAACCTTTTACTGGAGCGGAATCAAAAATGGAAAAGGGAGCATATTTGTACAGCCGATACAGAAGCTCGGAAGTAACATCTTCCCACTCAAGAACTGTAGTCAATCCACCAAACAGATTCGGACCCTTCCACCTTTTGTACTCCTCATCGTAGTAGATTCCGCAGTACATCGTACTCATCATCTTTGTTCCTACGGTTGCGATATAGTACCCAGTCGTAGGTTTCAAAGCATTAAAGGTATCCCGCTCCTTAATTGACTTAGCCCAGTCGGTATACCTCATGGCTCTCTGCGAGTAACCGGGATAAGTTTCAATTCGACTATACGGACAGTCAACTTTGAAGATTCCCGGAAGTCCAGCGCACATTCCCTTCTGATACAAAGAACATTCATCGGAGTGGGAGCAATAAACCCGCTTCTCGTTCTGAACTTTGGTCTTCTCCCATCCACCGTAGATATTGCAGTAGATCTCTTTACGTGTCTCCATCAGTCTTCACCTTTTCGTACAGTTCTTTAAGAGACTGAAGATATGAGAGTTGTGCTTCGCTTTCCGCTCCCCATGCAGTCCATTTATCTTTGTACTTATCCCAGTAAATCAATGAATGCGAAGCAAACATCCACCGACTCATGTCATAACCAATCTCGTCTTCGAGAATTCTATATAGCGTACTCAAATCTTCATCTGATATATCGCTGATAATAATAATGCTTGTGTCGTTAATGTCCGCATAATTTGAAGGTTTCTTGTCTTCGTCCAGAAACGCAACATGGACACGATTCAGGAAACTGCTGTTCTCATGTTTTCTGGCTTCGTCCTCGTCCTCGAACTCCTGCCCGTCATCTGTAATGTAGATTGTTTTCTCAATCATATTATCGCCCCCGGAACATGTCCTGTTATAACCCGCTGAACAGTAAGCCAGGTCATAATCTGTTCAACCTCTCGCCTGATACGAAGAGCCTGTCTATACTCGGTCGGTGTCGAGTCAACCAGATCACGCAGTATATCCTGATAACATGAGGTGTTACCGTATCCATCGTAGACTCTGATGAACCACTCTCCGTCACTGTAAATGTAGAAACAGAACACATGTCCAGGCGCACTCTTCAAGTCCTGTTCGTATATATAAGCTTTCTCGCCCTTGTCGTACCTGAAGTAGAGATTATTCAGCAGAACTTTTTTGGGCAGCCTACGAACTTTAATAGCGGAATTGTTTCCCCTTGCCGTGTAAGTGGTTACTGTCATTGCCCCGCTCCTTCTCTGGCTTTCTTTTCTGCCTTCTTTTCTCTAGCGAGTTGTAAGTTTTTGATACGATCTGCTCGTCCTTTATCGTCTACAGATACTTTCCTAGGTGGAGAAAGTTTGAACCAGGAAACAGGAACTTCTGCACAAATACAGTGATCATTTGTTTCAGGGTTCTGAGTAATCCGCACAAGATCAGGATACTGTTCTGCAAGACCCCTGATCTTCTTGATCCAGCGGTTCTCATCAGAGGAGAAGTAAGCAACCTCTTTGGTCGTGTAATCGAATGTTGTTTCCATTCTCATCACCCCAGATAATTCTTAGTCAGAAGGTAGAACTGCGTATAAGAACCGAAATCAAACCAGTAGCTTCCTGTGTCCATATCCGGCCCCATCATTCGGAGATAGGGGATAGTGCCTTCTCCTTTGCGGATCAGCTTATAGGCTTCGTCATCGTCTGCTACGTTTCCGGCGATCAGCAGATACTTTTTTGGATCAGTCGGAAGCTCGCCCATATATCCGCTGTATTTGTAGAGAGCGTAAGGAGTTTCTTTCACGCCGGGAGAATTCTGCTTCCTCTTCTCATATTCGACGATGCGGTTCAGGATATAAAAGCAGTTCTGAAGACAGACCCCATTACCCCACATGCGATATTCCGCTGAGTCAGAACCCTTGACTCCTTCTGTCCACCAGTCAGGAAATCCCTGAAGACGAGCACACTCAGTCGGGGTAAGACGGCGGATAATATATTTATGATCCTTATTCTTATCGACGATCAGATCGGTATGATCTTTGTAGTCCCGCTGTTTGAGAGTACTTGCTGTTCCGCTGTTGCCGTACTCTCCAATCCGTTGCATATCGAAGTATTCCATATCTTCTTCTCCTTCTTTCACATGCATCACAAGCGGGACATTATTTCCACCAGTCCCCATCCTTGAGGAGAGGGTCTGGACTCTGTCATCTTCACAAATCTTTACTCTGCTGTCAGCGGGATGGTTTTCTACGGCATATGATTTCATCTCATCTGGACTCCTTTGTACAATCAACGCAGCGTCTCCGCCCTGACCGTAATGGTATTTAGTAGTGAGGCTTGCGGAAGTTTCGGATTCTTCGTAGCCCGTACAGTTGCAGGATGTAGGGCGGTAGATCAGAACCAAAGGCCCATCTGCGCTCCCTTTCCTCAACTTATCAGTCAGCGTTGGGACTACACCGTCTTCCGCAATACTGATTCTTCCGTCCATCGGGTGAGAATCAACAGGGTAACAAACTGCGTGTCGGTCAATCGTGTTCAGTGTGAACATCTCTCCGCTTTCAGAGTAGCCTGTGCCACGATGGGAAGGGCGTGAGCCATTACCTTCAAGGCTGATTACCTTCTTCTTCTCCATCGTTGACCACCTCTTCAAGAGCTTCTCGCAACATATCGGGAAGCGTTTTCCCACGTTCCCTCGACCGTCGGAGAATTCCCTGGCATGCTCTCTTGCTCAAACAATAACGAGCAAGATTCGGCTGATCCGTCTGTAAGATTGATGAGAGCGTAGACTCTACGTCTACGCTGGGGTGTTCCCCAGTAAGCACTATTGACTGTCCGCCAAGCCACTGTGTACCCATCTCCCATGATGGCTCCCGCTGGTTGCCACTTCCCTTTTTCAGGGAGAGGAATTGAAACTTCTCCGCCTTTGATCGAGCAGAAGTTTTCGAGAGCCGCACGGAAGTCTTCGCCTTTGTTGGACGAGAAGATTCCGGGGACATTTTCGAAGCAGACATATTTTGGATACTCTCCATTGGTTGCATCCCTCATTTCTTTTATGATGCGGATCGCTTCAAAGAAAAGACTGGAACGCTTTCCATCCTGCAACCCCACCATCTTTCCGGCAGTGGAAATATCCTGACATGGACTCCCGAAGCAGACGATATCCACTGGCTCAATCTGAGACCCGTCGATCTTGGTAATGTCTCCAAGGTGTTTCATATACGGAAACCTCGCAGAGGTAACACTGATCGGATACGGTTCAATCTCCGAAGCCCAGACAGGCTCAATGCCGTTCATAGCCCCGGCAAGAGGAAATCCCCCTGATCCATCGAACAAACTTCCAAGCTTCATTCTTTTACTTCCTTTATTCATTCATATTATCCAAACAGGATGTCCTTGATATCCTGATCATCAATCGCAAATGGGAACGCAGCCGCTCTAGGATGACCGCCACCGCCGTACCTCTTGGCAAACTCTCCAAGATTAGGGCAATTCTCTCCACCACGGAGATGAGCCTTACCATGTTCGAAATCCAAGACCATTGCGAAGTCCGCATCAGGATGCGTCTCAACCAACTTGTTCCCGACCTGAGAGAAAAGTTTAGAAGCGGTGGCAACAGCCACGGAATAGTAGTTGTTGACGAAGATGCTACTTGACTGAGCAACCCGCTGATCGATATATTCCTTACACCGCTGATCATAACTGTAGGTAATACCCCAAAGCTCATCAGACAGAACAAAGTGCGGACTGCAAATCCTCATTCCATACGCATCAGTGTTAACAATCTGACCGATAGCGTAATTCACAAACTCTTCATATCCATACAGAGCAGCGAGATAGTTCAACTGCTTGGAAAGGCAGAGCTTGTTCTGGTCGAACCGCCACGTATCGTAGAGACACACCGCATTCACAAACTCATCCAGGGCATCCAGACACTGATGGAAATATTTATCGTAGACAAGGGATGTACCGCAGACTTCAGGATGAGCGTTCACATACGCCCAGGGGTACTTCTCGCTCATCCACTCAGCCGTCTTGTGATGGTCGAGGAGATGGATCGTTGTCGTGAAGTAGTGGGCAGTGCAATAGTCATCCAGTTTCTTGGCGGTTTCCTGGTCAAGACTGAGATCGGTAATAATGATTTCCCTGTGAGTCGGCTTGGTTACTCCGGCTTCATCGCTCATCACAAGCAGATCAATAAAGTCGGAAACCTTCTTATTAATATTGTCGTAGTCACAATAGGCAACTGAGAGGGAAGTGTTGTAGGTCTGGGCAGCATGCAGATGCATCAGCACGGAACATCCCAAGCCATCAAGGTCTGTGTGGGTAAAGAGGTTAATCATCCGTTCGTTCAAGATCGTCAACTCCTGTTTTAAAATCTTGTCCCTACCAGTACCAGATGCAAGGCCCTGTGTACCATTCGGGCTTACGTTCTTTGAACTTGCATCCGTCGCAGGACTTCTGTACTGAACACTACCATTCCATAAAGATCACCGGGTCGACCGTATCGAGCGTCAGTCGCTTGAACGCTTCCATGTTCGTCATCCACGCAGCCCCCTTTCTCCCGTGTGTATAGATAAGAAAAAGGAGCGGGTTTTCACTCGCTCCTCACTATATATAACACATCGTTTTTCTGCGGAAATTAACCGCCCTATTAAATTTTTTCTAGGTATCCCTGTTGGATCAGCCAAGCAATCCCCACGGCTACAGCATCAGACTCATCGTCGGTCTTATACTGTTGTACTCCTACGTACCGCTCAACACAACGAGCCACCTCATCCTTGTCTGCTTTATGGTTGCCCGTCACTGTCTTCTTGATGGACACAGGAGCAATCTCATCGAAGGTTGCCTGTTTATAACTGTAGGCGTAAAGGTCTGCGATCCCAGCGACTTTAGCCAAAGCTATCGTTTCATTCGGAGTACGATAGAACCCACGCTCTCTAACCAGTACCATTCCTTCTGCGGACTTGAGATAGCTTTTGATCTCCTAGGCTATCTCAGCCAGCATCTGCCCGTGTGCTTTCCTCGCTCCATGATTATCTACGTTGGATTTGCGGAGTAGCTTTACCTCTTTTGTTTCCTTATTAAACTCAAGCTACGCAAACCCTGGGCATCTCAGGGACTAATCCGCACAGAAAAGCAGGATAGTCGGAGACTCATTCTCATATGCGGATACTTGTCCTGTTGTCTATTCCATATCCATTTTCATATACCGACTTTCTCAGGGCGGGTATCGTAGGCGAACATAAGTCTTACGATAGCATGGGCAAGATGTTCGTCGCTCCTGTCTCCTGCAAGATACGCATAGATGTGAGCAATTGCATGGTTGAGATGCGACTCATAGGGAATCTTGGTATAGTTCCTACTTTCTAAAGTCTCGCCATATTTATCTGCTCCCTGTCTGGCAACCTCGGCAGCCGCCAAGAGAGCAGAAGGCGGAAGCAATTCAAATGCATACGGAGAAGCGGACTGCTTACCGCCCTGTTCGTTTTCCACTACGGGAGCATCAGGCATTACTCCCTAAAGAATATTATCGTTCATAGTTATCTCCTTTAAATATAAATGGCGGAGTGTGCAGTTTCAATCACACGCAACTCCTATGGATTTCACAGATGTTGATAGCGGAGTTCTCTCTCCGGGTGTTCCATGTACGGAGTCCTTATTGTCTTGGCAACTTTTAATGCTTGTTTATCCGCCATTCTTATTTCTCCTTAACATGTAATCTTAGTAGAGTGAGTTTGCAAATCCGGGTTAAGTGTAATCTTGTCGGAGTCTACTGTAATGTTAGTTGTAGTCTCCCCACAAGTAGTAGTTACGTAAGGATACGTAGGATAGGTTATAGCCCATATCTCATTCTTTGCTTTATGATATCCCTTGTCATACGCATCATTCTACATCTTTTCAAGTTCTTCCTTGGTAATATCTACCTTACCGTTTTTCAATGTAATAACAACAACATTCATTCTTCTCACCTCATGTCATACTTATTTTCTTCTTTCTGCGGATATTTGTCCTGCGGATGTTTGTCACGGAATTTATGCTTCCTGTCCATTTCGCACCACTTACAGCTTCCATGATTCCTGCAAGTCTTGTCAAAAGCTTTACTGCCAAAGTACTGTTTGCGGTGTTCCTTGCCATATTTAATAGCTTTATCAAGACTCACTCGTCCTCATCCCCAGTGCTTTGTAATTTACACACAATCTCAAGGGCTGTTAACATAGCAGACTTCCAACCCCTGATATACTCTTCGTCTTCTGAGATTGCTTTATCTGCATCACGTAAATATTCTTCAATCTCATTAATAGCTTCTTGTTTCGTCATACATGTCTTTTGATTTGCTCCAGTGAATAACTTTGTATTCTGTGAAACATCGGTCGCATAACATTTTGCCATCTATTTTTCTACAGATCACAAGCCTTCCGCAACATTCGCATTCGCAATATTCAAGATTATTTTCCATGTGTCATTCCTCATAAATGATTTCAAGCCCGTATGCGACAGCGGCATCATGCTCAATCTTACATCCTCTGGCATTTTCCCACCCCTTGCAGAAATAGACTGCATGGCACAGGCTCATGTTCTCAAGAGACTTTGCAAGGAAACACAGCGGGATTTGAACAACGCCACGCTCTTTCATCTTTTCATTGGAATACCATTCATCCGTGAACAGGGTATTCACAACCTCATAGCCCTTGGCTTCAAGCACTTTTATTGCTCGTTCTCTGGTTGCTACGATTTCTTCATCAGTCTTTCCAGCCATCGGTTGAGATAACATAACTTTCATGCTTTATCCTCCTATTTAATCCACCAGTTTATCGCTAGGCTCAAGTTTGAATTTACGCTCACCAGTTTCAATATTGTAGTAGTATTCAAACCATCCATCGTAAAACTTTCTCCACATAACAAACCCCTATTTAACACAACATGTATTATTTATAAGTTTCCTCAATTGTAATTCTTGAGAAATCTTGAAGTAATATTGATCATCCGAAACTCACCATCAAATCTTTCAAGCTTATACATCTTCTGGTTCTTAGTAGGG
>Ga0326511_10000603_pt1 | contig 31656 bp, 49 predicted proteins | sample 0_2496_0518_D_FD_203701 | JGI IMG/M metagenome (GOLD analysis project Ga0326511, IMG submission 203701) | Bovine rumen microbial communities from UC Davis, California, United States - 0_2496_0518 | ecosystem: Host-associated > Mammals > Digestive system > Stomach > Rumen | place: USA...
TTGAAGTACCCGAGATATGGCAAGATTTATTAAAGAAACGAGCTAAAGCTATAGCTATGGAATCGGCGCGCGAAAACTTTGTAACTAAGCATTGTAATATTATATATCAAGGCGCAGGGACGGAAACATATATAGACGTTAAAGACGTCCAAGCTTGCAAGGTTAATAATATTGATTGGAGCGGGCGCGTTGTATATTTGGGCTTGGATCTATCCGAGAGTAACGACAATACTAGCGTAGCAATGGCAGGCGTTGACGACGACGAAAACATATTAGCCGAGGTAGTAGCATTTATACCCGAGGGACGCATAGAAGAGAAAAACGCTTTTGAGAAAATAGACTATAAAGAGTTTATAAGAGCTTGCAAGGCTATAGCTTGCGGCGATAAGGTTATAGATTACGCCGTAGTAGAGGACTTTATATTAGAAATAGAAGAACGCTACGGGGTACAAGTGCAGGCTATAGGCTATGATAGATATAACGCACTTAGTACGGCGCAGAAATTGGAGAGAGCGGGCTATAATACTATTGAGATACGACAACATAGTAGCGTATTACACCCGCCTACTAAAAGGCTTAAAGAAAAAATACTAGCGGGCGAGTTTCAATACACTAATAATAAGCTTTTAGAAATAAACTTTCAAAATGCGCGTTGTACTTATGATACTAACAAGAATCTATACGTTAATAAGAAAAAATCTAAAGGTAAAGTAGATATGGTAGTAGCGTTAATAAATGCTATATACTTGTTAGAGCAAGATTACTTTTTAAATCAAATGGATTTTACTATACAAGTATTGTAGAAAAAAAAGGGGAATTTTTAAACGGTAGTATATGCTATTATATGATTGTAGGTAGCATATTATCCCCAAAGCTCATTAAATGTATATACTTCTCCTAAAAGGCGGTTGGTAATTTAATTAAATTACTAGCCGTTTTTTTTGCGTGAAAAAAAAGGGGAATTTTAAGGCTATATTATGTGATATGTTTATGGAGTAGAAAGGGGCTAAGATATGGGCTTTTTTGATAGATTTAAAAAACGTGATAGAGAAGTAGACGCTAACACCGTAGACGACGTACTTTTAAAAGCTATTTTAAACGGTGAGGCTATAAAACGCGAGGACGCCTTAACCTTGCCCGCCGTAAGTGGCGCGGTTGACTTTATAAGCTCAACTATAGCAAGTATGCCCGTTAAGCTTTATAAGTATAAAAAAGGTACAGTAGAAGAGCAGGACCAAGACCCGCGCGTAAAAATGCTTAACGTTGATACGGGCGACACTTTAGACGCTTACCAAATGAAAAAGGCGCTAGTAGAGGATTACTTACTAGGTAAGGGCGGCTATTGTTATATCGAGCGTGAGCGTAACGAGGTTGTAGCGCTTAAGTATATCCCCGACGACTTTATTTGTATATATAGAGATCCTAACCCCTTAGACAAATGGTTTACAATCTTTTGTTATGACGCGGAGTTTCAACCGCACGAATTTATTAAACTATTGAGAAATACAAAAGACGGAGCTAGCGGCGTCGGTTTGTGCGCCGAAGTTTCCAAGGCTTTAGAAACCGCCTACAATATGCTTAAGTATCAATTAATGTTAGTTAAGGGCGGGGGTAATAAAAAGGGCTTTATTAAGTCGCAACGAAAGCTAGGACAAGACGAGATAGACTTATTAAAAGCAGCTTGGCAAAACTTATACGCTAACGACCAAAGTAACGTAGTTGTATTAAATAATGGCTTAGAGTTTCAAGAGGCTAGTAACACGTCGGTAGAAATGCAGCTAAACGAAAGTAAAAAGACGTTGCAAGACGAAATTAACGCTATATTCCATATTACCGACGATTACTACGAAACATTTAAGACCGCTATATATCCAATATTAAAAGCTTTTGAAACGGCGTTAAACCGCGACTTACTCTTAGAGAAAGAAAAAGGGAAATACTATTTTGAATTTGACGTTAAAGAAATAGTACGAGCAAACATTAAAGAACGCTACGAGGCTTATAAGATAGCTAAAGAGATAGGCTTAAAGACAGTTAACGAATTAAGAAGCGACGAGAACTTAAACGCTATAGAGGGCTTAGACGTTGTAGACTTTGGCTTAGGATCTGTATTATACGACGTTAATACACATACGTATTATACGCCAAATACGGGCGACGTTAAAGGCGATACGGCGGAAGTAATGGAAGATAGCGACGGAAATACAAGCGTTAAAGAGGACGTAACAATATAAAGGGGGTTAAAGCATGGCTATAACTTATGACGACAACAGACCATTAAATTATCACGAGTATAAGGGAACGTCGAGCGACACAAAGCCGACTAATTGCGCGGTTAATTCTATATTTTGGGAGCTTGACACCAACGACAAGTATTATTATACGGGTACAACGTGGGAAAAGATAGGGGGATAATTATGAATATTAGAATAACAAAGGATAGCGTAGAGTTAGACGGCTACGTTAATGCGGTAGAACGGCTTAGCAAGCCGCTAAAGGATAGGCTAGGCGAGTTTGTAGAGCGCGTTAAGGTTGGAGCTTTTAAAAGAGCTTTGGAAAGAGCCGACGACGTAAGAATATTATTAAATCACGATTGGAATAGAGATTTAGGCGGACTTAAAGACGGCAACTTAGAGCTATACGAGGACGCTATAGGCTTACACGCAAGAGCTACTATAACCGACAAGGAAGTAGTAGAGCAGGCTAAACGCGGCGAGCTTAGAGGTTGGAGCTTTGGCTTTACTGATAGGGACGTAGAGCAGGGCGAAGAAAACGGCTTAACCGTTAGAAATGTTAAGGACCTAGACTTATACGAGGTATCGCTTATTAACCGCGCACGCGTACCCGCTTACGACGGTACATTAGTAGCGGTTAGATCCGCAGACAATAGCGCTACATTAAATATAAGCGACTATACAGAAAGCGAGATAAAAATAAGGGTTGAAGAAGAGCAACCCGATAATAACGATAATCGCGCGGACGATAATGGCGCGTTTGATTATACACAATACCATAACATCATAGAAGAAATGAAAGGAGAAAATTAAACTATGAATTACAAGGGACTTGTAGAGAAAAAGAACGATCTCATTACACGCGCCGAGGAAATTCTTAAGGACGCAGAAACAAACAAGAGAGAGTTAACAGACGACGAGGCGCAGGAGTTGGCGGAGATCCGCGACGACGTAAGAAAGATTAAAGAGGCGCTTAAGATCCACGACGAAATTAAGGACGAAAAGAAAGAACTTAAGGAAGAGGCAGCCGAGGATATGGCAGAGGCGCAGGCAATGAAAGAGGCAGCTTGTAAGGAAGAGGCAGACCGTAGAGCTTTTGAGGCTTACGTAAGAGGCGTTGTAATGAATGAAAGAGGCGACGCTACTAATATGACTAAGAGCGCTAACGGCGCGGTTATTCCTACTACTATTGCTAATAAAATTATAGCAATGGTATATAATATTTGTCCTATTTTGGAGCGCTCAACTAAGTACAACGTAAAGGGTAAGCTTGTAGTACCTTATTACGACGAAACAAGCAACGCTATTACTGTTTCTTACGCTACAGAGTTTCAAGAGCTTGAATCGCAGGTTGGAGCTTTTGACAAGATCGAGCTTGACGGCTTTTTAGCAGGTGCGCTTACTCTTATTAGTAGATCACTTATTAACAATGCACAGTTTAATATTGTTGATTTTATCGTAGAGCGTATGGCTTATGCGATTAAGAGATTTATAGAGGATCAGTTACTTAACGGCTACGTACCAAGCGGAGCAGCTAGCGGAGTTACGGGCTTGTCTACTCTTACTAACTCACTTACCGCAGCAGCAACAACGGCTATTACCGCCGACGAGGTAGTAAGATTACACGACGCTATTAAAGACGACTTCCAAGCTAACGCTATTTGGATTATGTCGCCTGCTACTCGTACCGCTCTTAGAACATTAAAGAGTACAACGGGTTATTACTTGCTTAATGATGATTTATCAAGCCCATTTGGTAGCACATTATTAGGCAAGCCCGTTTATGTATCGGATAATATGCCCGATATGGCAGCAGGCAAGACCGCAATTTATTACGGTGATATGCGCGGCTTAGCTACTAAGTTTAGCGAGGAAATGTCTATAGAGGTACTTAGAGAGAAGTACGCAACACAACACGCGGTAGGCGTTGTAGGTTGGTTAGAGTTTGACGCTAAGGTAGAGGACGCACAGAAGATCGCCAAGCTTGTTATGGCAGCGTCTTAATAATAGGGGGGCGCAATATGGAGTATAAAGCTAAAGTTAGCTTTAGCGGTGCTATTTCAATGGCAGCGGGAGAGGTTAAAACCATTCCCGACGCCGACGTAGCAAAAGACCTCTTAAAGGCGGGTTATATCGAAGAGATAAAGCCCGCCGATAAGAATAATGCTAAAGTTAGTACAAATAAAACCAATAAAAAGGGAGTTAAGGCATAAGAAAAGGGGGCGACTATATGGGCGCTATAACTAAAGTATCAGACATTACGGCGCAGGATATAGCCGACTACTTAAGGATCGCGGAGCTTTCAGAAAGCGATACTAATTTTATTAACGCAACAATACAAGTAGCTATAGATTATATTTTAAAATATACGGGTATAGCAGACGCGGCAACGCTAGACACTTATAGCGATATGGTAATAGTAGTATTTGTCTTATGTCAAGATATGTATGACAATAGGACCATGTACGTAGATAATAGCAACGTTAACAAGGTAGTAGAGAATATATTAGGCTTACACCAAAGGAACTTATTATAATGGCTAAAAAGAACGATAAGAACGCGGGAAAATATAATAGACGGATAAGCATATATCAAGTTACTAAGGGCAAAGACGCGGCGGGCTTTCCTACTGAAGTCGAAACCTTAGTAATGCAGCCTTACGCCGAGGTAGTAACGACTAAAGGCTATACGCTTATTATGAATATGACGGACTACGAAAAAGCATTAACGCGCTTTACGATCCGTTATCCTGCTAATACCGTTATAACTTACGATATGTATATTAAATACCGAGGTAAGACCTATAGTATAGAGTATATTAACAACGTTAACGAGGCTTACGTAGAGCTAGAGCTACAATGCAAAGAGGTGTTACAAGTTGGCAAGGTTTAATATTGAGTTACCAAACGATATTATTAAGCAATTTGATAGCTTGGATAAGAATACTACTAAAATGTTAGAGGAAATGACAGAGGCAGGCGCTAAAGTCGTACACGAAAACATTAAAGCTAGCGTCCCGCAAAGTTGGTACGCTAGTAATATTATGAAGTGTTTAAAAATGACGCGACCATATAAGACACCAAGCGACGACGGCGTTAATGTTAAAGTAGCTTTTTACGGTTATTTTATAAATGAAAACGGGAGAAAAACTCCCGCGCCGTTAGTTGCTAACGTAACGGAGTACGGACGATCTAATAGCCCGTACCCTAAAAAGCCTTTTATGAGGCGAGCTTTTAATAAGTCTAAAATAGAAAAAGCTATGCAGGCGGTACAAGATAAGTATATACCAAGGGGTTAAGCGTATGTTATTTAATTTTAATCAAGAGATAGAAACAACTTTAAAAAGCTTAGGCGTACCCGTTAGCTTTATGTTTTATGACGGCGACGCAACAACCTACGTAACATATATGCAGCTAGACAAGGACAACGCGCTAGCAGGCGACGACGAGGTATTAGGTTGCGTACAATATTACGATTTCGACGTTTATAGCAAAGGTAATTATTTAAACGTTATAAGTAACTTAATAGATCTTATGCAGGCGGCGGGGTGGACTTATCAACCTAGCCGAGATAGTCCCGACTTATACGAGCGGGACACTAAATACTATCATAAGACAATATGTTTAGCAAAAGAAAGCGAGGTTTTAAACAATGGCTAATATTGGATTAACTAATATTTGGTATAGCCTACTTACAGAGGCGGCAGACGGTACGGCGCTATATAACGGAGCTAAGCAGTTAGGAAAGGCGGTTAGTTGCTCAACATCTATTACTAACAATGAGGCTAAGCTATACGGCGACGATACTTTAGCGGAATCCGACACAAGCTTTAGTAACGGTACTATAACATTAGGAGTAACAGACGACGACGACACCGTATTTAGTGAGTTGTTAGGACATACACTTACGGCAAACGGAGAAGTTATTAAAGCAGCTACAGACGCCGCGCCTTATGTTGGTGTAGGTAGAATCGTTACTAAAATGGTTAACGGCGCTTACAAGTATAAGGTAGAGTTTTTGTACAAAGTTAAATTTAGTGAGCCGTCTAAGGACGAGAACACTAAGGGCGAATCTATAGAATTTGCAACCCCTAGTATTGAGGGTATTATAGCAGCACTTGACGACGCTAACAATACTTGGAATATTTCAAAGACCTTTAATACTAAGAGCGACGCGCTTACTTACCTTAAAAACCTTATGGCGGCTGCGGGTACAACTTACCGTATTACTTATGATCTAATGGGCGGTACGGGATCGGTTGACGACGTAACAGTTAACGCAGGATCTAGCGCCTCATTAGAGGACGGCACTAATATTACACCGCCTAGCGGTAAAGAGTTTAGCGGTTGGGCTACTAATGCAGCAGCAACAACGCCAAACGTAACAAGCCCTTATACACCAAGCGGCGACGTTACACTTTACGCGGTATATGTTAACGAGGCGTAATTAATAATAAGCAATTTAGGGCGGGAGCTTTCCGCCCTTTTTGCGAATAAATAGAAAAGAGGTTTATAGCTATGAAAAATGAAAAAGCAAATATAACATATAAGGGCGTTGAGTATGATTTAATATTTAACCTTAACGTTATGGAAGATATACAAGAGGAATACGGGAGCGTAGAGGCTTGGGGAGATCTTACAGAGGCAGAAGAGCCAAACGCAAAAGCCATTAAATACGGCTTAACGGCTATGCTTAACGAGGGCATAGACATTTATAACGAAGAACACGAAAAAGACGAGGGCTTTAAAGCTAGAGCTTTTTTAAATACAAAACAAGTAGGGCGTATCATATCCGAAATAGGATTAATAGAGGCAGCTAAGACGCTTAATAAAACGGTTATAGATAGTACAAAATCAGACGAAAAAAACTAATAATCCATGACGAGGTTACAGATCCTACAATTAACTTTGCATGGTTTAGATTTATAGGCAGGACCAAACTAAAATTAACTAATCACGAAGTAGGACGCCTTACGCTGCGGGAATTTAAAGCGGAGTATCAATTATATAAAGACGATTTCGACTTAGAGTTATTGCTTAAGTTGTCTAGGACAACATACGAGCAAGCTAAGAAAAAGGCGCAGCAGGCGGAAGAGTGGTTTTAAGGGGGTGTAAATATGGCGGGCTTTGGCGGTAGTGTCAAGCTAACGGGTGAGAGTGAGTATAAAAAGGCATTACAAAATATAAGGACTAGCTTAAAAGAAGTTAGTAGCGAAATGAAGTTAGTTAGCGCTCAATTTCAAAGTAGCGATAAGGACACCGCCGCGCTTGCTAATAGGAGTAGCGAGCTTGCTAAAAAGTTATCTACTCAAAAGCAGGCTATTGCAGATCTTAAAGCAAGTTATAACCAAATGGCGCAGGAATACGACGCGCAGACTAAGAAAACGGCGGAACTACAAAAGAGTTATGACGCCGAAAAAGCTAAACTAGATCAGATTAAAGCTACTTTAGGTACGTCGTCCCAAGCTTACCAAGACCAAGCTAAAGTAGTAGACGCATTAGAGCAGGAACTTAACCAAAGCACTACGGCGCAGGAGAGCATGGCTAAGAGCTTAACTAATATGCGTACACAAATTAATAACGCCGAAACAAGCGTTATTAAGACCGAGAATAGCTTAGAGGCTATGAACAAAGCGTTAACAGATACAGACGACGACGCGCAAGAGGCAGGCGAGGGGCTAGACGATCTAGGCAACAAGGCAGAGGACGCGGGCGGCAAGTTTGAGGGCTTAAAGTCAGTAGCAAGCGGAGCGCTTAAAGCGGTAGGCGCGGCTTTAGCTGCTGCGGCTGCGGGAGCGGTAGCTATTGGCAAAGCTGCTATAGATAACTACGCAGACTATGAGCAATTAGTAGGCGGCGTAGATACCCTATTTAAAGAGGGTAGCGCAAAAGTACAAGAGTACGCTAATAATGCTTATAAAACGGCAGGAATGAGCGCTAACCAATACATGGAAACCGTAACGGGCTTTAGTGCGTCGCTTATATCATCACTAGGCGGCGACGGCAAGAAAGCGGCAGACGCGGCAAACCAAGCTATTACGGATATGTCGGACAACGCTAACAAAATGGGTACGGATATAGAAAGCCTACAAAATGCTTACCAAGGCTTTGCTAAGCAAAATTATACTATGTTAGATAACCTTAAGTTAGGTTACGGCGGAACTAAAGAAGAAATGCAACGACTACTAGACGACGCTAGCAAGTTAAGCGGCGTAAAGTATGATATGTCTAATCTTAATGACGTATACGAGGCTATTCACGTAGTACAAACCGAAATGGGTATAACGGGTACGACGGCAAAAGAGGCAGGAGAAACAATTAGCGGATCTATGGCTATGGCTAGCTCGGCTTGGCAAAACTTATTAACGGGAATTGCGGACGAAAACGCCGACTTTAGTAGCTTAATAGGCAACTTTGTAGATAGTATATTAACCGTAGCTAAAAACCTTATACCAAGAATTAAGGAAGTAATAAACGGTATAGGTAAGTTAGTAGACGAGCTAGTAACTAAAGAGTTACCGAGCTTATTAAAAGAGATCCCGCCGCTTATTAATGACTTATTACCGATATTGCTACAAGCGGTAACGGGTATTATAAGCAGCATAGCGGCAACTTTACCCGAATTAGTTAAAATAGTTGTTGATATAATACCGCAATTAATAACGGCTATAACTACCTTATTGCCTCAATTAATAACGGTTGGTATAGAGATAGTTAACAACATATTAACGGGGCTTAGTCAAATGATACCGCAGATAGTAACGGCGGTAGTTGATCTAATACCTCAACTTGTAGACGCTTTAGTAAGTGGCTTACCGCTATTAATCCAAGGCGCGGTACAATTATTTTTAGGAATAGTACAAGCAATACCAATTTTAATTAATAAGCTAGTACCTCAATTACCAAAAATTATAAAATCAATAGTAACAGTATTAACAAGCAGCACTAACGAAATAGTTAAAGGTGCTATAGCGTTATTACAAGGAATTATAGACGCTATACCGCTTATTATTAAGGCGTTAGTACCTCAAATACCAAGTATTGTTATAGCAATCGTACAAGGGCTTAAAGATATGTCCTCGACATTGCTAAAAGGCGCTTTAGATCTATTTATGGCGCTTGTAAAAGGCTTAGGACAAGTAGCCGTACAATTATTAGGAATGTTACCGAGTATTATACAAGGCTTTGTAGACGGCTTAGTAACGCCTCTTAAGACTAAATTTAATGATCTATGGAATAGTATAAAAAATATATATAACGGTATGCCCGCTTGGTTTAAAGATATATTTTCTACGGCGTGGAAAAATATAAAAGAAGTCTTTAGCGGTTGGGCTGCGTTTTTTAAAGGCTTGTGGAATAAGATTAAAGATACTTTTAGCTCTTTAGGTACATCTATAGCAAATGCCATAAGCGGAGCGGTAAAAAGTGGAATCAATAAAGTTATTTCATTAATCCAAAATACTATTAATAATGCTATAGGGTTGATTAATGGCGCTATAGGATTAATTAATAAATTACCAGGGGTTAGCGTCGGTAAAATATCTACTCTTAGCTTACCTAGACTTGCTAAAGGTGGTATAGTTGATAGTCCAACGCTTGCAGAAATCGGAGAAAACGGACGAGAGGCTATTATACCGCTAGAAAATAATAAAGGTTGGATTAGAGAACTTGCGGCGGAGCTTAAAAGTATTATGGTAGTACCTTTAACCGAATTTGCCAAAGAATCTAATACAAATAATATAACTTATAATATGTATACCGAGCTTGTAAGCGCATTTAAAGACGCGCTTAGCCAAATGAAAGTAGAACTAGACGACGAAGAGCTAGGCAGCTTTGTAGAAAAAACAGTAGCGGACGCTATTTACACGTAAGGGGGGTTAAATAATGGCTTTACCATACATCATACTAAATGGCGTATCGTCTAAGAATATAACGGGCTTACTTATTCAGAGCTTACCGCCGATAAGTAAGCCTAAAATAAGGACAAGCGTAGAAGAGATAGACGGACGCGACGGCGACATAGTAACAACGCTAGGCTATGCAGCTTACGACAAGCCTATAAGCATAGGATTAAAAGGCGATTATAACGTAGACGACGTTATAGATTTTTTTAACGGTAGCGGTCAAGTTATTTTTAGCAATGAGTTAGACAAATATTATAACTTTGCTATATACGATACTATAGATTTTAACCGCTTAATAAGATTTAGAACGGCTACTTTAAATATGCACGTACAACCCTTTAAGTATTCAGTATACGAGCCGCCTATAAAGTGGACTAATACAAATGGCACAACAATAGCTAATATATCCGTAAGAAATACGGGTAATATATATAGCAAGCCTATATTAACAATAACGGGTAAAGGTACAGTTAATATATACTTGAATAATACGCAGATCTTAGAGCTAGCGTTATCGGCAGCAGGTGAAACAATTATACTAGACGTTGAGGGTATGAACGCAACCGACACCGACGGCAATTACTTAAATAGACAAGTAACGGGCGATTATGACAACCTTATATTAGCGGTTGGACTTAATAACTTAAGGGTAACGGGTACAATAACAAGCATTACTATAGATAAATATAGTAGGTGGATATAAGGGGGTTAAAAATGGTTAATAAACAAGATTATTTAAATGCCATAAACCAGAATATAGAAATGGTTAGAGGCGACACTTTAGCTTTTAATTTTCAGTTGCAGGGCTTAAGCGGCGTAGATCCCGATACAATAATATTTAGTTGCGCGGAAAATTACGGCGATACGCCTATATTTACCGCATACCTAACCAACGGTATAGCTAAAGTAGATTACGACGTAGTTAAAGACGTAGCAACTTATAGCGTAAGAATAGCGCCACAAAATACCGCTAATTTAGACGTTAACCGCTATTATTATGATATGCAAATAACTATTAATGACGACGTAATAACGCTTATGAGGGGTAGGCTAGCGCTACTAAATGAGGTTACAAGATAGAAAGGGGTATAACATGAAAGATATTATTTTTAAAACGTCTTTAATAGCAGGCGTAAAAGGCGAGCGCGGCGACGCAGGCGAAAGCGAAACTATACCAAGTAACGGTATTATAGCTTATGACGGTGACGACGTACCCGAGGGCTACGAAGAGACTACAACGCCCGAAGTATTAAACGAGTTATTAGACGGGTGGAGCGCTTTAACGGGGCAAGTATCAGAAAATACGCAGGATATAGCAACGCAAACGGCTAGAATAGATAATATAATAGCTTTACCCGAGGGCAGCACTACGGGCGACGCCGAGCTTATGGATATAAGAGTAGGAGCTAACGGCGTAACATACGAAAGCGCAGGCGACGCGGTAAGAGAACAAGTAAGTAAATTAAAAACTTTAATAAATGTAGAAGAGATAAATTTAAGTAACTTGTGGAATAATGGTCATCTTATTTATAGGGACGGAACTATTTACTCAAATAGTGACTTTGCATACTCCAACCCTATTTTAGTAGAAAAAGGTTGTATTATCAATTTCCAAGGTAGGGGCTACTCTAATAATGTAGCTATGATTTCTACTTGCGAAAGCGACGGTACAAATATTGTACCGCGTGTAATTTCAGAGGATAGTAACCAACATGTATTTACATACTTAGCGCAAGAGGACACTTATATTATAGTATGCTCTAATGTTTTATATAATGTCGAAATAGAGCTTATAATAGACGGTACAAAGTCTAACAATGCTTTGGATAGTAGAGTAAGCATTTTAGAGGAAAACCAAGACGTAGAAGAGATAGATTTAAGTAATTTGTGGAATAATGGCTATTTTATTACTAAAACGGGAGAAACCGCGGCAAATAGCGACTTTGCGTATTCTGACCCTATTTTAGTAGAAAAAAATAGCCTTATCAATTTCCAAGGTAGGGGCTACTCTAATAATGTAGCTATGATTTCTACTTGCGAAAGCGACGGTACAAATATTGTACCGCGTGTAATTTCAGAGGATAGTAACCAACATGTATTTACATACTTAGCGCAAGAGGACACTTATATTATAGTATGCTCTAATGTTTATAACGTCGAAAGAAAGCTTATAATAGACGGGGCAAAGTCTAACAACGCTTTGGATAGTAGAGTAAGTGCGTTAGAAATTTCAGAAAATAACCCTTTATTACAAAACCAAACCGTAAATAACTTGGTAGGTATTTTTCATAAAATAGGCGTAATAGGTGATAGTTTGGCGGACGGCGTTTTTAACTGTTCAGACGGTTTTATAGCTAACCGTGATTACTCATGGATACAATGTATAGCTAGAATAATGGGAATACAAGGACTAAACTTTACCGAGGGCGGACTAACAACTAGGACGGCTTTAAGTACTTTTGTAAACCCCGCGTCTTTTGCTGCTAATTTATGCGATTGTTATATTATTGGTTTAGGCGTCAATGATAGATATTATTATTCTATAGGGGATAGTGCAGGCGTAGAGCTAGGAACTCCAAACGATATAAACTTAGCAGATAGAACGCAAAACAGAGATACATATTACGGAAATTACGCTAGTATAATATCGAGAATAAAAGAAGTACAACCAAAGGCGCGTATTTTCTGTATTACAAACCCTACGAACGAAAGCGAAACACAAGGGTATAATACGGCTGTTAGGTATATGAGCGAAATATTCGATAATGTTTATATTATGGACTTTTACGCGTATGCTATGAATGAATACGAGGGGCTTAAAGACCCTAATTCGCCTTATTGGTATAATTCACACGGAACGGCTTTAGGTTATTATAAGTCTGCATGGCATATACTTTCGTATATGGATTATATAATTAAAAATAATATGTTAGATTTTAAAGACGTACAATTTATAGGTACGGACAAACATTTTTAAAAAGAAAGGGGTTTAAAAATGAAGTGGTTAAAAAAAGTAGCTGCTACACCTTTAACAAGTATAGCTAGAGTAGTAGACAGTTTGCAAAATCAAACTAACGACAGAACTAACGCGCCAAGTATAAGAGCGGTAAACGAGGCAATTAATAAGAATTGGCTTACTATTTACCCTATAGGATCTATCTATATGTGTGTTAATGATATTAACCCGTCGGAAGTTTTCGGCGGTACTTGGGTACAAATTAAGGATAGATTTTTATTAGCTGCGGGAGATACTTATAATAACGGAGCAACGGGCGGAAGTGCAACACATACGCCAAGCGGTACGGTAGGCGGACATGTGCTTACGATTAATGAAATACCAAGCCATACGCACGGTTACGGCGGTTCTAATAACTTCTACGAGGCGGCGCTAGCATCATCACCGACGGGCTATTATGCGGGAAATTCAGAGTTAGACTTAAACACAGATAATAGCGGCGGTGGACAAGCTCATAGCCATACATTTACGGGAACATCACAAGACACAATGCCGCCATATTTAGCGGTTAAAGTATGGAAGAGAACGGCGTAGGGGGGATTTTATGCAAATGACACCGACAATAGTAAGCGTATTATCAACATTAACAGTAGCGTTAATAGGGCTTGTAGGTACAATCATAACAACAAAAACTAATAGCGATAAGATACAAGCGGAGTTAGACAAGCATAACGCCGTACAAGACACCAAGCTAGAAGAGCTAACCCGAGAAGTAAGACAACATAACGATTTTGCTATAAAAATACCCGTTATAGAGCAACGCATAACGGCGTTAGAAAAGAACGTATTTAACAATAAAAGGGGGCGCTATAAATGATAAAGGCATTTAACGCAACCGATAAAAATTACGCAAGTAACGGCGACGCGGTTATATTAGCTACTAAAGCGCGCGTTAAAAATTCAGATAACGGCGACTATTACTTAGAGTTAACTTGCGGATCGGAGTATAGCGAGTATATACAAGCTAATAATATTTTAGTAGTACCGACACCGCAAGGCGAGCAAGCTTTTAGAATCCGTACCGTTACAAAGAAAAATAAAAAGCTAGAGGCTAAAGCTTGGCACGTTTACTATGATAGCTTAAATTATGTTATAGCGGATAGTTACGCCGTTAACATGACTTGTAACGAGGCTTTGCAGCATTTTAACGCGGCAACCGATACGACAAGCCCTTTTACTATGTCAAGTAATATAACGTCTATTAACTCTTATAGGTGCGTTAGAACTTCCTTAGCGGGTTGTATAGACACTATAATAGACCGTTGGGGCGGGCATTTAGTACGCGATAACTTTAATATTAGCATAATGGGCGATATAGGCGTAGATAACGGCATAACTATACAGTATAAAAAGAATTTGCAGGAGTTAACCGCCTCTTATGATTGGAGCGGCGTAGTAACTAAGCTATTACCCGTAGGTAAGGACGGTATATTATTAGACGAGCTATACATATATAGCGATATTCAATACGATATACCATATACTAAGGTTGTAAGCTTTAGCCAAGATAATATTAACGAGGACGACTACAAAGACGCCGAGGGCAACTTAAACGAAGAGGCTTACAAAGAGGCGTTAAAGGCAGATCTAGCAGCGCAGGGGCAACAATACGTTAATTTATATTGTTTGCCTATAATCAACTATACATTAAAGGGCAATCCCGAAAAAGTTACAGATATAGGCGATATTATTCAAGTAAAAGACGAGCGTATAGGCGTTAACGTTACTACAGAGGTTATAGCGTATGAGTACGACGCGATACAAAAGAAATATGTTAGCTTGGAGTTTGGTAACTTTACTAATACTCTAAGCGATCTTATAAGCAATATTGGCGCTAGTACCTCTAATAAAGTAGATAACGCCATAGTTACGTTAACGTCGGAGCTTTCCGCAGCATTAGCCGAGGCACAAGATAAAATATGGAACGCCCTAGGATCTTCTTATGTAATTTATGAGGGCGATAAAATATTAGTAGTTGATAAATTACCGTCTAGTAGCGCTAGAAATGTTATTAGAATCAATAGCGCGGGTATTGCCTTTAGTAGTACGGGTATTAACGGTACTTTTACGACCGCATGGACTATAGACGGCACATTTAACGCGCAGGCTATCAACGTTATTAATTTTACCGCCGACTTAATTAGAGGCGGTACGCTTAAGCTAGGATCTACGCTTAATCAAAGCGGAAAGCTAGAAGTATACGACGAGGCTAATACTTTAATATGCACGATAGATAAAAACGGGCTTATTATGTATGCCTCTAATGGTAGCTATGTAGTCCTTAACCAAGATGTAGGCTTAGTAGGCTACGACGGCGCGGGAGATCCTATTTATTGGGTTACTAACGATAGCTTTAATATGAGTAAAGCCGTAGTAGAGCAGGAAATAACGCTTTGTAATAAAGTGCGTTTCTTGCCTATGCAGATAACCGAGGGCGGCGTAGTTGTTAACGACGGTATAGGGCTAGTAAGCTATTACGAGGAATAGGGGGGATATTATGGCGACAAGCGGCAGCGTATCAACAAACGGCTACCAAGGGCGCTACGTTACTTTTTATTGGAACTTAACAAGCCAAAGTATAAAAGCCAATACCTCTACTATTAGTTGGAGATTAGAGGGCGACGGAAACGCGCAAAGCTCACGCTATAAAGCGGGCAACTTTAAAGTAACTATAGACGGTACAACCGTATATAGTACGTCGCAGGACGATAGAATATGGTTATATGACGGCACAGTAGTAGCAAGCGGCAATTATACATTTAATCATAACTCACAAGGGCAAAAGAGCTTTACCGTAACAATACAAGCGGGTATTTATACATACGCCGTAAATTGTACGGGTAGCGGTAGCTTTACTTTACCAACTATTAGCCGTATATCAACTATTACGGCGGTTAACGGAGCTAATACAAGCGACGTATTAAGCGTTAATTATACCGAGTACGTTAATAGCTATACTAATCATTTAATTATAGCAATTAATGAAAATAGAATACAAACTATTAATAATTATGAAAGCGGGGCGTCATTTACATTAGACGATAGCGCCTTAAATGCTATTTATGCAGCCGTAACAACGGCTAAGACCGTTACGCTTAATTTTAGGTTGCAAACATACGACGGCGCTACGCTATTAGGTACTAGCGATATAGTAAATAAGACTTTTACTATTAACGATAGTAACCCGACAATAGGTACTATAAGCTATAGGGACAGTAACAACACAACCGCAGGCATAACGCTAAATAATCAATACATTATACGTAATAAATCTATACTTGAAGTCACCGTTAATAGCTTAAAAGCGCTTAATAGTGCTACATTGTCAAGCTTAACAGTAGCAGGCGGCGGAGTAACGCAGACGCGCAGCTTAAGCGGTACGTCAGATAATAGCGAAGTAATAACGCTAGGCACAATTAACCAAAGTAGTAATTTTACGCTTACCGTAACTTTAACAGATAGCCGAGGATATACCGCAACTAAAACTATTACGGTTTTGGTTTATGATTGGAGCTTACCAACGGCGACTATAACGGCGCAACGTGTAGACAATTATTACACGACTACCAACGTAATGGCTAGCGCTGCTTATGCAAGCTTAGGCGGACATAATACCATTACTATAACGGCGCAATATAAAAAGACAAGCGAAAGCACTTACGGGGCAAGCGTAACACTTACCGACGGAGTAACAACCGCTTTAAGTTTAGATAATAATTACGAATGGAATCTAAAAATAACAGTAGCCGACGCTTTAGGATCAACTATATATAATTTAATAATAGGGCGTGGCTTGCCTATTTGGTTTGTAGATAGATTATTAAATAGCGTTGGTATAAATTGCTTTCCGTTGCAAAATGATAGCTTAGAGGTTAACGGGTTACGCTTAGACGATAAAATATTAATAGGATCTCAAAGCATATACGACTACTACGAAACAAGCGCACAAGGCGAGGTAGCATTAATAACGGCTTACGATTACCAATTAATAGAGAATCTATTTAACGCCGTAGATATACCCGAAAATTACGAAAAAGCTTATCGTCTTACATTCCAATATACAACCGCTAATAATAATATAGTCGTTGTTAGACTTAATAATATTAGCTCTAATAATTGTAATACGTGGAGTAGCGACAAGTTTAGACGTATAGGCGGTACAAGGATATTTAAGCAATCCGAGCTAACACTAGAAACCGCTAGCGGATATAGTAGAAACGGCTTAAACTTATACGCAAGTAACGGCGGGGCTTATGCTGCTAAGATATGGAATATAACAATTAGCGGCTACTTGGTTAATAAAGATACTAACTTAGCCGTATCAACTTATAATATACCCGACGTAGAACCCGAGGACAACACGCCTACAAGCCCGTAGAGGCGTTTAAAATGAATATACGTATAAATTGCCACGTAAGGCAATTAAAAAGCCCTTAGACGAGCTTAGCGCCGCCTAGGGGCTTTAATCATTTATGATATGTAAAAGTTACGCTATAATATTTAGCATAATTTCTTAATAACTTTTTTATAGTGCCTTGTACGTTATCGCAATTATTAAGAAATTCTATTATATCCGCGTCCGTTTCCTTATTGAGCTTTAAATAGATCCCTTTAGTGTGGGTTTTGTCATACTTAGCGCTAGCCCTGCGCCTTGCCTCTTTAGTAGCCATATTAAGCAACCCCCTTATATTCCCGTCCGTAATGATCAGTTAAGTAAATACGGGCTATAGTCCAAATATTAGGATTAATTAGCTTTAATTCTCTATCCACGTTAGCAGGATCACAATAAATAGTACGATCAAGTATGTTAGTATCTTTTTCGTTAATCTCAATAGCTATACGCATTTGGGTAGCTTTACCGTTAATATTGTATACCATAATAAACCACCTTTCCGCCCGTCCTGCCGATAGCGCAGCTAGTAATTAAAAGTCGTTAACGTCGTAAGTTACTTTATAGGTTCCTTTGTCTATGCGGTCGTATCTGCTCCACCTTGCTATAATGTAGTGGTCTCCGCAATCCCTACACATACCGTAAGCGGTAAATCTACCTTTCATTACTACGTAAGTCGTAGACCTTTCTAACCCTTGGTCGTCTACAGTTTCTTTAAGAGTTTGACCCGTACAAGTAAAGCCTTTGTTAACTCTTTCAAAGTAACCTTTTTCGTTATCGGGTAAAATACCTTTTGTATATTCTCTTGTCATAGCTAGCGCCCCTTTCTTAGTGTGTATGTTAGCTTGTTATGCCTATAAGTATATACTTATATTTTAGAATTGTATATTGACGAAATGCACAAAGATTTTTAATTTAGTTGTTTAGATTTACTAATAAGAAAGTATATCGACTATGCCAAGTAGCATATTTAGCAAGTACTTAAACGTCTCATGTACTAAAGTAGATAGCCTTAGACAAGGCAACGAGTTAGCGTCTTGACATAGTCAACCCTTGCGAAAGGGCTAAAAAAGCCCAAGAGTTGAAAGATAAGTAGAAGATAGCCCCAGTGTAAGTATAACTTCTGCCCCGCGATTAAATCGTAACAAGTATAGCGCGTCGTTATCCCTGCGCACTTGTTACCCCTATAAAGATAACCAAGCCGACCCGTCCCGTTTTTGGTATAGTGCCGTCACGACCCCACTATTAACGGGAGAATAAGCCATAACCGCAAAACTTACCTACCGAGCTGCCACCCGTCTAATCACTTACGGGGCTTTACTTTCTCGCTTTGGCGTGCCACACCTAACCGTTAAAATTTGATACGTCGCACGGTAGCTTACACGACGAAAATAATAAGTGTAATGATTGTTACACTTATTCAGTTGTCTAACAATGATTACACTATACCACAAATAAGACCACCGTAACAATGGTAAATTATAACAATAGCTTTATATCTAAGTCTATATATTCTTGTAAGCGTGTATATTCAATGCGTTTAATTATTAATTTTAATAATAAATTTTTTTCTTTAGTGTCTACGCTGCTATACTTTTGTAATACTTTTTCTAATATAGGGATAGCTTTATAAGCTTTTTCGTCGTCCTCTATAGGTTTATTTTTTAGATCCTCTATACTTTCCTTTAGTGCTTTTATATCAGTTTCCAAAACATTAACGCGACGCGTAAATAATTCTTTAGTATATATGCCGCTCTCTAACATTTCGCAAGCGCGCTCTATCATTTCTAATTTTTTATTAAGCTCTATAGTTAATATTTCTATTTCTTTTTCTATATTAGACCTTTGCTTTTTTATTTCTTGGGCGTAATTATCAACAAAATAATTAAAGTCTTTAAGCTCTTTTTTTAACCCGTCTAATATATAGCGCTCTAAGTCCTCTAGTTTAACGGAGCGCGTAGGACATTTAAGCGTAGGGCATTTTATATATTCAAAATTAAGCCCGTTAACCGTCCTTAGCATGGCGCGCCCACATTCAGAGCAGAAAATAAGCCCCGCTAAAGGGTTAGATAGCTTACGCTTGTTAGTTACTTTTGGAGTTTTAGCTAGTTTATCTTGTACTTGCATAAATACAAGATTATCAATAATAGGGGCGTGCTTACCCTCTACGTAAGTATCGCGCTTGTTAACATTTAATAGCCCTATATATACTTTATTTCTTAATACATTTCTAATAGTTTGTTGCGTCCATTTAGCGGAGCGGTGCGGCTTTATGCCGTTATCGTTTAAATAGTTAGCAATGGCGGCAACGTTAACGCCGTCTAAGTATTTATTAAATATTAATTTTACTATTTCCGCGTCTTTATTAGGCGTTAATATAAAGCCTTTATCGCCTTTTATTTTATCGAATCCAAAAGGCAGGACCGAGCCTATATAATAGCCCTCGTTTTGTGCTTGCATACGTCCACGTTGTAAGCGTCGGTTAATTATTTTATATTCACGCCTAGACATAAATAAAGCGAACTCGAAAAACTCTTCGTCTATTTCGTCTTTGCTAAGATCATATATTTTATTAAGCGTATATATTTTAGTATTAGACGCTTTAAAAACCTCTAATATTTCGCATTGATCTATTTGATTACCACGACTTAAACGCTCTAATTCTACACAAGCTACGGCGTCGTATTTATTGCTTGCTACGTCGTTTAGTAGCTTTTGCATTTCGGGGCGGTTAGCGATATTTTCGCCGCTAACCACCTCTTTATATATAGCTACTATGCTTAAGTTATTTTTAGCGCAATAATCAGTTAACATTTTTTCGTGTCTTGCTAAAGTTTCCTCTTTATTTTCCGTTAAGTCCTCGCGTGACTTTCTTAAATATAAAGCCGTCTTAACTACCATTATTTTAACCTACTTTCTTTTAGCATTTTACCAAAGTTAGCTATTAACTCTAATTCCTGCTTAGTATACTCGTATTCCGTAAAATGTAACGAAGTAAAGCTAGTACCGTTTATAAGTACCTCTAACGATACGTTAAAGTAATTAGATATAGAGCTAAGCACTTTTAAATTAACTTTTTCCGCCCCGCGAGCGTACCAAGAGTTAATAGTACTTGGTGCTACGTTAATAGCCCGCGCTAGATCCGCGCGTTTCATATTATTACTTTTTAGTAATAAATCTAAATTTGTTAAAAAATCCACCTTATAAACCTCTTCCATAAATCCATATTTTTAACTTGTAGCACAAAATATATTTATGCTTATTTTAATTTTGAACGATCAAAATATAATTTTGAACGAACATATTTAATTTGATTATAACGAAAACGCGCTATAATTGCACTAAAAAATAAGTAAAACTATACAAATTACACTATAAATATACAATTGTAAATTAACACTTGACAACGCAAACGAGTAGTATTACTATTAGCGGTATAAGGATAAAACGTAATTACGTTTAATCTTAAGTGCGTGGCGACGCAAATAAAACAACCGACGCTAACGCAAAACGCAAAAGAAAGGGGGCGAAAAAATGAAACAAAAGATTTTAGCATACCCTAATATATACGCCGAGTTAGCGCGCAACGGGTTAACGGTAGCTATGCTAGCCGACTATATGGGAATAAGCAGACAAAACCTTTATAACAAACTTAGAGGGCGTACCGCGATAAATGAAAGGGATATGCGACAAATACAAGATTTTATAAAAGCGAAAGGGGGCGGCGCTTTTACTCTTGATTATCTATTTTCTAATGGAGAATAAAATAACAATACATAGGAGCAAACCAACCGCCGCCGTATTGACTAATCTATACGACTACATTAATAAAACATTTCACGACACAGATCTATATTACACCAAGGAAGAATTAGAGAAACTAAAAAACAATGACAACTACATATTTTTAGAAAGGGGCTAATAATGGGAATTATTGAGAACTTAGACGCTAAAGAGTGGTTAGAGCTTAACGCAAAGTTGCAGGCTAAAAAGAACGCTTTAAGAAAGGCATTGAAAAAAAAGGGAGTGCTTAAAAAAGGCGGGGTTAATGACTACGATCATTATAGTTATTTTAGTGAGGCGCAATACAAAGAACTTTTTACAGAACTATTAACCGACGCAGGATTAGAGCTTAGCTTTAGCGAGATAGAATACTTAACATTTACGGGTAGCGAAAAGCAGGCTAACGGACGTATGCCGAGGCTTAACTTTATTCTTACCGATATAGCAACGGGATTTTATGAAGTAACAACTATAACGGGTGAGGGTATAGACAAGGGCGACAAGGCAGGATATAAGGCTTATACGGGCGCGCTTAAGTATTATTTAGCTAATACATTCATGGTAGCAACGGGCGACGATCCCGAGAAAGATAGCCCAAGCCATACAATGAACGATAAGCAGGAGAAAAAAGCAACCGCCAAGCAAATAGAGTTATTAAGAAAGATAGCGGAAGAGCAGGGCAAAAAATTAGACGAAAACGCCGTAAAAGATTGGACCATGAAACGAGCAAGCGATTATATAAGCAAATACAAGGGGGCTAAGTAATGGATAATTTAATAACGATTAATAACGACGTAGCAATATTAGACGGAGCAGCAGCTAACAAAATAGCAGAATTTGAGCGCCAAGTAAAAGAGATTAAAGCAAAAGAGGACGAGCTTAAGCAAGCTATACTTGCAGAAATGGAAAGCAAAAACATTATAAAGCTTGATACCGACGACTTAACAATATCTTATGTAGCGCCGACAACAAGGGAAACGCTAGACAGTAAAACATTAAAAGAAGAGTTACCCGACATATACGACACTTATATTAAAATATCGCCCGTTAAGGCGTCCGTAAGAATTAAGCTAAAATAGGGGGCTTATTATGGATAGTTGGAATATAAACGGCTATACGTTGGAATACGACGACGAGAGCCACACTTATATAGTAGACGGCGTTATAGTCCCAAGCGTTACGCAGATCCTAGCCGTTAAATTTGGCAATAAGTACGCAGGAATTAACAAGGACACGTTAGAACGTGCAGCAGAACGCGGGACGGCTATACATGAGGCTATAGAAAGTTATTGTAAAACGGGGATAGAGAAAGCATTAAGAGAGGTACATAACTTTAGATTTTTACAAAAGCATTACGGCTTTAATGTCCTAGAAAATGAAACGCCAATAATAATTATAGATAAAGGTATACCAAAAGCAGCGGGACGGCTTGACTTAGTTTTAGACATCAAGGGCGAAACGGCAATAGCAGACATTAAGACAACCGCGACACTTGATAAAGAGTATTTAGCATATCAATTAAATCTATATCGCATAGGGTATATGCAAAGTTATTGCATTGATATAAGCAAATTATACGGCGTACATCTTAAGGACGATAAAAGGAAATTAGTAAACATACCTATTAACGCTAATATAGCTTGGGACATTATAGACCAATACGAAAGGGGTAGAGCATGAATAAAGTTATATTAATAGGACGATTAACAAAAAATCCCGACGTTAGATACGCTAACGATAAAGCGGTAGCGCGTTTTAATTTGGCGGTAGATAGACGATATAAGCAGGACGGCGGACAAGCTGCGGACTTTCCGAGTTGCGTAGCTTTTGGTAAAACGGCGGAGTTTATAGAGAAATACATAAAGCAAGGCGTAAAGATAGCTTTAGAGGGACGCATAGCGACGGGATCTTACGAAAAAGACGGCGTTAAACATTATACAACCGACGTAATAGCCGATAGCGTAGAGTTTGCCGAGAGCAAGAGAGCGCAGGAAACACCGCCGCCAAGTAATGACGGGTTTATGGAGATACCCGAGGGCGTAGAGGATCGATTACCATTTGAATAATAAGGGGGGTTAAATATGGAAAACATAGACGAGTTAATAGCGGACGCAAGAGCCGAGGAAGAAGTAGCAAAAGAGCAGGCTATAGAAAGTAGCGAGAATAAATTTAGAGAAGAGCTTAAAACTTGTTTAATAGACGCTTTTAAAGATAACGCTAAATTTAGTAAAGATAATAGCGTAACTTTAAGCCTTAACGAGTATTTAATACTTAGATTTAAAGAGCGCGACTTAGAAACAATTACAAGCGCTATTATAAGTAACTTAGCGTTAGGATATGACGGCGAAAGCTTAAGACTAAATATTAAAAACGACGTGGTAGACGTTATGAAAGTGTTATATCCCGATATGTACGAGGCTATATTAGAGGACTTGCAGCAGAAAGAGGGCGAGTAATTGGACTTATACGAAGAAATACAAAAGTTAATGTATGAGTTAACCGCCTCAATAAGCAAATTAAGAAAGAACGGCGCAAAGCTAGCCGAGGCGGAAAGAGATTATAAGCTAACGCTAAGACAAGAGGCGTTAAGATTAAGGGCGGGCGATATGCCCGTAACCTTAATAAATAACATAATATACGGAGTACCCGAGGTAGCGGCTAAACGCTTTAAAAGGGACGTAGAGCAAGCTAACTACGACGCTAATAAAGAGCATATTAACATAACTAAGCTTAAGTTAAGAATCTTAGAGGCGCAACTAGCGAGAGAATGGGGACAAGCAGGCAAGGGGGATATATGAAAAAATCCATATTACAACGTAACAAAGCTTGTTATATATGCGGTACTACTCTTAATTTACACTTACACCATATTTTTTACGGAACTTCTAACCGAAAAATAAGCGACGCCGACGGGTGTGTAATATATCTTTGTTTTAATCATCATACGGGAGCGCAGGGCGTACACTTTAACCGCATGTTAGACCTAACAATAAAAGCTAAATGTCAAATAGAATGGCAAAAGCACTATAACAAGACAACCGAGGATTTTATAGCCCGTTACGGGCGTAGTTACCTATAAAGGGGGTATTATATGAAGTTTAAAACAGTAGAGCAGGAAATAACGCCTATACTTAAATCTAGCGCTAATACAAGGCGCGACGATATGCTTTTATATAGTTGTTACGTATATAGTAAAGGCGCAGAATTGACGCAGGCTTTCGCGTCTATGGATTATAGGCACTTATACGACTTAGCGCCTTACGAAACGGTAAGCAGGGTTAGAAGAAAGTTACAAGAGAAATACGCGGAGTTAAGACCAACGGCGGAGCAGATCGCAGAGAAGAAACGCGCCGAGAAAGAGTACAGACTATACGCAAAGGGGGTTAAAAAATGAATACAAGCGTAATTATAACCGCTATTATATGCGTTACTATAGTTATTTTGACTTGGATCAATAACGGGAGTAACGAAAAATGAAAATATATATTGATTATGATTTTCCGAATTGGAACGAATACATAAAAGCGGAGCGTGGTAGCTTATACCACGCAAACGCTATAAAACAAGCGGAAAAGAATTACATAGCATATACCGTCAAGCAAAAATATAGGGGTAAATATCCCGTAACTTTAACGGTACGCCCTTACTTTAAAAATAAGCGAAAGGATTTAGATAACTTTAGGCTTAAGGGACTTATAGACGGGTTAGTAGCTGCGGGAGTTATTGTTAATGATAATTTAAAATGTATCAACAAAATAATTATAGATCCTATTTTTACGGATAAAGAGGGCGTAGAGGTAGAAATAACAGAAAGCAGGGCTAACGATTGAAATACATTATTTTATTTATTCTAGGTAACTTATTTACGGCTTATGTGTTTATTAAGGACGACATTAAGGAGAAAAAAGACCATGAAGAGTACGTTAAAAAAAATAGCAACAATAATTATAGTGATAATTTTTTTAATACTAATGACTTGCGAGCCTAAAGATCCTAAAGGGGATTTAACGCCGTATATGTCGGATATAGTATATATACCGCAAAGGGTAAGCGCTAAGGGGAAAGCTAAAACAGTAAAAAAGAAAACTTTAAAAGGCTATGAAAGCTTAGGGACATATACTTTAACGGCGTATTGTAATTGCGCCAAGTGCTGCGGATCTTATGCAGGCGGAAAAACGGCAAGCGGCACAACACCAAAAGCAGGGCGCACAATAGCCGTAGATCCTAAAATAATCCCATACGGGACGGAGATATATATAAATAAACATAAATACATAGCCGAGGATTGCGGCGGAGCTATTAAAGAGAATCATATAGATATTTACTTTAATAATCATAGCGAGTGCTTAGAGTTTGGAAAGCAAGAGGCGGAAGTATTCAAGCGCAAGAAAAAGAAGTTATTTACAAGTATTAAATCAAAGGGGGAATTATGACATGGCAAAGAAATATTATTGGCTTAAGCTTAAAGCGGACTTTTTCACGTCGTCCCGGGCTATGAAAAAGTTACGCAGGATAGCGGGTGGCGACACTTATACAATTATATATTTAAAGTTGCAGCTATTGAGCCTAAAAGACGAGGGCTTATTATTCTATGAGGGTGTAGAGCCGACTTTTTATGAAGAAATGGCGCTAGCACTAGACGAGGACGCCGAAAACGTAAAAGTAACGTTAATATTTTTAGAAAATATGGGCTTAATAAAACAAAATAACGAGCATGAGTACATATTAACCGACGTACCGTACTTAATAGGCGGAGAAAGTGAAAGCGCCGAGCGTGTTAGACGTTTCAGAGGTAAAAAAGCGTTAACAGATCCGCAGGCAGAAAAGAAAGAGCCTAAAAGTAACGCATTAAGACAAAAGCAACATAGAGCAAAAAAGAAGTGCGAAGAAAAGCAACATATACCGTATATAGAGGACTATATAAACAACAAGAGGTATAACGGCAATTATTACGTTGTAATACAACGCGATAAATATAAATGTGCATTATGCGGAAGTATAGAAAACTTATGCGTACATCATATAGACGGCTATAACGAAGAAAAACCACAGAATAGCAACACTAACAAAATGATAACGCTATGTCGTACTTGCCATAGCAATATACACGCAGGGCAAGCAATAGACGAGGACACTTTAGACGCAATAGACTACTATATAGAGAGTAACGAAACGTTACCGAGTAACGACCAAGTAACACCAAGTAACAAGCTAGTAACAGACGGTAACACAGAGATAGAGAAAGAGAAAGATATAGAGAAAGAGTTAGAGATAGAGGGAGAGAAGAGCAAGAAAGTAGATTACGAGCTGGTCGCTCGTATGTATAACGATACTTGCGTATCGTTCCCAAGGATTACTACTCTATCAGACGCACGCAAGAAAGCTATTAAAGCTAGGCTTAATAAATATAGCTTAGAGGATCTACAAAGGCTATTTACATTAGCCGAGGCTAGCGACTTTCTAAAAGGTGATAATAAAAGAAATTGGAGCGCTACTTTTGATTGGCTTATAAAAGATAGCAATATAGCTAAAGTATTAGACGGTAATTACAATAATACAAAAGCTAATAATAGCCAATATAAAGCCAATACAACGGCGCAGGAGTTAGACGACTTTTACAACATGGCAAGCACATGGGCGGAAAGCGAGGGGTAAATAAATGACATTAAGAGAGGCAATTAACAAGTATCAATTAGAAGTAGTAAGGATAGGCGCGGCTAACGGATTTATATATGTTGCAAAATGTACGGCTAAAACGCCTAACGTAATAGAACGCTTAAGCAATAAGGAACATAAGCGACTTATAACAAACTTAAGAAAGAATAGGGAACACGCTAACAATTTTGATACGAATTTGGACAAGACGGCAAGGCAACGTTTAAAAAACATTATTACTAACGAAAAATACGAAAAAGTAATGTCAAAGCTTGCGAAAGAACGCGAAAAGATAGAAAGAGAAAAGAAACGCGACTTAAAACAAACAGAAAATAATATTAAACGCTTAACAAAGCGGTTAGACGAGTTTATACCGTTTTTAGATAGAGAAGTAAAGGAAATATACAAGTGCGATATTAACGACGATATTATTATTATTTTTGAGGGGCAGGAAAACGGCGACTATTGGACGGCGGAAGAATACAAGAGAGGCGTAAAGGGGGGCTAACAAATGAATAAACAAGAGTTTGCTTTATTTGCTAGCGCGTTAAGGACCTATTACCCTAAAGAGAAAATATTACCAAATACGCAGGCTATGGAACTTTGGTTTAATCAATTACAAGACATTGATTACAAAGTAGCCGAGGTAATATTAAATAAATGGGTTGCTACTAACAAATGGTCGCCAAGCATAGCGGATATAAGAGAGCAGGCAGCGGGACTAATGCAAGGTGAGGCTAAAGATTGGGGCGAGGCATGGCGCGAGGTATTAAACTCCGTACACGCTTACGGATCATACCAACAAGTAGAGGCTATGGAAAGCTTAGACGAGCTTACAAGGCAGGCGGTTAAACGCGTTGGCTATATGTCTATATGTATGTCGGAAAACATAGCAACCGAGCGAGCTAACTTTAGAATGGTATACGAGCAGCTATTACAGAGGCAAAAGCAGGACGCACAAATACCGTCAAAGTTAAAAGCTTTAATGTCTAATATGCCTATGCTATTGGGAGAGGGTGGCGAGTAATGGCTTATATATGGATTAAGACAACCGACGACGAGTACGAGCTTATAGTAGCTATGGGAGATACGGCTAAAGCTTTAGCGGTTGAGTGCGGGACGTCAGTTAATACGATATATAGCGCAATGTCGCACGCTAGGAAAAAAGGTTATAAATGTATTTATAAAAAGTGAGGGTTGAAGAGTGAAAAATAATTATAAAATACCTTGGCATATACGACAATATGTTAAACGCGAGCTTATGGACTATAAAGACAATAAAAAGCTAGTTGAGAAATACAAAAGCAACATAGCAGCATATAAAGGCGATACTAGGGCGCTATTATTAGTATTAGCTAGGTTAAAATACATAGAAACGGTATTAGATAGCCTTAATAAAGAAGATCGCGAGGCGGCGGAGATAATTTTTATAGATCAATATACACAAAGCGGCGCGGAGATAGCCAAAGGACTAAGCAAGAAAGCGTTTTATAACGCCATGAATAAAGTTATATATCTAGTAGCTAGGGAAATGGACTTACTATAGAAAAAATAGGGGAATTAATCCGCTAGAAAGGGGGATATAATGGACTTAGGACTTATAGAGGTATACAACAACTTAAAAAATTATGATTGGGACATTTTAGGCAATTATAAAATGGATCATAACGAGGCACTAAAAATAATTGAATATGTAGAAAAGTTAAAGGGGGCGGACCATGAAAAAAATAATTGATTTATCGGAGTTTAACGGCGCTACTAATTTTTTAATGATTGCCAAGAACACCGACGGCGCAATATTAAGGGTAGGTTATAGAGGATATGGCAGCGGGACACTAAAAAGCGATAAAAAGTTTAACTCATATCTAACGGCAGCCAATAAAGCTAAATTACCTATCGGCGTATACTTTGTAACGCAGGCTATAGACGAGAAAGAGGCTAAACAAGAGGCACGCTTTGTATTAGATATACTCGACGGCATGAAATTAGACTATCCTATATACATAGATAGCGAAAACGCTAACAACGGAGCAGGGCGAGCAGATAGCGGCAAGTTAAGTAAAGCTAAACGTACTAGCATATTATTAGCTTTTTGTAACACGATAGATAACGCAGGATATAAGGCGGGTATATACGCGTCGGAAAGTTGGTTTAAGGATAACTTAAACTTAAGCGATATACCATTTAATATTAGCTTATGGGTTGCTAAATATTCAAGTAAAGAGCCTGCTATAGATTGGAGCGCTTGGCAATACACCGACAAAGGTAAAATAACGGGAATTGCGGGCAATGTTGATGTAAGCAAATTTAAAGATAATGCTGCTAATACTAATATCGGGAGCAAAAAAAAGAAAACAGACGAGGAAATAGCCGAGGAAGTATTAGCGGGTAAATGGGGAAATGGTGAAGAACGCCGCAAAAAGATATTATTAGCAGGATATAACTATAAACGCGTCCAAGAGATCGTTAACGCTAAAATAAAGGTTAATAATATTAAATATTATACCATTAAGGCGGGCGACACACTAAGCAAGATAGCTAAAGAGCATGATACTACAGTAGAGCAGCTTAAAAAGCTTAATAATATTAAAGACGTTAACAAGATTTATGCAGGGCAAAAGCTTAGAATTGAATAGGGGGCTAACAATGATAGAAATTATAAAAAGAGGTACTAAACAAGTAAAAGAATGTAATAACTGCGGTTGTAAATTTGCTTTTGAACACGAAGATACACACATGGAAGATATAGACAATTACAAGGCTTTTATAGAGTATGTTATATGTCCACAATGCGAAACAAAGATAATTACAAGGCAAAGTAGATAGGGGGCGATAATATGCAAATGAGTAACAAAACATACGACACACTTAAATATATAGCCTTATACGTATTGCCTGCTTTGGCTACGTTAATATTAACGCTTGGCGGTATATGGGGCATACCATACGCCGAGGCTATAGCGGCAACTATAACGGCTATAGATACATTTTTAGGGGCTATACTTGGAATAAGCGCTAAAAAGTACGCAGAGAGCAACGAGGGGGCGGAGTAATGGACTATACAATAGATTATTCTAAGCTTATTAAAGATATTGAGGATTTTGCGAATAAGTTTCAAGAATTTTTTAACGATATATGCGAGGTTATAAAAACAATAGCGGATAAAATAGCCGAAATAATACGCGATAATATAAAAAAAGAAAAACCTAAATATAAGTTAATAAAAAGCCTTATAAAACCATATAAACAACCAATAATTAAGATTAAAGCTAAAGCTAGGAGCAATTTATAATGTATGATAAAAAGAAATGTAAAAGTTGCAAATATCATAGTCATATATGTACGTTTGGCGTACATTGCAATTATTCATTAACGGGCAATACTTGCATAAAAAGAGATAAAAATAACAATAAAATAACAGATATAAGGGGCAATGATCCTAATAAATGCTTATTATACGAAAGGGGCAAATAATGAATGATTACAAAGTAGGCGAGTATATTATATATGTTAATGGCGATAGGTACGAGATAGGCAGGATTAAAAGCTTAAAAGAGGACGGAGCATTTATATGTTACCATGAGGGAGAAACGGCAGCAAAAACGCCGTACGATTGCATACATAAGCTTATAAATAACTATGTAATTAAAGATACAAGCTTAGGGGGTAGCGTATGGATCTAAAAAGTTGCAGCAAGTGCGGAAAGATACACGCAAGGGGCTATAAATGTAACGTCGGTAGAGTATACGGCAAAACAAGCGAGAATAAGCTAAGAAGTAGTTACGCATGGACCAAGAAAGCTAAACAGATTAAAGCCGACGCAATGGGATTATGTGAGGTATGCAGGGCGCAAGGCATATATAATTATGACAATTTAGAAGTACATCACATAACCAAATTAAGCGAGGATCATAACGGACTACTTGACGACGACAACTTAATAACATTATGCGTATATCATCATAAGCAAGCAGACGCGGGAGAGATAGACGCGGACTACTTACGGGAGTTAGTCAAGGTTAGACAAGGATTAAACAAGATTTAAACAAGGTAATGACATTTATGTCCTTAGCAAAAGAGAAAGGGGAAAAACATTGATAATATTGTAACATGGGGCGACGTATACGACGATTATATAAAACATTTTCCGAATGATAATAGCATAGATTATAGACCGTTTTATCCTCATGTAATATATATATGGTTAAAGGACGGGCGCGAAATATCTTATAATTATATGACTAAAAGAAAAAGTGACGAGAAAAAAGGTAGTTGGGAAAAGAAGAACTATATAAAGTAATAGAATGTGATGTAGAATACAAAAAAAAAGCATATAATAGCGAGGTTGAATAATAGAAGAAAATAAAGGGGGCGAGTAAATGACATTAGAAGATACAATAGAGGGAATGACAAGCGCAGATTATAAGGAAAGATTTAAAGCGGAGTATCAACAAGTTAAGATAAGATATAATAAATTACGTAATATATTAGAATACAATAAAAACAATAAATTATCTTTTGAATTAAAAAGTCCTATAGGGTTATTAGAGCTACAATATCGATCTATGTATAGATATTTAAGCTTATTAGAACAAAGAGCTATTTGCGAGGGTATTAACCTATTCTAGCATACCCCCGAGGGGTGGGGGCGGTTACTGTAAAATTTTTTCAAGAC
>Ga0326511_10000604_pt1 | contig 31617 bp, 47 predicted proteins | sample 0_2496_0518_D_FD_203701 | JGI IMG/M metagenome (GOLD analysis project Ga0326511, IMG submission 203701) | Bovine rumen microbial communities from UC Davis, California, United States - 0_2496_0518 | ecosystem: Host-associated > Mammals > Digestive system > Stomach > Rumen | place: USA...
GTCTGGCCGGAGGGCGCCGCCGAAGATTTCGAGGCCCCTCCCTCTTTTTCGACCACCACCACGCCGAAAATCACCATATTCTGCTCTGCATGCCGATGATATTCTCACCATTTGTTCCGTCGCCGCGGCTTCTGTTGCATCTTTTGTGAGATGCTTTTATGTTTCCGAGGTCAAGCTCGAGCGAAGGATCCTTTGCAACTGGAATAATGTGATCAGGTTCCCAAGCATCGTCGCATGATGACGGCTGAAGGAAGTAATTGATCGGCTGACCGCAGATGTGGCACACTGCCCGCACCTTCCTGTCTCTGTCCCAAGCTAAGCGCCGCACGTAAGGCCAGCGTCCTGACCTGCTCATCCCTGTTGACCTCCGTCCTGTTGCCCGGGTGCACCGTCGTCCCTCCGGATCCGCGACAGGGCGGGCATAATAAAAGCGAGATGCACAAGGTTGAGGCCAAGTGCTCTCGCGTTGTTGTTGGTATTGTTTTGTTCCAGGTTCACGCCCGCCCCCGCTCCGGAGCTGATGGGTATCCCCTCCCGGGTGGCATGGGGTGGGGTATGTAGTCCCGCCCGTAGGAAGACCCCGTCCCCCTGTTTTTTCCACTGGGTGCCGCCCAGCCCTCACCAAACGGCACCCGTGCGGGAAAGGAGGTATTATGAAGTAGGCAGTCTCACAGGAGGAAGACTATGAACCACAAGCAAAGCGGCAGGGCGGGAGCTGGGGAGGCGCGGGAGCATCGGCCCGCATTTGTTCCCACCTTGCCACACTATCATGTTATCATGGAAAAATTGCCCCGGTGTTGCAACTTAAATGAAATTAAGTTTTTCCGCCACGGTGTAGACGAACTTGCTTTTCCATCTGCCGTATGTCGTGCGGTCTGCATCGATGGGATATGGTTCGCGGTACATTACGCTGGCCCACACACCGGGCCGGTATTCTTCGGGCACCATGTCCCGCGCCGTCTCAATGGCGAGGATGACGCGCCCGATGTGCTCGAGCTTCACAGCTTTCTGGAATGTCGGGTCAGATGTGCCGCCCTTCCCGCGTGGCATTCCGTCAGAAGGGCCCGGGCTCTCTTCGGCTACTGCATCATACATATCCTTGAGCCGGTGATAGTCACGGATCTGCCAGAGGGTTTGAAGATAGACTTCACGTGGTAGCGTGTACTTCCCTCTCTTCCTCTGGTAGTCCCTCATCGTGGTCACTCCTTCTTGGTTTCCTGCAGTCTCTCTATCCATCGCTGTCTCTTCTCCCACATCAGGCTGAGGTCGGACTGAAGCCCGGCTACCTCTGCACATGTGAGCACGTCGCTGAATTCACCCTTGCATTTCTCCCATGCCTCCTCCATCGTGACCGGCGTCGGGTTCTGCCCGCGAAGTGCCCGCGCGTATTTCAGCAGAGCATGCGCAAGCTCCACGCATTCCTCGGCGAGCTGCTCGACCGCTGCCGGTCTGCCGATGATATCTCTGATCTGTTGGTTCGTCATGATACATTCACCTCTCTTTCCGGCGGAAGGTTCGTGGGCATCCCGCCTATCCATGTTATCCCGCGCACGTTACCGAGCCGCGCCGCGATACCCTGTTGGAGTTCTTGCCAGTTGATGCAGTCATCCTGCAGGAGCTCTGCCGCGTCGTTGAATGCCTCGATGAAGCGGGCCACGCGCACCGAGCCGAACCCGAAGGTGTCGTGGAGTATCGCAATGGTCAGCAGTGTGACCGTGGTCAGTACGTTCTTCTTGGTGCCGTCCACAAACTCCCTGGTCTGCCGTTCGGTTACGCCGATCGGAACGCCCAGCGCCCCGCGCCGCTTCAGCTCCTTCCTTAGTGCTTCGACATCGCCGTTGTTCTCATCGAGGAGCCGCATACAAAAGCTCATGCCCTCCATGCGCCATCGTTCTTCCTTAGTCATCGCAACCCCCTTATCAACCTGACCACAAACGTTACGATTGCGAATGCGACCATCGCGGGCCAGAGCAGAATGGACAGTATCGCAAGCGCAAGCGCGGCGCCTTCCTCGATATCATCCGCAAGAGCCGCAAAGGCTAAGGCAAACACGCATCCGATGGTAAAATAGATCACAAGGAAGATGAATGTTCTAATCATTCGGTATCACCTCTCATGTATGCGCCACAGTTCGGGCAGTAGTTATAATACTGCGCCTGTGATATCCAATCGTATGTCTTAAAGCATCCCGTACACTTAACATGATCATCATTCCCATCATAAGCCTTTGTCCACTGTCCCGTCTTCCGCTCTGCCTGTGCGGATGGCATCCCCTCCAAAAAGTCGATAGCATAGTTCACATCAATCCCGCCATCCGGCGTAAGCTCGCAGCAACTAAACTCTGCAATCGCCGCCTGTCTGTAAATTAAATCATCTTGCATATCATTATCCCCACTCCTATGCCCATAGCAAACATCCATAACGTCCACCAATCACGGTCATCCATCCTGTTCACCTCCGTATTTTTCCGGCAGTGGCATCCATGCAAGCACCTTATTGCCCGGATGCCCACTCCAGAAACCGCCATTCGCTCTGATATTGTAGTAGCGAGTTCCAACCGGCTCTACCCAGCGACCAACGTTTGTCACAATATACAAGCCACTTTCTTCTGGCAACCTCTCACTGCACGGTATCCAGTGCTGTTCTGGCTGTGCGGATGGCAAATCTTGCATGATATGCAACGCATTAGTAAGACCAACATTTTTCCACACCGCGCACTTATCCGTGCCACCTTCCGTATCGGCGTATGCCTTCTGTATAGCGGTGATCGCCGCCTGCCGGCTGATGCAATCTGAGTTGTTCGGAATTTCCGAACAGTTCGGTTCAGCGGGTGGCAGTGACTTTATATCCCCGATAACCTGTCTGATATGCCATGCTTCAGCATCCGTCATACTATGTTCGCTCCAATCGTAAAGCGCATCAATCGCCGCCTGTCTGCTGATACAATCGCACGCGTGCGTTCCCGTGCGTTCTTCCGTGTGTTTCTCTGGCTTCATTTTGCCCTCCTGTTCCACGCTTCGGCAAATTCGTTCAGCACTCGTTCATATGGTTCGTGCGGCTTCGGCGGTTTCACCCGGTAGAATCCGGCCAACATATGGCACTTGATGCAGTGGATGCCGCTCGGGAGAAACTCCGCGTCATACATAAAGTCGACCTTGCCGCCGCAGAACGGGCATGGTTTCAGCTCTATCACTTTCACTTCTTAGCCCTCCACAAATCCACCGCGTTCTTCAGTGTCAGCACGAACCAGTACATGGTTATCGCGGGCCAGACCGGGCCGTTGCCTGCTGCAAGGTTGGCCGCCACATATCCGGCGATGACCATCAGTATCACAACCAGAAATGCACTCACTATCTATCCCCTCCCATGATTGCCCCCACTATTCCGACCAGCGTGATCACGATCAGAACCTTGATAATAAGTTCCGTATTCAAATTTGCCCTCCCTTCTGAGCTTTGCCGCCTGCGGGCCGCGCACGTAATGGGTACCCGCCAGTGACGGAACCGCCATCGCCGCGTCAGGTCTCCATCCGCGCTGTAACCTGCTCTGAATGTTCGACTTGGTCAGTCCGCTTTCCTTCGCCATCTCGGCGACCGTCAGCATCCGTCCGCCGCCCACGTCATACCGCGCAATCGGCTTGCTGTTCGTATTCTTCAACCCGTACTTCTCCATCCAGTGCAGGATGGTGGTATGATGCATCCCTGATGCCTTGGCGATATCGTGATTGCTCATGCCCTTCCTGATGCACTCTTCCAGTACCGCCTTGTCCCAGTAGTCAATCTTGCCGCGGAAGTACGCGTACGCCGGTCTGGTCGGTACACCATGCTTCTTCATGTGGTCTCTGACCGTCGCAGGGCTGACATACAGCTTGTCCGCCATTTCCTCAAGGGTGAGGCGTTCGTCCCAGTACATCCTCCGGAGCACCTCCGGGTCTCTGTAGTCCTCTACTTTTTCCATCTTCCTGCCCTCTTTTCTGCTTCCAGTATTCGCCTGAATTGATCCGCCCGGGCAGCCGCGTCCTTCCGTTCCGCCTCCTTCCACGCGTCATACTCGGCCCGGGCCCTGATGTAGTCTTCACATTTGCTGTGGCAACCAGGGTAACGCTTGGTGCATCCCCGGCAGTTGGTTTTTGGTGCTAACATGTGTATTCCTCCAGTGCCGTCCTGGCCTCTTCCCACCCGTGAGCTACAATGCACTTGTAACCAAGGTCGGTCAGCGCCTTGATCCACTTCCTCTGCTCCATGCTCAGCCTTCCGCGCCCCGCCTTCATCTCGATGAACAGCCCGTGATAGCCATGCATCGGCACGGGATAGAACAGATCCGGAACGCCAGCCTTGACGCCCAGCTGACGGTTGCGGATGATCCAGCCCTGACCGCCGACGCTTTCGTTCGGGATATGAAACAGGTACTGGAACTTAGGATCGGTCCTGCACCATTGGATAAGTTGTCGTTGCTCCTGTGACTCGGTCATCTTGTCTTATCTCCATCGCGCCATTCAGATTAGTTGATCCGGGCTTACCACACGGGGGAGAGTTAAACTCCCCCTGTGTTGTAACCCGTGTCAACTGATGGTTGTTTTTTCTCCCGGGTTACCAGTTACTTTCCTATTAAGGGTTTTGTCACCCGGAACTCGGGATCCACAAGCTCGAATTCCCCCAGGGCTTCCTTGTGTATTTCCTCCCCAGGTACACGATCTCATCCTCTGATCGTTTGTGAACCACCTTATCGTCGCCGACCGTAGCCACCTCATAATCCGTTCCGGAAGAGAACTTCTTCTTTGCGTTGCTCTCGGATATGCCGACCGCGCCAAGCGATACCGCCGTGTCGGCGCTGATGGCGATCAGGTCGTCGACCGTGGAGTACCAGTCCGACCGTTCGGTCTGTTCCTTGCCCGTTCCGCGTCCGGTCGTTCCTGAGTCGTTGAAATTCGCGATGCCAAGGAAGTTCTCCGTATCGACGCGGTGTATCGGATGATCGAACCAGACACGGCGTGGACACGGCGGCGCAAATTCCCGCAGCGTTCCGCATATCTCCCAGCCGGTCAGCGTGTCGCACGCGTCCGGGTGAAGCTCTCTGTACTTGTCGGTCAGGCCGTCGACCTTCAGCTCCCGCATGTCGAGGATCGCGTCGGGATCCCGTGCGAATACGCCGGAACCGGAAGAGCGATCAGCTGCATTCGCGTACTTGCCGGTTGCGCCTTTGGAATGATGGTGGCAATAGATCACCGACACCTCCATTTCCGTGGCGACCTGATCGAAATAGCTGCAGAACTTACTCATTTCAGTGGCGTTGTTTTCGTCGCCTGTGATCACCTTGTAAATCGGGTCGATGATCACCGCCGCGTAACGCTTCTGCCTGAACCTGTGTATCAGGATCGGCGCGAGCCTGTCCATCGGTACGGACTTGCCGCGCAGGTTCCAGATGGTGATATCGTCGAGGTGTTCCGGCTTGATCCCGCGCTTGTCGTAGATCTCTTTGAACCTGGCAAAGCACGAAGCCGAATCAAGCTCTAAGTTCACGTAGCAGACCTTGCCCTGCCTGCATTTCATGCCGATCCAGTCGATGCCTTCTGCGATGGAGATTGCAAGGTCGATCAGCAGGAAGCTCTTACCGGCCTTGCTGGGTCCGGCGACAAGCATCTTGTGTCCGACTCTGAGTATCCCCGGAATGAGCTCATCCTTAAGCGGCGGCATGTTGTTCCAGACTTCAGACAGCGCCGTGTCCTTCGGCAGATCATCGACCTGTGACTCTCTCCATTCGATCCATTCGTCGTATGATTTCGCGCCGATGTTCCGCTCGACAATGTATTGCCAGTTATTGCCGCGTTTGACGCCCGGAAGCCTCGAGAACCTGCTTTCGTTCTTGTCCTGTTCATCCGGCGTCAGGCCGTTCTTCCTACAGAACTCGTACAGCTCCCGGACACGTGCCTTGTACTGCTGGGCGTTCTCTGCGTCGACTCTGGTAATTGCGTGCAGGCTCTTGCCGCCGGAATGAACCAGGAACGTGACCGGCAGGTTCATCTCTCTGATCAGCGCGTACTGCTTCTCGATGCTGTCCGTGTCGGACTCGATCAGGCAGTACTTCCAGCGCGTTACGTTCGCGTTGTTTTCGCCGTTGCCATCCAGTGGATTGAACCGCACGTAAGCACCCGCGCCGTCCGTCGGCGTGCCAAGCGCGCTCTCGATGGTCCCGCTCCGGAGCTTATCGATGATATCCCCCGCCGTGCGCCTGTAAATGGTCTGCGCCGGTTTCCATCCATCATCGGTCATCCGGAAGTTCACACAGTATCCGACGAAGTCTTCGGGCCGAAACAGCGTGCTGAAATATTCCAGCATGTCGCCCTTCGGATCGTACTTATCCGGCACTTTCGGGATCTTCTCGGCGCTAACGAAGGACGGGTCGACGATGATCTCATCCAGAAGCAGGTTGTGGATGTCGTAGACGGTCTCGTCCCGCTTCGGCGCGTATCCGTAGGACGCCGCGATATAGTGGAGCGTACCGCCGGTCACATCATCGCGCCGGAATGACCGCCATTTGCGTTCGCACTCTCCGTGCTTGTACTTGGTTCCGCGGGCGGACCAGCTGTCCCATACGGTCCAGTCGGCCCCCTCCCGCTTCAGCGCCATTCCGACCTTGAGCCATTCGTCATAGCTGCAGTCCGGCGGGATCGCGTTTAAAAGGTCGTAGTCGATCACGGCTTGATCACCTCGTTGTAGTATCTGATGGCGTCTTCCGGCGTTTTATGCCATTGTCCGCATGCCAACCTCGAAGGAAACTCTTCGGTAGTGTATCCGTCGTTCACCTTTATAAGCGCAAACCATGCAGACCGCCCGCCGACAAGCTTCCTGTCTTTGCGCGGCAGAATAGCCACGAGCTCCTCGCCCCTCTGTCCGTACATCTCCAGGGCTTCATACATTTTGTTCATTCATGCAGCCTCCATCTCTTCCAGTCCACCGCTGCCAGCGCGGACAGCTTCTTGCTTGCCTGTTCAAAGCTCCAGTCGATCGGATCATACCCGAACTTCCGCAGCGTCCTGATCTGCTTAACCGTCGCCTTACCCTCTTTGGAACGCGCGATCAGCTTATCCAGCATCTTCGAGCAATAGCCCTTCGTGGAGCCTTCCGCATCGACGCCGAACTTTTCCAGGACCTCGACCTGTTTCTGCGTCGGCTCTTCAGTTTCCCATTTGAACGTGGGTTCATAGTCGGCAAGTCCGATATCATCCAGAACCGAGAACAGCTCCAGCGGATTGATCAGCTTCGACTTCTTCCGCTTCTGACGTGCCAGCGCTTCTGCAAGTGACTGCCGCCTTGCCGCTTCCGCATCCGACACCGCGCCGAACAGGTCGATTTCCTCATCGGTTGACGCCTTGACCACCGCGCCGATGTCGTCTTCATTTTCGGATACCAGCGACGCGGGCTTGCATAGATTGTGCTTGTTCGTCAGCCACAGGAAGTCCAGGATCAGCAGATTTTCTTTTCCCGGTGACAGCCTCGTCCCGCGTCCGACCATCTGGCAATACAGGCTCCTGATCTTTGTTGGTCTCAGCACTACCACGCAGTCGCATGACGGGCAGTCCCATCCCTCAGTCAGGAGCATGGCATTGCACAGCACCGCGCCCGGCCCGGCCTTGTCGAACCATTCGAGCGTCTCTTTTCTGTCCGCGCTTTCACCGTTCACTTCACGCGCACCGGGTATCATTCCGACAAGCTCCTGTGCTATACTGATAAGGGGACAGAACGCGACGGTCTTTCTTCCGGCGGCCTCGATCTGTATCGACCTTGCAATTTCGGGCAGATACGGCTCCAGGGTCTCAGCGATGGAGTCGACCTGGAAATCTCCGATGCTGACCTTGACGTCGGTCATGTCAATTTCGAGTGGGATCGTTTTCGCCATGATCGGCACAAGGTAGCCGTCTTTGACTGCCGTCTTCAGGCTGTATTCGTAGGCGATGCCGTCGAAGTACTCAGCAAGCCCGCGTTTGTCACCCCTGTCCGGCGTTGCTGTCACGCCAAGGACCTTCGCGCTCCCGAACTGTGACAGCAGCGTCTGGTATGACGGGGACAGCACGTGATGCGCTTCATCGATGATCACAGTCTGGAACGCGTCCGTATAGTCCCGTCTGCACATCGTCTGCACGGATCCGACCGTCACGTCCCTGATCTCGCACTCCGACGCCTTGATCTTGCCCGGCATTTCGCCGAACATGGACGCGTACTTATCCCGCGCCTGCTCAATCAGCTCTTCCCTGTGTGCGAGGATCAGCGTCTTGCCCGGTCTGTCGTGTGCGATGGTGTTGAATACGACCGTTTTTCCGCATCCGGTCGGAAGGACCAGCAGCTCCCGCTGCCAGTCCATCCAATGGTCGTTTATCGCCTTGACCGCTTCCTGCTGATACGGTCTTAAGTTAATCGATGAACGGGATGTCATCGCCTCCATCACCTACCTCCAGAAAATCATCCTTCTTCTTCCATGCCTCATCGTTCAGCGTAACTGCCGGTGCTTTTGATGGCGGGTAGAAGGTCTGCACGCGGTTGAATTCGTTGCCGTTGGAGCTCTCGACGATCACGATGCTGCATACACCCTCGAGGCCGTCGATCTTGTCCATGTCGATCTTGACCTTGCCCTTTTCCGGAACCATGCCGACGCATTCCACGAACTGCCTGATCGCGAACAGCGCCTTCTTCCATACGTTCAGACTGTTCCGGACCGTCACGGTCTTAGTGGCTCCGTCCTCGATGATGGGGATCTCCAGATAGCACGTGATCTGCTGGGTGTTGGGCGGCAGCTTTTCCGATGTAGCGTAGCCGACCTCGTGAGATGCGACCTTGAAGTGATAGTCTCCTTCCGGAAGGACGTAAAATGAATTGTCGTCGAGTTCCAGGTTGTTGATGTTAAATTCAGCCATTGCTTGCTTCCTTTCTTGCGCAGTCCATGCACATCACTTTCTTGAACTTGGTTTTCGTTGCTGCGGCGATCTCTTTCGCGGTCCTTCCACCGGCGGGCATGATCGCCTTCCCGCATACCTCGCAGAGCACGACTTCGTCCACGGGACGTTCCTTCGCCACCCGCACCGCGTCCACGGTCTCACCGAACGCGGAAACCTTGCGGACCTTCAGAATGATCCGCTGACCGTTCCAGTCCTCGATATAGGGTGTTCCGACCACCCTTGCGATCGTGTCGCAGTTCGTCTTGTTCAGGATCATCGGCTTGATGTCCTCGACGAAGTGGCACACGATGCATTCTTCTTTCCCGTTCTGGTTCTGGACGACCTCGTAGCTCACCTCTTTGATCGTCACGGTCTTTTCCTCACCCGGCTGGAACGCGTACGCGCCGAGGTAGTTCGGATTCGTCAGCTTCTTCCAATGCGTTTTTTCACTCATCCGCGATCAGCTCCTTATCTGCATATCCGGGCCATTCGCCCTTCGTCTTGCAATTGTGGTAAATTCCGATCAGCTCCCGGAACAGGTTCATTCCCTCCTCGATGAAGCCGCTGTCACAGAAGTACACGCGCACCGCATACGGCGCTTTCTTCTCCTGTGCCACGAATGCGAAGCGGTATTCGGTCAGCTCCGTCTGGAACAATCCTTCTGTGTACATGGCGGCCTGCAGCTTGTATCCGTACTGTCTGCAGGACCGCTCAAAATGCCCGTTCTCGCAGCTCTGCGTGGTCTTGTAGTCCACGATGTACTTCTGCCCCTTGTATTCGGTCAGACAGTCGGGACGGCACTTGCACGGCTCCCCCGTGACCGGGTCGTTCCACTGGATCGGCACTTCGTGTTCGCCGGTCTTGAGCAGCTCGGCAGCGGTCGGATTCGCCTTGATCGCCGCGTCCATCTCTTCAATCATCATGTAATCAGAAATGGAAATCGCAGACTTGCCGGTCTGTTCCATCTCCGCGATGAACTGGTTCCAGGTCGCTTTTCCGTCCTTAGTTCTCCTGTCGACTTCCGGCGCGATCGCGTAGTGCTTCCAGAAATCATCCTGTTCCAGAATGTACTTGTGTGCGGCAGTTCCGAACGCAAGCGCCGGTGTTGCCTCTTCCGGATGCTCGACCGCGTACAGATAATGCGCCGGACTCTTCCGGATCTCCCACAGTTCCGACCGCCTGACAGCAGGTAATTCGTCGTAGGTCATTTACTCCCCCTTTCAGATCTTCTTCATGATGTCCCGAATCATGCCAAGCCCGCTGTCCATGGACACGTTGACATTGATATGCGTTCCGTTCGCGAAGAGCACCATGACGTTCTCTTCCGACTGTGTGATCCGACCATAGATCAGGTTCACAATGTCCTGCCCGCCCCTGGTTGCCTTCAGCGTCTCGAGTAGCAGATCACAGATCTCCTGCTTATCCTCAACAAATGCCATTGCTTACTCCCCTTTCTGTGATTTCGCCTTGCCTTCACGTGCGAGAAAGTTCCTGATCGTCTGCCCGGTACAGCCAAAGTGTGCACCGATTTCGTCGTAGGTCTTCCCCGCGTCCCGCATCTCCATGATCTTGTCGTAGGCCAACTTGACCGCTGCCGGGCCGGTCTTCTTCGGTTCCGTCTGAGCTGGTTCATCGATGAAATATCGCTCAGCGTCAAAGAATGCCGTATTGACAAGTGACTTCGTGAACCTTGTTGCCAGCAGGATGTCCTTCCCTGCCCTGACAGCATCAGCCGCCTGATGGAATGTCAGTTCTTTCATGCTTCGTGTTCCCTCCTAACTTCGTACAGCACGCCTTCCCGGATGACCGGCAGGCGCGTTTCCTTAACTTCCCTTCTGCTTCTTTTCTTCTTCGGCTTGTCTTCTTCCAGCAGAGCTCCCACGCCCACCGTGATCAGGATCCCGACCATGACGGACATAAAATAGATCTCGATAATGTCCCACTTGGTCAGTACGATCAGGTCGACCATCGTTTGGGTGATGCTTCCGATCAGTAACGCGCCGAAAAATAATCCCCTCTTCTTCATTTGCTCCCCTTTCAAAACTCATTTCCCACTCGAAAAACTCAATTTTTACTTGAAAAACTCAATTACTTTTTCCGGCGGCAATTTAACCGCCTTGAACAGCAAACGCAGCTCCCCTGCCTTGATGCTGTCCGGGTCCTTTCGCCACCGATAAAGCGTTGTCGGCGGTATGCCGGTGACCTTAGCCAACTGCTTAACATTCAGCTGACCTGTCGGCCCGGCAAAGATGATGTCGCCCCGTCTTGCCATTCACTCACCTCCCTATTACTCACGTTTCGTGAGTGTCACTGGCAAAAAAAATAGCGTGCACAGGTACCCCGTAGTAGTCAGACAGCTTAATTTTGATGTCATCACGAGGGATTCTCTCTCCGCATTCATACATGGAGAGGGCCGCCGGACTGATACCAAGCGCCGCCGCTACCTCAACCTGCGACCTGTCGCCGCGAAGCTTCGTCAGGGTCTGCCCTATTGCTTTTCTGTCCACTTGCTCACCTCCTTTCATGCGATCTCCGCATGACTCTATACTACACGAATCGTGAGCGCCTGTCAACACGTTTTGTGAATATTACACATTGAATTTTTACACAGCGTGAATTATCATTTTATTAGAAATGGAGGATATGAAGATGGCGGAATTCAAAGATATGTTGAAGTTTTACCGCGAGGAAAGAGGGTTGTCACAGGCAGCTCTTGCTCGTGCGATCGGCGTGTCGCCCTCTACCATCAGCATGTATGAGGTCGGCAAGCGGGAGCCTGATTTTGAAACCGAAGAGATGATCGCCGATTTCTTCAATGTAAGCATCAGTAATTTGAGGGGAAAAAGCACCGAAGATACCGACACGATCAGGGTGCCGGTGCTGGGTAGTGTGGCGGCAGGTATTCCGATTGAAATGATCGAGGATATCGTAGATTGGGAAGAGCTCGACAGCAGGATCTTCTCTGCTGGATCCTATTTCGGACTCAGGATTAAAGGCGACAGCATGGCACCGCGTATTCTGGACGGGGACACAGTCATTGTCCGCCGCCAGGATGACGCGGACTCCGGAGAGGTCGTGATCGTGACCGTGAATGGAGACGAAGCGACCTGCAAAAGGATCCGCAAGCTCCGGGACGGCATCGAACTGATCCCGATCAATGCATCGTTCCCGCCTCTCTTCTTCTCTGCTGAGGAAGTAGCCGCGAAGCCCGTCCGCATCATCGGCAAGGTGGTCGAGCTCCGCGCCAAGTTTTAGGAGGTGATGACGAATGCCCACCGCCCGCAAGCTCCCGTCCGGTTCCTACCGCTGCCGGGTCTTCAGTCATTACGTGATGCGTGACGGCAAAAAGCGCCCTGTCTATGAGTCGTTCACCGCTCCGACCAAGCGCGAAGCTGAAGCTGCAGCTGCCGCGTGGGCCGTCGAGCGCAAGGCCCGGGGGCAGTCCATGACCGTCAGCGACGCCGTGGAGCGCTACATCACCGCCAAGACTGCTGTGCTCTCCCCCGCGTCAATCCGTGGATATCGTACGGCCCAGCGAACAGCCTTCGATGATATCGCATCGGAAAATATCCGCGACCTGACCTCCGAACGCGTGCAGCTCTGGATTTCGTCTCTGAGCGCCACACGTGCCCCGAAAACGGTTCGGAATATCTATGTCCTGTTGTTGTCCGCGTGCAAGATGTTCGCGCCCGGAAAGACCTTTAACGTGTCTCTGCCGGTAAAAGCCAAATTGCAGTACAACCTCCCCGCGGATGCAGACGTGCAGAAACTCATCAAGTCCACCGAGGGGACGGAACTGTGGATTGCGCTGATGCTCGCATACTATTACGGCCTCAGGCGCGGCGAAATATGCGCGCTAACCAGTGATGACCTGAATGGTAACCTGCTGACCATCAGCAAAGATGTCGTTGCCGATGAGAATAACGTGTGGGTAATTAAGGATACACCGAAGACCGCCGACTCATACCGCGTCCTGAAGCTCTCAGAGCCCGTTTTGGGCGTTCTGAAGGCCGTGGACGGTAATTTCATCACCTGCACACCAAATGCCCTTCTTGCGCGTTTTAGGCGGGCTATAGCGAAGGCAGGAATACCGCCGTTCAACTTCCACTTATTGCGGCACTGCTACGCAACCAGAGCCGCCACGCTCGGAATCGCAGATATCTACGTGGCGAAGATGGGCGGCTGGAAACCCGGCAGTCCAGTACTTAAAAGTGTGTATCAGAACGCCATGCAGGACGAACTGTTGCGGCAGATGGACAAGATGAACAGCGCTATTCCTTGAGCCTTGGCGTGACATATATCGTGTCATATAGATTACCATTTGTGGTATTTTTCTACCATTCGTGGTATTTTCTTTGTCAAAAGTGGTAACGCGGAATCCCGCATAATTACAATAAAAAACGGGGACTCCCAGAAATACTGAGAATCCCCTTGAAATGGAGTAGACGGGCTTTTAACCCGTTCGGATGCCTTATTTACTGGGCGCCGCGGGCGGTCGTGTCATATATCGTGGCATATTCGGCCTGTCTACTCTGTTTTTATGATCGCGTTGATGCCCGCCGCCTTGAGCTGGGCAACCCTCTTTTCGGCGTTCGTCCGTACCGAATACGCACCGGCCTGAACGCGGTACTGGGTGCCGACATTCTTAATGAACGCATCAGGAACAACACTTTTAACGCGTTGCAACGCCTTGTCCGCGTTGGCCTTGACCTTGTAGAGCCCGGCCTGCACGATATAGGTCGTCTTCTTGGTCGGCTCTGCCTTCTTCACGGGATACCGCAAACAGAACCTCCACCCGAAGTCGAACCAGTTCGTGACCGCAATTTCGCCGCCCTGATCGCCGGGCTTCCCGTTAGCCGCACCGCCGGTGGCCTCACCGCGCGCACCGACAAGCTGCAATTTGCTGTTTGCGACCATCTCCACGTGCTTACCCGGGTTGAGCACCACATCGCCCGGAATCATGCCTTTGCCGGTCTTGAGGTTGACCTTGTCGGTCACATCCTCGAACCCAGCCGCAAGGAACTGTTTCCGCATGGTAGCCGTGTACGCATCCGCCGGAATGGAGGTCAGACCCGCTGCCCGGTACGCCGCCGCCACGAAGCTGCTGCAGGCGTAGTCCGGATTGCCGGTGCGCTTGCCCTTGCTGTTGTTGTACCCGTGGGTATCGTCAGCGGCAGTCTTGAGCGCCCACTGTACGGCTTTTTCGGGTATCGTCATTTCCTTCTCCTTGGTCGGTTGCGGGTCATACTTGGTCAGGTCGTTCTCTCGGATCAGCTTCGTGACCTTGGTGATGTAGCTCGGATCTGTCGCATACCCGCCCTTGCTGATGGCGGTAATGACCTGTTCCGGGTCGGTCATGCCGACAATAACCCTGTACTTATACCCGGCTCCGTTCTTCACGTTCCGCAGGAACTGCTCATAGTCTTCGATGCAGGTTCTGTAGTCCGGGTACGCACGGAAACTATCATTAATATAGATGGTTTTCCCGTTGACCACTTCCGGCGTGACCTTGACGAAGCTCTCACCGTTCCAGGTTGAGAAGGTCGACCACGTGGAGTTGATGAGATCGGACTTCATGCCGAGCAGATTATTCCGTTCCACCAACTCCACCGCGTCCGAACCCAACCCGTACCCGGTCTCGAGACAGCACTGCGCGATGACCACGGACGGCAATATCTGCAGGTCAGGCCACAGCTCCACGCATATCTTACTGACCTTCTCGATGAAGTCGGCCTTGCTCTTCGGTATTCCGTGCGGCGCTGGGTTCTCGATCGGAACCGTGCCGGTGATAAGCTGCTTAAACCCTGCCCACGTGATTTTGCCAGTATCATACACAAACGGGTTCGGGCAAATCTTGCCGTTCACGTCGTAGTGCCGGATGACATGGTGAATATCGATATCGAGCTCCTGCATCAGCTGACGGACAAGCAAAGCTGCAGATGCGACCGTGGCGTCCTCAAAGTACCAGTCACGGTCTGTGGCGTTCATGGTTTTCGTGGAGCGCTTCCTGACGCACAGCTCAATCCCGATGCTGTTCTGGTTGGTACAGATGCCGAAGAACTTATGTCCGCCCGTGCCCTGAAGCCCGCCGCCGCAATGCCAACTATAATAATTATAGTAGTCATTCGCTTGCCAGATATCGCCGCCGTGCCCCACGAAGAAGTCTGCGCTTGCTCCGACATAGGTTGAGCCGTAATATTCGGCGTTGGCTTTTGCGTCACCCAGCGCGCCCACGTAATGGATGACGATATACTTGATGTCGGACTTGTTCCGCTTCAGCAGGGTGTGGTTGACGTGGATGAAGCTCTTATTAATCTTCAGTGACATCAGTGTCACCGCCCTTCTTGTCCCACGCGGATTTGAGCGCCACCACGATCGCGCCGACAAGCGTATCAATGCCGGTCAGCGTGGCAACGATCTGTTCGGAATACGGAATGTTCCAGATGTTGGCGACCGATGCGAGAAATGCCAGAACAGGGGTCAGAATAAGTGCAATCAGTTTCAAGGTATCATAGGTCTTATTGCTCATCGTCCATCGTCTCCCCTTTCTAAGTTTTTTACACGTTCTTCTAAGCTGATGAGCCGCTCCCCATAGTTGTTGTGACTTCTCACCTCACGGGTCAGCTCCTCCAGCTTGGTGTCCGTCACGGCTTGAGCAAGCTCCAACTTGTGGGTCAGGTCCCGCATCTGGGCGCGGCTATTGATAACGCATACGGCAATCGCCACGATGCCGGAAATTAATGATGCAAGGATAGTCTCCATTTAGACCACCTCACTCCACCCGTACACCGACGGCTCCCACACGTTAGCGTCGACATCGGATACCCAGTGCTTATCGTTATGGCTCACCTTATCACCCTTGCTATACGCATCGGATGCACCAACAGGCTGAACCCATTCGGGCCACTCTTCCAGAGACACCACCGTCCACAGGGCGGGAGTTTTGTCAGGTGTCCAGTCTACCTGTGAGGTGTGCGCCTGTACGCATCTGTAGAGGATGCCCTCATGGCGGATACGCTCGTCCACGGTGTAGGCGGTGCCGGACTTCCATGCCGGGTACAGCTCGACAGCCTCAAGGGCATCCTCATCGGACAGGGATACAGCGGCTTTTTCGATGTAGGCGCGGAGCTTCTTGGCTAATGCGATAGTTATCATTCCGCATCACCTCCCAACAGGATATCGAGGATTTCCTCGGCATCAGGCTCCACGGGCGGGTCTTCGACCACCGTCCAGTCCTGCACGACCTCATTGTCAGTCTCGGTATAGGTCGGTTCAAGGTGGTAGCCCTCTTCCACCTCGGGCATCGGCTCCACGCGCAGAGGCTTGTAGCCAAGCGGCAGGAGCATCTCGCCCGTGGGATTGTAAGTGATGGTGTCACCATCGGTTATTTTCTTAGGCGCGTAGATGAGCCGCCCGTCTGTGAGTTTAACGTAGTAGGTCATGGTTTTCTCCTTCTGTGCGCTATGCTATGCGGTCGGTCGGTCGGTCGGTCGGTCGGTCGGTCAAGGATGTGCTGATTTTGTTAATCATGTCAAGTCCCTCCAACAAAACCATGTATAAGTTACACCGGCAAGAAAACCATAACTACCCATGCGGTTTACCGTGAACCTTCCGTCCGCGTATGTGCCGATGGATGTCTGATTAAGTCCGGCTGTGTTTGAGCCGACTGCGTTATTTAAGTACCGCGTAATCATTCCTGTTGCAAAGCTATCGTCGCGGTTTACGTAAATCAAGAATGTCTTCCACGGGTTGGTCTGCTCTAAGTCATATGGGTTTGTGATGACCAGAACGTGCGAAGGCTCAAAATCAACATCAAAGGAAAAGCTGGCAACGGTGTCTGACGGAGTATATGTCCCGCTTGCAAACTGAACGCCGCCGGAACCACCGCTCACCGCTCCCATCAGTGCCCGTCTGTCACTCATGCGCTCACCTCCCAACTCACCGCCAATCCGTAACCCTCATAGACATTGACTTCATAGACCTTGTTGGCTTCCACGCTGAAATCATCCGGCATGGTGATGCCCGTCATAGTCAGCGTGGTCGCGGTCGCGCCAGATGTAAAACGGAAAGCAAACGGCCCGCCCGTGGTCGGACAGGTGATAGTTAAACTTGCCATCTCAGGCCACACGTAGAACGTGTTAGCCGCAAGTGTCTGCGCCGTATCCGATGCGGTCTTGCTGACCACCGTGGTCTGTTCCTCCAGTCCCGTCACCGCTCCGCTGTTCCCGTTCACACTCGACACGTATGTCGTATCATCAGGCAACGCCCCCACCTCTGCCGCCGTGTAGCTCGGCTTGGTGCTTGCCTTGGCCCACGCGGGCACGGTCGGGTCGGACTCCGTGATGGGATGCTCGTCCATGTACGCTTCGACTGCCGCCGCGATATCCTCAGGGTCGACCGAGCCGCCGGAGTGCTCATCAATATAATCAATCAGCGCGTCGTACCACGCCTGAAGAGCTGCGGGGATGATGACATCGCCACTCAGACTTGCCTTGACGTTCGTGGCGAACATCGTGCTCTTGCTTAAGCCTTCCGTCCCGAACGTGTACCGAAATTCACAATATCCGATACCCGCATAGACCGTATCCGTTTCGGACACCGTCCACGTCATGGTCGTGCCGGTGGTTTCGGCTATCAGATACGGTGCAGGGTCTTTCGCCCGCTGATGGTAGAGCGTCGCCGTGCCCGTCCCGTACTTCTCCCGCAGAGCACTCAGATCAAACACGATTTCCCGCGCCTGCTTTTCGCCCTGCCGACCGAGGTAGATTTCGGGCTGGACGGCGTCGTCCGTGACTGTGATGTTAACTGTGACCATGGTTTTTGTCCTCCATAGTGCTTGAACGTTCTTCGAGTTCCTCAACCTTAGTGCTCAGTTCTTGAACGGCTTTCGTCAGGTAGCTGATAAGAACCAGGTTGTTGATGCTCTTATATATCGGATTGCCTTCCTTGTCAGTCCCGCCACCGACCACAAGGGACGGGTCGAGCTGTTCGAGTTCGTCGGCAATCACGCCGATGTTCTGATGCTGACGCGTCCACTTCCAGTCGAAGGCATGGAGCTTAATGCGGTTGATGAATTCCAGCGCGTTGACGTCCGTGTCTGTCACGTTATCCTTCAGGCGGATGTCCGAGGAACTGACCGCGATGGTCTTCGTCTCGAACGAGCCGCTGTTCCACTCCGCATTGATGGCAAGCGTGTTCGCGCCCGTACCGCCGAGCCACTGCACGCCTTGGTCGGTCACGTTTGAGGAGCCGACGGGGATGCGCTGGGTGGTCACTGTCTCGTCAGCGCCGCAGCAGTAGAACTGGTGGGGGACGCGGACCGCGTAGCTGGAATCGGAATAGACGATGAAGTTGGCATTGATCGGATCGTAGACCCCGGCGTTGCCCGCTGCCGAAGCTGTCAGCCTGCAGGACCTGCCGCTGTCATCGTTTCCGACATCAACCGAGCTGCCCGCGATGGATGACCAGTTGTTGCCGTACCTCACTGTGAGGTCGCCGCCGGTCAGCGTTGCGAAATGCGTGTTTGATACCCTGCTGGTGATGCCGATGCCGCCGATCTTCGTCTCGTAGTTGGCGAACATCGACCTGCTGTCCGTGAAGACCAGCTCCGAGCCGGACAGCTGCCCAGTCATGGTGCCGTTGGTGATCTTCAGCGTGTTGTCAATCTCCACGTTCTTGGCATACAGCTTGCCGTCGTTCCTGACATAGAAGTTCAGCGTGGAGTCGCTCCAGACCCCGCCGCTGGCGACCTGCCGGACGTAGAAGGCAGCGTTCGTGGAGTCCGTGGTCTCGCCACGAATGCCTACCTCATATTCCGTTGCGCCGTCAGAGCAGTGACTGAAGAGTGATGTGGCAAAGCGGTGACCGCCCTGTGCAGAGGTCTTGTTCTGGCACCCGGTGTCATTCTTGCTGGTAACAAATCCGCCGAGCTCTCCGTGCGTGATCAGCACGTAGCCGTCGAGGTTTATCTTCTCCGCCTGGATCAGAACTTCCCCCGCTGACTGGTTGATGATTGAGACCAGCTGGTCGCCGTCGCTCACGATGGTCGAGATGTTGTCCGCGGTGCGCTGGATTTCGGTGTACTGGCCCTGAAGGCCTGTGACCCTTGTCCGCATATCGACCATTTCCTCGGCGACTTCCTGAGCCGCGCTGTCATCCGTGGGCGGGTTGGTGTCGTTGCCGACTATCCATGCCTTGCCGTCCGCGACGCGGATCCTGACCTCGTCGCCAGCCTTCGCGCCGATCGAGAGCGCCACGGGTGTATTCGGAATGTCCGAACCATCGAACTGCACGTAAGCAGTCCCACCTTCCACGCGGGTAACCCTGCCCGTGTAGTCTGACCCGCTCTTTTCCTTCTTCGCGAGCATCTCAAACAGCTCGCGTACTGCATCGGTCACTTCATCACCTCCTCAGAAACCTTTGCGCCGTAACCAAGCTGCACCTTCTGACTGTTGACCGTGAATACATCGTCGATACCGTGTCCCGGCAGATGCAGGCGCACCTTGTCGCCGACGGTAACCTCCGGGCGGTAGCGCCTTGTATAGCTTATCTTCCGCGCCGGGCCCTGAAGCTCCTTCAGCCTTCTCTCGGCGTAAGACTGAAGCGTCTCATCATCTCCGATGGATGAAGCACTCTCCGACGCCCAAATCTCACCCGTCCCGCCGCGCATGGCCTGCCGCGATACGGTCGACAGCTGACTTTCCGGGTCATCGTCCCGGACTTCCACGCACTCCTTGCCGCTGGTCACTCGCAGGCAGTTCGGCGCGCTGTACCAGTCTGCCGTATCCGTGATGTTGACCTCCACGCAGTCGTTCTCGTTGTCGTCAAACTGGGCGGCCTCTTCCTCGGCGCGGGGAACCAGGCTTACCACCCCGCTGCCGTCAATACGGATACGCCATCCGATGGAGTCGAGCACGCGCTGGGCCATAGACAAATAGGTGTCTTTGTCTTCTGAGATGATAGCCTCGGTCAGTGCCGGCGAAGTGCCGTACAGAATAGGCGCGGGCCCGAGACCCAGCAGCTCGGCAGCGGCGGCAGCTCCCTGGACACCAGCAGCCACGAAGAAGCCTCTGGGCGTCAGGATATCGTCCACCGGCTTGAGCACCGAATAGCACGCCACCTTGTACGTGACCTTATTTCCCTGCAGTGACCTCTGCGGAGCTGAAGCAAGGCCCGTAAACAGCGGCACGCGTTCGCCGCTCTCGCCCTGCCGCGCCCTCAGGTACACCCGCAGGATGCATTCCCCTGGAGACTCCGGAAGGGTCAGGTCTGCGGACTCCATCAGGCCGGTGCCGCTTTTCGAGATGCTCCCACCTATTAAAAGGAAAGACCCGGTATCCTGAAAAGATATCGGGTCAACCTGTCTGAGTTCATATGTTGCTGTGAAACCTGCATTCCAATCCATTACTTATTCCTCTGGATGAATCGCGTTCCATTCCGCAAGCGTCATGCCTTCCGGCTCCTGCGGGTCGATTGCCTTGATGGTCAGGCTGTAGGAAACCTTCTTGTCCGAATACTTGGCGTCCTCGGCAATCTGGATATCACAGGCGAAGGAGCTTCCGTCCGGCGTTCTGATGTGGGCCGGGCCGGCGTATGAAGCAAGATCTCGCATGGCGGTATATTCGGCATCATCCATGTTCTTCACGATAACCGTCTTTGCGGTCATGTCACGAAGCACCGCCGGGTTCCAGTCGCCCTGAACCGAGCCACCCAGGTAAGAAGTCCTCTGGAAGTCCTTGCTCCACCTGTGGGACAGCTCGAGGTTATACGGAAGCCTAATCTGCATCCCGTCCGCATCAATGATCATTGACAGGTCGTCAAGGAAGTCGCCGTCATCCTCTCCGACATCGACCCACGACAGCGTGTTATCTGTAGTAATGTAGTCGCCGTACTTGCTCTTTTCCACGATTCGATGCCCGCCGTACTTGCCCAGCGCCGGGTACGGGTCAACATACGTTACACCAAACTGGCAATCCCTAAGGATTAGTTCCGGCTGGTCGGCAGACAATCTGTAGACATCGAAGGTATCTGTCGTGTTCTCGTCATCGTTCGTCACCGTAATCAGCGCGATATCCGCGAAGGTGTCGACATTAACCGCCACCTTTGGCATGGTCGGCTGAGTATCCCACGCAATGGTGAAGTCCGTGCTGGCGGTCGCGACCTGACCGAGGTCATCGGATACCGTGGCGATGATGGTGTATCCCGCGCCGTCATCGAGTGCGCCGACAAGGTCTTCAAGTGTTACGGTGAAACTGACCGTAGCCGCGCCGCCCTCATGGTAGGCGCTCTGTGTCCAGATGGTTTCGCCCTCGAATCCGTCCAGAACGCTGTCATCGGGTCTGTCGATATGGTAGTCCCATGCACGCACAATGCTGACCGAGTATCTGCCGGGCGCGTTATCCGTTGACAGGCTCAGCTGAAGCGTTCCGTCAAGAGAACTGAGCACGCCATCAGTCAGGAACGTGCCGCCGATGGCCACCGTGGGCGCGGCAGGAACGTAGACCGCAACAGGAGCAGACCATTCGGATTCCCGCCCGGAAGCTGCACATACCCGCACCGCCAGATAGTATGTAGTGCCGACCGTAGCGCCCGCGAAGCTGACAGACACGTTCTGTTCGGCTCCCGCGTGTGCAATCGGGTCGCCGTAGGTCACTTCGTCATCTGCGACCGTGGCAAAGCAGACCTGCGCGGAATCCTGCGGGCTCTCATCGTCATTCACGTAATTCCAAGAAGCAGAGATGACCCCGCCGGGCAGGCAGAAGCCGCGATTAAGCACTAATGTCGGCGTCTCCGGCGTGGTCGCAAGGTCAATGGTCGCCGAATCCGACCAATCGGAAACCACTTCTTCATTGTCCTGCAATCCACGGTATCTCAGTCGGAAATACCACAGTTTGCCGACGTCGATGTCCTGAATAATCCATCTGGTCAGGCCGGCCCGCTCCATGTTGTAGATGGTCGGCTGCTTATTGCTCTCCCATGCGTACTGATTGTCGGAATATGAGATATCAAGCGACGTCGCCATGCTCCACTTCCACGCGAAGCCGACTGACACCGCATCATTGCCCAGCTGTTCGAGGGTAGGCGCGTCAGGCTCTACCACGTTCGCATCGGAGTCTGTCGCGACATCCGACGTCATGATGGCGTTGACCGTCAGTCCGCTGTTCGTGCCGACAAATTCGTAGACGCCGATGCAGGACGAAGTCGCACCGATCAGGCCGGAAACCACGATGGTGCCGCTGGTAGTTGCGTTGCCGAGCACCGCCAGCGGGATATTCACATCAGGCTTCGCCGGGTCGCGCCAGAACAGCAGGTGACGCGCCACCGCGCACCGCGTGTTGACCGTGATGGTGTAGGCCACAAGACCGGTCTCGAAGTTGACGGTCGCTGAGATCGCGGGTTTGGCGAGCTTGGAAGTGATGACGCGCTTGACGGTGGAATACTGGTTCCGTTCGTCGTGCGTGGCGCGGATCCTAATCCACATGCACTCGTCCGTGCTGGCGGTTATGTCGCTGACGTATGCCGTGACGGTATCCTTCTTGCCGGACGGGTCGACGGTGATAGCATCCGTCCACGAACCGCCGGCGGGCGGGTTGCAAGCGTACGCGTCCGGGATGCCGATCATGTACTGAACTGTTTCTTCATCAACCGGCCTGAGCAGTGTGCTCTCGGTTGTCCATGTTGCCGTGATGGTGGTATCATTCTTGCTCGGCACGCGCTTGCCGCTTGCTGACTTAAGCGCCGGTGTGATAGGTGTGCTGTAGGCATGTCTGGCGTACTTCCAGTCGGTCGTGCCGCCGTTGCCCTTTGCTCTCACGCGCACCCACCGCACAACGCCAGTTGCTGAGATGTCCTCGGTCTGTTCCGTGTAGGTCAGGTTTCTGCTGACATCTGCCGTCCCGGACTGCTGGCCGATAGCAGACCAACCACTCTTCGGCGGGTTCGTGTTGTTCTTCGACGTGCACGTTTGCCACTGTACATACAGCGCAACCTTCTTGCCCTTGGTGTCCGCGTCGTACTCAATGTGAAAGACGCCCTCATTCGGACTGGACATCGAGTAGGAGATTCTGGGCGATGACGGCTTAGCCGCCACCCACCCGTCAATCTTTTCTGCCCATTTGGACATTTCCGGCGTCGTGGTCTTCTTGTCCTTGGTGAACGCCGACCGTTTGCCGCGCACCCGGAAAGATATCCGTTTCGCGTTCGCCAGTCCGATGTTCAACTTCACGGAAGTCTGCTTCGGCGTGATAGCCACGTTGTGCCACTTGTCCTTCGGATACTTCTTATATTCAAATTTCTGACCGGCGCCGTGGTCATTATCTCTAATGTTCCAAGAGAATGTGAACTCGTTGCCGCTTCGTGTGATTTTCAGGCCCGTCGGCTTTTTGGTTACATATGCCATCCTTAAGACCTCTTCAACTGCTGCTGCAGCTCACGCGCCAGCTCATCCGCATAAGTCACCGGATCAGTAGCGCCGTTGATTTCGATGTAGTTATTGATGACAGCTCCGGAGCCGCTGTTGGCGAATTCCGTATCCAGTCTTCTCCAGAACTGATCCAGAGGCAGGGCCGCCTCAGCGCCCGCTTCGCCGACACCGATGACGGTAGGCTGTTTGAAAATACCGCCCTGTGCGTACCAGCGGGTACCCACGGAAAATTCAGGATAGCTGACCGTGGTCTTTCCGTCCGAACTGCTGGCGCTTCTCATGCTGACCGAGATGGTCGGCAGGGAGCCGTGCGGAGTAGGCACCGACCAGCTGAAGTTCATCGCAGACTGCCATGCGGCTATGGCGTTGTAGATCGATGAGGAAGCGGAAATAAGCGATGTAGTGCTTATCGACGGAAGCGAAAGGGAGAGGCCGCTGATTTTGGTCGCCCAGCCGTCCGCTACAGTTCCGACATAATCGTTCGCCGTGTCGATGGATGAGGTGTCCACATCCGACACGACCAGATTACACTGAGCAAGCGCCGCCTCCATCTCAGCGGTGGAACCTTCGACCGCCTGAACGGTTTCGTCGTCTTTACCGCCGCCGAACAGACCTTTGACCCAGTCCCACGCGCTCTTGGCGGCGTTCTTCAGACCTTCAAAGGCACCGGATGCAAGCTCACCGAAATCAGGCCATTCAATTTCGATTTCGCCGAAAATACCCTTGACGCCATCCCAAATACTGGAAGCGGTGGTCGAAAGCGTATCCCACGCCTTTGTGCTTATTGACGCCACGGAAGGGCCGACGGTTTCAAAGATTGACTTCGCGCCATCCCAAACGCTTTGCGCCGTACTGCTCAGGCTATCCCATGCGTCCGTGACGACCTTTTTAACTTTAGGCCCAGCACCCGTGAAGATTGCCTTCGCGCCGCTCCATACGGTTCTGGCGGTGCTCTTCAGGGTGTCCCACGCAGTGGTGACCACAGATGCCGCCGCAGGGCCGACCGTTTCAAAGATTGCCTTCGCCGCGTTCCAATAGGTTTCCGCGACGCCCGTCAGGGTATCCCATGCGGACGTGGCAATTTCGGATACGCTGACCTCACCCGTGAACACGCCGACCACATCATCGAAGAAGCCGGTCGCAGTGTCGACGATACTGCCCCACGCATCCGTGATAATGCCGACAACGCTGATTGCAGTCTCAAATGTCGTAGTTACTGTCGCCCAAAGGCCGTCTGCAATGCCGGTAATAGCGTTCCATGCTTCACTATCAATCGCTTCCGTACTAATACCGCCGGTGAAGATGGCAACAACGCTGTTCCAGAGGTCTTGTGCCCAGCCGGTGATTGCATCCCATGCGCTGGTCAGGATATCCACAACAGATATCTGCCCGGTGAATATGCCGGTGACCGTAGTCCACAAGCTTTCTGCGGTGGTGGTTATCGCATTCCATGCATCACTAAGAATCGGCACCGTCTCAAGCGCTTCTCCGAAGACCGTCTTGACGGATTCCCAAATAGATCCGGCGCCGTCAATCAGTCCGTTCCACGCGCTGACCAGAGTGTCCACGCAGAACTGGCCCACCGCCGCCCAGTCGATATTCTGCACGGCGTCCCATGCGGACTCGAACAGCGTGCCGAGCCCGGACATGAAGGTTGGTATGCCCTCGACCAGTCCGGTGACCAGACCAGCAATCAGTTCGCCCGCCATCGGGATTAACTGCGGGATAAGCTCCGCAAGGTATCCGGGAATTTGTGCAAGCAGGCCCGGAAGCTGCTGAAGCATGTTGCTGACCATCGGCAGGAGGTTCCCGATCAGGAACGTCTCAGCCGAGCTGACCATCTGCCGGAATGCCGTATCGACGCCGTCACCCAGTGTCAGCGCCGCAAGGAAGTTCGTTGCCGCCGCCTGCATCGAGCTGAATGAGCCAGAGAACGTGGTAGCGCCTTCCTCTGCCGCCACGCCGGTCAGGCCGAGCTCGCCCTGGATAACGTGGATTGCGTCGTAGACGTCGCCGAGATTGTCGATATTGTATTCCACACCGGATATTTTCTGAGCATCGGCAAGCAGGCGCTCCATTTCGGATTTCGTGCCGCCATACATTTACATTCACGCATGGTCGCTAATCATGCGCCGTCCTCGAAGGACTGCTGTATGTCACCATACAGATTAGACTATCTCTTGAATCGGTTTCCCGAAACCCCTGCACTTCCACCCGCTTGGGTGTACTCTACTCCATTCAAAAAGGACGCCTTGCGACGCCCTCTTTGTGTTTCGATAGTCGTTACACGTTCGTAAGTGTTACCCGTTTGCCTTTGTCGTACTCAAACAGAAATCCGCGCGTCCGTCCGCGCCTCCCTATCGTTCCGCTCTTCAACATCATCGAGATATTGCCGGGTGTCACTCCGAAGAAGTCGGCAACATCCGAAATCCGATTGAAGTAGCGAGCCGAATCAGGTGGCAACCAACTGTCATGCCCGCCGCCGCGCTTCTTCCTGACTTCAGGAAAGTGCGTGACCTTTATCCGTTCACTTCTGACGCCCACCGTTCCGAACCTTGAATTGTTTTCCGCGTATGACGCCCATCTTAGATTACTCAGGCTGTTGTTAAGCCTGTTCCCGTCGATGTGGTCGATACACGGTTTGTTCTCTGGGTTCGGGATGAAAGCCTCAGCAAGCAACCTGTGGACGGTTACCTTCATCGACTTGTTATGCGAATACAAGTCAACTGTTCTGTATCCGTTCGCTGGATTGATGAACGGGCTCTTAATTCTGCCGGTCGAGTCATTCCTGACTTCACCGTCTTCGTTAATGGAGTAATTTCTGTTTCGTTCGATTTTGACCCACGTCATGGTATCACCTCCGCTTAACACGTGCTTGTTAACTTAAGGTTATTATAGCACTATCGGAGGTTGATGTCCAGTAACTTACGCTTCGCACGGTATTGACTTATGCCGCAAGCATAAGCGTTTCACCGTTTTCACAGGGTTTATACTCGGCTAAACTGGCATGTCCACCGAGTTTCAAATTGTCTAACATATTAAACTGACCTTTTGCAAAGCCAGCATATGCATTTTGGATGCTCTCTATCGGCGTGCCCATCTTGGCGGCATTGTCGGTCATATCTCCGATTGCCGTATTTGCCGCCTGCATCGCCTTTTCGGTATCGCCGCCGAATGCAGCCTTTAGGGCCGCACCCATGCCGACCGCCGTCTCGGCGTAATCGTTCGCCGAAAGACCCATCTGATAAGCCTGCTGGGCGTACTGCTTCATTGCATCAGCGGAATCACCGTAGATGGTATCCAGACCGCCGAAAGACTGCTGAAGGTCAGCGCCCGCGCTCAGGCTTGTCTTGACGAAGTCACCGATAGCAGCTGCAGCCACGACCTTTTTCAAGGTGCCGACCAGACCACTGCCTGTCTTTTCGCCTGCCTGCTTGCCTGCCTTTTCAGCACCCAGACCCTCTTGGATTTTTTCCTGTGCGCCCTTCATCGTGGGCACGATAGTCACTGTTGCGGTTGCAACCTCAAACGCCATTACTTAGTCACCTGCCTCTGGCGTATCCACGCCCGCATTTCCTCGACGGAACCGAGCGGTTTCTTCCCTATTTTCCTGATATTCCCATTCTTTACCCACGGACGTTTGTACGGCTTAGGCTGTCTTTGTTGCTTATGACTGAGCAGTGTTCTCAGCAATGTATTCGCAATCGACAGCTGGTCGTAGATGTCCGCGAGAATTACATTCGTCTTCAAAGTGATTGACCACTCGGACAGCTCCGGATGCAGTTCGCGGTACAACGCGCTTTCCGGCGTGGTATACGACAAAAAAGACTTGAGGGCATCCCATGATAGAGACGCCCCCACGTCATCCAAAGTGTATCCTGTTCCGAGCAGGTCACGTTCGACCGCCCCGCGGTGTTCGCCGATGAACTCAGCGAGGCCAATCATTCCCCCAGGTCAGAATCCGTACCGCCTGCGGATGCCGTCCGCCACGCATCAGTCAGCGCCTTGAACTCGTCCATGGTCAGGCTTTCCAGAACCTTCGCCGGGATGTACTTTGCAAAAAAGTCAAACCCGTCTTCGTCGCCTTTGCTCATTGCCCTCATCTCTTTGATCGACAACGAGCCCGAAAGCGGGACGCTGTAGGTCTTTTCGCCGATATTGACCTTCAAGACCTTCGTGGTATCACTCTTGCCTTTTAAAGTGATCTCAGCCATTCGTTAATCCTCCGTTACGCGGTCTGACCGTCATCTTTCATGATCGTCCACTTGTCAGCGGAAATCGTCGGGTTCCACGTGATCGCGCTGTCCGGCTGGAATGCGACCTCGGCAAGCTCCGTAATGAAGCCCTTGGTCGTTCCGATCATGATCATGTCGTCATCGTCTTTGATCAGGAACAGGTACGCCTCCGCATCGGGCATGCCGGACGCAGTGAAGTCCACGCTGATCAGTTTGCCGTGATCCTGGGTCGCCGCGGTCACGGTCACGTTGCTCGCGCCGAAGACGGTCTTGAAGGACTCTTCCGTGGTGGCGATGACCGGTACGGATACCGTGCCGCTATCCTCGGACGGAAGCGTTCTCTGGGTCTGCTTCGCCCAGTCTTTCAGCTTCTCAAAACTCCAGTTGCTGTTGAAGGTGATGCCGTCCTGAGCGACAGCACCGACCTCTACCCAAGCCTGCGCAAGCGTATCGCCCGGGAAAGTCGGGAGAGCCGTGCCGGCGGGGGCATGATAAAACATACCAGTGACACCAGTTTCGGCATAGTTACCAATGCCAAGGTTGACATCATGTGTAGCCATAAGTTAGACCTCCATATGGTTCTTGTGCGCGATGACCTCGAGGGTCGCCGTACACATGGCAAGATCCGGTCTGACTGGGTCAGCGCCCCAGGAACCGGAAGAATTAACATTTACTACCCGCAGGGCGGTCGACTGAAGCGCCGCCACCTCCTGCAGGATGCCGACCGCCTTCCGCAGCGTTTCATCTGCTTCGGCTTCGGTATCGGCGCGGGAATCGAGGGACACGCGGAAGTTATCGATGGTGTCCGTCTCCGTCCCGCCGACCTTAGTTACCAGAATGCACGGCTTCTCAAAGTTTTCCGGCAGCGGGCGGCAGTATGTCGTGATAAACGGGTTGAGCGCCTTTCGGATCTCATCCTCGATATCGATTGAGATTGGAATTATCATCAGATCGCCCTCTCCAGAACTTTGTTTTCCGCGCACTGTTTAACTGCTTCTTGGTCATCCGCTTTCACGTACCATGCGACACGCTTGTTGCTGAATCGAACAACATATTCCTGATGCATAGAGTACGCGCCGCCGGCAGATGCCGCGGACGCCATAATGCGCGCCGCTTCCTGCTGACAGATGGAACTCGCACCCTCGCAGGTCAGGATGCCCTCAAAGCCGTCATGATTCCACTTGATGCTCATCCTGACCACCTCCGAAGATTGACCTGCACGTTTGATGCCCGGCCCGTAGCGGATACCCACACCCTCGGCGTGCCGTCCACCGTATAGGTCAGGCCCTCAAAAATGACTCGGTCGCCTTCGCGTACATCAGTTCCCGGCGGCAGGTAGGCTGTGGCTCCGTCATAGATGCCCTGCACTCTGCCGTCCTGCGTCAGGCTGGTGGACGCCGGCTGGACTGAGCACATGCTGACCTGCGTGGTTGTTACATTGTCCCAATCCGGGATATCCGACCCGCGGGAAGCTTTCACGCCGGGATGAATGATAGTGACCGTCTGAGATGCCCATGATGGTAATGCCATTTAGAACACCCCCTGAAGCCGGTACGGCGCAAGCACTTCCTTGTTGTCATCCGGCAGTGCCGTGGCGCGGGAATTATTAATCCATGCCGCGTTATATGTGATGGACACGCCGCCGGCGGTCTCGTTGGTCACACCGTAGGAGCTCACCAGAGAGTGAGTCACACGGTGCGCCACCAGTTCCGCGATGCCGCCCATCAGCTCATCGGGAAGTCCTGCCGTGTAATTCACAGCAAGGACAAGGCGCCGGTCAAGAATATGCGGCACTTCGTACACCCTCAGGATGCCGTTTGTCTTGAAGCTGAAATCATAGGCAGTGCCGCCGAGCGTAACCGATTCGACCTCCGACAGATACTTCGTCGGAAGCTGAACCAGCAGGTCGCGCCCCGTGTGCTCCACGATTTCGTCCTGCATGTTGATTTCCACCGAGCATTCCGCGGACGGATACAGATGCCATCCGACATAATCACGGATGCCGGCAGACGCCGCCTCGAGTTCCTTCGGGATTCTTGCGTCACCCGTAAACTTTCCTGCCGTGAGTTCCTCAAACGTGTCCGGCGTAATCAGCGGCGGCATTCCATCGGATTCGATGTCATAGCCCCAAAGTGTCTTCACTTTGTGCTCACCGCCTTCCGCGCCTTGTTCGCGGCGGGTTTCACAGCTTTCTTCGGCGGCTCAACCGCCTTTTCCTTCTTCGGCTCTACAGGTACCGCCCCGGCAGGTGCTTCGTCCTCCTCGAACTGGAACTGCAGACCGTTGTACAGGTAATCCTTCAGCATTGGTTTTCACCGCCTTCCAAAAGGGAGAGCCGTTAAGCCCTCCCCGTGTGATGGTTGAGTTCCGATCAGGACGCCTTAGTGAGCTTCTTGAAGCCGGCAGGTCTGCGGACAGCAAGCGCCAGTCTTTCCTCGGCGCGGATGGTCATCAGGTTCTTCACGAAGTCATCTTCGTTGGTGTTGACGGCCTCGACGCTCACGCCGCCGTTCGCAACGACAGAACCGCAGGTTTTGAACGCGCCGACAACAACAGTGCCGGAAGTAACAGCCGTGCTCACGCATACCGGGATGCCCCAGATGTTCGGGATATCCTGTGCGCCGAAGTAACCGCCGCCATAGTACGTGCCGTTGTTGTACTTGCCGGTACGAAGGATGTACCAGTCGGCAGGATTGATCAGGATGCCGTCAGCCGCAAAGCCGGAGCCGGACTGTACGTCCATAGCCGCCTGCATGATAGCGTCCGCAATATCGGTAGCGGTGCCGGTAGCCGCATAGGTGCCGGTCTGAATGCCGGTGGTAGCCAGCAGATCGGTGACCAGCTTGCCCTGCTCCACAAGACCGAGCTCATACAGCAATCTGCCGTTGATCGCGGAAGCCAGGAACGGGTAGTCGTTGATATACTCATCAGACTCTTTGATGTGGCAAGCCACCTTTGCAAGGCTGACGGTCTTCGGCGTCGGATCTGCAAAGTGAACCTGCGGCTTCTCAGCGCCTTCAGCCGTAACAGCGGGAGCGCCCTGAATAGCACCCTCAACCAGATAGACCAGCGTGGAGCCGGAGATCTGCTCAGCGGCGAACAGGTCACGGACTACCAGCGGAGTGCGGGCGGCGGTGACAACATTGGTATCGAATGTGGTGGCGTAATCAACAGCGCCAGCCGGGGACGTCTGCGGATCGGTAGCGGCCTTGAACGCCGGAGCGGAAACATCAAAGCGCTTTCCGGGCGTCGCGGCTTTTACGGTGTTCACAAAATGTTCGCCAAGGTTGGCGGCTTTCTTCATCTCGTTCATGTCGTTGTTCTCCTCTTTGGTACCGATCACGGTCAGCAGGGAGGCCTTCTTCTCGGCCTGTGCGACCTCGGCGGTCATGGTTTCAATCTCGGCGGCAAGCTTCTCGCCCTCGGCGATCGCGGCGGCGTCATCCGCTTCGATCTGCTCCTTCAGGGCGACCAGCTCGGCCTTCTTGCTTTCGAGTGTTTCTTTCAGAGTCATTGGTGACCTCCTAAATAAGCTTGTTGATGGTTTCAAGCAGTCTTGCCTTTACCGGGTTGCTCTCCGTCAGCTCCTCTGCCGGTACGGCATTGGCTTCCGGTTCGTCCTCCCCGTCTTCGGGTTCGTCTGCACCTAAAACGCCCTGTAAGAGCGAAATGGCCTGTCTGATAGCGTCCTCATCGGACTTGCTGTTGCGTCTGCCGGACTTCACATCCGTCACAACAGCGTTCTGGTTCGCCGGGATCGGAACGATGCTCACCTCATAGAGATTGAGCTTCCGCAGCTCATTAGCCTTGGTTCCGTCTTCCAGCGTGACCTCTTCGGCATCGAGCACATCGTAAGCGAAGGAGAACTGATACACGCATCCGCTCTGTACAATTGCGCGCTTCTCCTGGGCCAGCGGGGTATCAAAAAAGCTCGCTGTCATCAGCGGGCCCTTCTCGGTGTCTTCAATGCTGTCAACTTTTCCGATGATCTGGTCGAGGTCGTGGTTCCAGCACAGAGGGAACGGGTGACC
>Ga0326511_10000605_pt1 | contig 31612 bp, 49 predicted proteins | sample 0_2496_0518_D_FD_203701 | JGI IMG/M metagenome (GOLD analysis project Ga0326511, IMG submission 203701) | Bovine rumen microbial communities from UC Davis, California, United States - 0_2496_0518 | ecosystem: Host-associated > Mammals > Digestive system > Stomach > Rumen | place: USA...
GATCACGAGTATGCTTACGAGGATCCACGGGAGAAGAAGTATATCCGCAGGATGGAAGAAGTAAAGGCCGAAATGAAAATCCTGGCGGGAACCATTACGGCAAAGGTCGATAAGGTAAAAAGTGGCGAGACATTTGGGTGGACAGTTACAGATTCGCAGTGGAACGTATTCAACGAAAACGGGCCAATCCTCACTGTAAACGCGAATGGTGCATATGTTAAAGGCGAGATCCAGGCAAACTCCGGCCTGATCGGCGGATTCAATATCGGCAGCGATGCGATATACCACACGATCAGCAGCTATGGAAGCCAGACAAGCAACACAGGCGTCTATCTCGGAACGGACGGGATCCAGCTCGGGAAGAAGTTCCTCGTGGATCCATACGGCAACGTGAGCGCCTCTGCGCTGACGGTGACGGGTGGATCGCTCTCAATCGGAGACGACGGGCAAGGGAATCCGATGTTCCAGGTAACGAGTGCCGGATATGTGACAGCAAAAAGCCTGGCGATCCAGGGCGGATCCATCAGCATCGGCGGAAATTTCTACGTCGATTCAAACGGGAACCTGAGCGCGAATTCTGGGACATTTGCCGGGAATGTGTATGCCGGAAATATCAAATACGAGGCGACAACAACAGGAGCGGGAACAGTGAGCGGGGCTGCTCTCTCCCTGGGGACGGTGACGGCAGGGCTTTCAGGAAGCATGCCAACAGGACAGCTGAGCCTCGGCGCTTGTTTGAGTCTCGGGTATGCGGACCTGTTTAATATGGCAACACAGAGCGGGACAAGCACATATCCTACTTACTTCACAGCGGGATCCGTGTATGCTTTGAGCTCTATAGCATCAAGGACCTTCAGCGTAGAAAATTCAAGCGGAGAAGAGCTGTATCACCTCAATGATCATTATCATTCATTTACAGAACAAAACGGAAAGATAATAATCGGAATCCCGCACAACAGGACAAGCATAGACGACCGGTCTTTTAACATTGCCGACACACAGACATATCGGGATGGTGTGGCGGCTGTAACGGTAGCATCCCGAGCTGTTCTGTACTGCAACGCGACAAATTACTCAGACTTTGATTCCGGATTCGACTGTGATATGACGGGATCAAGCTATCACTATACAACGGGCGGCTTTACATATGGGCGTCTTGAAGTAAGAAATAGCACTGGAGCAAAGATAAAAGACATCCGCGTAAAGATGCCGGAATCATCAGGACAGGTAACGGCAACAGTATCTATCACTGGGGCACAGGTGCCGGCTGCAGCCGATAATGCAACAATTACAGCGACGGCGACGTTGAGCAATGGAGGCAGCGCGTCCGATACATACTCCATTTACTTGGAAACCGTAACGAATACAACGTCAACGGTGACGATGCAGGTCGCCCATGGGAGCGGTTCAAACAAGGTTATATTGGCGCAGAAGAGCGTTACACCTGCATCAAGTAATGTGACGGTTTCGCGTGCAGAAGGCTTAACAACGTCAAGTCTAAACGATACGTATAACTATCAAGCCGCATTCGTTGCGAGTAGTATCTATTCAACAAGTTCAACCCAATACGCAAGGATACAAGCTACTCTTAGTAATGGGAATACATCTATAATTCGAGCGGCGATACCGAGAGGAACCGTTGCACGTGGTACTTATCCTCCTGGGACATATTATGACGACTATGGATATACCATCCAATACTATAAGTGGACTGGCAGTGCGGGATATGTAGCAGTAAATCTAACAGAAGGTGGTTATACCACCACACATGATATTGACGTAACATACCTTGTACAAGCGTGTTTGGCAATAGGAGCGTCGCAAGGCGGTGGCGTCAGTTCCTATTATTATTGGTCAGATGAAAAAACCGGCCCGTATGGTTCAAAGCAGCGAGATTGTTATTTTGTAATAAATGGCTCAATTGCCCATACTGCAAAAGTAATTTGGTCAAGTGGGAATCCAACGTTCCAATAAAGAAACAATGAGGGGATAAAATGATAACGATCACAACAGCAACGGGAAAGCAGTTCGAAAGTGATTATGCGGTAACGATTCCGAACCCTGCGACTGCATTCATCCGGATCCTGGGGGAAAACCTGGGAGAAATTGAGGAGATTTTCGCTGATCCTTCAGAGCTTCCTCTTGAGGGATTTCCAGAGTTTCATACATTTGCGGGAGCAATTGATGAAAATAAAGCTGTCAAAATTATATTAAAGCCATAAGGAGGACAACATGAACGAACAGCAGAACAGAACGATGGACAAACAGTTTATCCTGGTGCCGGTGGAAACGCTTGCAATTTGCATTAATACGTTGAAGCTGATCCACCCGGTTGATTTTGATGGGATGGATCACCTCGTCGCTGTGGTGAGAGAACTCCAGGTCGCAATCCAGAAAGGCATGCAGGCCGGAAACAAACCGGAAGAAGTAAAACAGGAAGAAGTAAAGCTGGAAGTGATCCAGCCGGAACAGACTGAGGCAGAAAAATGAGATGCATATGCGCGAAGAAGGATTCTGATATCCCTCTCGGGCGGACCGGCGAAAATGACGTCGAGGGCGTGCGCTTCGACGTCAGAGACTGGCCGGAACTGTATGGAGAGGGAGGATCATTTGTCCTGGTACATCAGAGGCCAGGAGACGAGCAGCCGTATGTATGCGCGACGGCCACGGCAAGCTCCGGATGCCTGGTGTGGGTGATCCAGGACACTGACGTGCAGTATACCGGCAGAGGGGAAGCGCAGCTGTCTTATGTAGTGGATTCAAAGGTCGCGAAATCTGTGATCTACACGACACGGATCAGCAGATCTCTCGACCAGGAAGGCGAGCTGCCGGAGCCGTATGAATCAATGATCGAGGACCTGATCGAGGCTGCAGCGAATATCACAACAGACGCCGAGCGGGCCGAGACAGCCAGAGAAGCAGCAGAAACGGCCAAGGGCAAAGCGGAAGACGCGCAGGACGCTGCAGAGAGATCGGAACAGAATACGAAAAGCTACGAAGACAATGCAGCAGATTCTGCGACGCTCGCCCAGAGCTGGGCGAAAGGCGGCACCGGCACCCGGACAGGGGAAGACACTGATAATGCCGAACACTGGGCAGGCCTTGCACAGCAGGGCGCGGAATATGCCGGATATGTATATTTCGAAGTAGATCAGAGCGACGGCTGCATGTATGTCACAGTAGCCGGACACATCGGAGAAGATGTGGATTTTGAAGTAAATGAAGAAACCGGACAGCTGGAGGTAATTTACGCATGAGTGAAAGAAAAAATGCCGGTGTAGTAACCGCATATGGTGCCGCAGTGCAGGGCGGATATAATGGCACCTATGAAGAATTCTGCGCACTCCTGGCAAATCTGCCGGAAGTGATCAACGATCTGGAAAACATGACCGTCAATGTCTCGACGCTCTCAGCCGGATCCTCAGCCACGGCCAGTTACGCTGACGGCGTGCTGACGCTGGGGATCCCGAAAGGCGACAAGGGAGACAAGGGAGACAAAGGCGACAAAGGAAACAAAGGCGACACCGGTGCAACGCCGGCATTCACGATCGGGACCGTAACGACAGGCGCTGCCGGCACGGATGCAGCTGCGACGATCACCGGGACAGCTGCAGCACCGGTCCTGAATCTGACGATCCCGAAAGGCGCTGACGGCGCGGTGCCGGCTGCAGCGATCGCTGGAACAGAAGCAACGACGACGGCCTCGAAAGCGTATGCTGTGGGTGATCGTTTCTTCCTGGGAGGGACGCTGTACATCGCAACGGCACCGATTGCATCCGGCGGCACGATCACCGTTTCAGGCTCCGGGGCAAACTGCAAAGCGGACGTTTTGGGAGATGACGTCAGTGACTTAAAGGAATCTTTAACTAAACCAGAAGAAAACCTTACCAATGCTTTTATTGTGGGCAGTTATATACAAACAAATGGAGCAGTTGGTTCTATTGTTAATACTACTCCCGTTTTGAATAGTGGTTTTTGTCACATTGTTGTTCCGTGCAAAAAAACTGATATATTTACAATAACAGCAGTAGGTGGGACGACCCCTAAACCGTGGTGTCTAACGGATAAGGATTATAAAATTATTTCTTCTTCAGTAAACAACCTTGTTAATGCAGAAATAGTTATTCCAGAACAGGAAGGCTATCTAATAGTAAACTCAACAGTTAGTACATCATATTCACTAATAAAAAATGGTTTATACGATATTGATGATATTAATTCAACGGTTTCTTCACTTGAAAATGATGTAAATGAAATCACAGGAAAAATAACCCATATTACAGACCCACATAAATTGTTCTGGAGAATTGGTGCGTTTAATGCTCAAGGAGTAATAGCTGTTAATAACACCAGAATGTTTACTTCATGTAAAGTAAAAAAGGGTAGCAAAATCATTGCGCCTGTATCTAATAGAGTGGAAATGCAATTTGGTTATAAAATTGATGATTCTTCTACCGCAATGGATTATTATATCGGATTTGGTTATCATAACATAACAGTAGAACAGGATTGCACTATTTTTATTGGCATTTATAAAACAAATCCAGTTTATGAACCGAATGATAGTTTGGTAGAAGCATTAAGCATAGATATTTATGCTGTTGATTTTGATAACAAATATAGCAAGAAAAATGCAGCAGCATTTGGAAACCCTGTTGATGTTTACTATGAAGGGCAACATACCGATGAAACAGGGTGGACAAACGAAACGGTAGACATTGACGCAATTCATGCTGCTTTCGATGCACTTGTTACTGCAAGCAATGGGTATATTACAAAAAAAGACCTTGGTGTTGCTTACGACACATACCATGCGTATCAGTATTCTACAGTCCCCGCCGGACTTTATATTTCTGGTGGCCTAAAATTGCCAAAGGTATCCATTCTGTGCTGTATGCACGGAAACGAAAAAATGTCTGCGTATGCAATGCACTATCTGATGTATGATCTTGTGCATAATTCTACGAAAAATCCTGTTTTGTCTTATCTGCGAACAAACTGCCAAATCGTGTTTGTTCCAATCACAAATCCGTGGGGATTCTTGAATACGTCAAGATGGAATGAAAATGGCGTTAATCTCAATAGAAACTTTCCTACATACGATTGGGCAGATTATGATGACGAAACATCTGTTGTTGGTGGAATCAATTATAAAGGAACAGCACCAGCTTCAGAAGCGCAGACAAAGCAAATGATAGCATTTCTGCGTGATAATTATGACGCTGTTTTTGCGATTGACTTACACACAAATGGTACAAATACATCTGCATGGTATGAAATTTGCACAACAATAATCCCCATTGACTCTGATACTGATAGCGAAAACTATAAGATTCAAGAATCATACATAAACCCTGCAAAAATACATATCAACAGAATTAAGCCGTGGTTTGACGAAAAATATGGAACTGACCTTGGTAATGTATTTTATGGAAATATATCAGCACCAGAAGTAGACAGACCAACAGCTTCACAGTGGATTCGTGAATCGAACAATATGGTTGGTTTCACGTTTGAAATTCTTTGCGGAAGTTCTGATAATTACCTTGGAGCAGAGTTAACAAAATATGCCCCTGCGACAATCAAAGCTGCGGCAGAAGAATTAGGCAATTTCCTTGTAGCAATGCTGATTAACTGTAAAAAAGCATAGGTGTTTAAATGGAGACAAAGTGATGGATTTTGATAATTCTTATTCGATACAGAGAATGTCTGATTTTAAAGACATTTTAAAAGAATGGTTAGAGGAAGACATTAGTAACGCTGTCGAAAAACAGCAAGAATGATTGTTACTTAAATGGAGCTTTAAACAACTCAACAGTGAAAAAAAACAAGGGGGATTAATCCCCCTTGTTCACTGGTTCGTAATGCATTAGATCACCAGGCTGGCAATCACACAATTCACAGATTTTATCAATTGTTTTTATTGATACTGGTTTTTTGTTCCGCATTTGTATAATTGTGCCATTGGGTATTTGTTTTTCTTTCTGCAGCCGGTAAGTGCTCCAGCCGTGATCAGAAAGAAGCTGTAAAAGATTGACGAAGACAATCAAGCTATCACCTCCAATGAGTGCCATTATAGGCGAAAAATAGTTTACAGTCAAGACTAAAAATAGTCTTGACAATAGACTACAAATAGTCTATAATTCGGTTACAAAGGGGTGACAGATATGTCTATACTTGCGAAACAAGCTTTTGCAGCTGAATTCAAAAACAGATTAAGCACGAAACTAACTATGGCTGATGCTGACATTGTAATAGCAGAGCTGATCAATCATATGGCATTGTATGATATTGAGCAAAATGAAGTGGATGGTAACCGCAAGGAATTTGCTGATATGATTGATGTTTATTTAAACACTCTTGATATCGAGGGAAGATCTAAAAAGACGCTCTATAGATACAAGAGAAAGCTTTTGCGTTTTATGCAGCATGATCCAACCCCAATCAGACAGATGACCGTTTTCAATATCAGGCAATATCTTGCTTTTGAGAAATCGCGTGGCATGTGTGACAATACTCTAAACGGGGACAGGAATATTTACCATGCGTTTTTTGGCTGGCTTCATCGTGAGGGCTTCATTCAGATGAATCCGACTGCGAATCTAAGCCCAATCAAAGTCAAGAAAGAAGAGAAAGAGGCATTTTCTGATGTGGAGCTGGAAAAGCTCAAAGATGCGTGCATTACGCCAAGAGACAAAGCAGTTTACTATTTTCTGCTCACTACCGGGTGCAGAATCAGCGAAACCGTGAACGCCAATCGCCGCGATGTAGATCTGCAAAATAGAGAAATCAAGGTGCTGGGGAAAGGCAACAAGGAAAGAACAGTTTATTTTACTCCGGTTGCTGCTATGTATATCGAGCAATATTTGGAGAGCAGAACTGATGATTATGAGGCCTTGTTTGTAGGGAAAGGATCAGAGCGCCTTTCACGGGAAGCTCATGCAAAACAACTGAAGAAGATAGGCGCGAATGCTGGCGTTAAGAATGTTCACCCGCACCGATTCCGCAGAACCCTGGCAACAAAACTAATTCAAAATGGCATGTCAATTCATGAGGTTGCATTGCTGTTAGGACACGAAAAAATTGATACCACCCGGAAATATATAGCAATTGATCATGCGCGTGTGAAGAGTGCTTATCAAATGTACAGTTAAAAAAGAACTCATTTTATTTACAGTGTTTCCGAAAGGGGAAATCATGAGTGAACAATTAATCTATGAAGCCCTATGTACCGGTGGCCTTTCACCAGTCGGCGCCTGTGCTATGATGGGTAATATGTTTTGTGAGTCTGCCTTAAAAAGCAACAACGTGCAGGACAACTGCACGCTGGGGGATTTCGACTATACGAATGCGGTAGATAGTGGAACAATTACCAGGTGGCAGTTTATGGCAGACAGCTTTGGATATGGCCTGTGCCAGTGGACATACTCCGGCAGGAAAGATCATCTATACATGTTTGCCAGGGAAAAAGGAGTTTCCATAGGAGACGAGCAAATGCAATGCCAGTTCTGCCTTGAGGAGCTGAAGAGAGACTATGCGGAGCTGTACCAGTATCTCTGTCAGACTGAGGATCTTCCAAAGGCCACAGAGCGAATCTGCGCAGAATACGAAAGGCCTGCAGTGAATAACTTTGCCGATAGGATCAATGCTGCACAGCGGTTTTTTAATCAGCAGGTGAGAGAAGGCTGCAGTGATGATTCATGCCAGATCGATCTGCAGACTGAGCCTCCGGCAGAACTGTGCGATATTTCTGCAAGAGTTTTACGGCAGGGTGATCTGGGCCGGGATGTATTCCTTCTGCAGTGCGGCCTCAACGACATGGGCATCAGCTGCGGAGTGCCGGACGGTGACTTTGGGCTGAATACTGTCGAGGCCGTGAGAGAACTTCAGAGAAAGATTGACCAAGAGCCTACGGGGATCGCTGATCAGAATGTCTGGATGGCGGTCATGAAGAAGAGGTGAGTCCAATGGACAGGCTTGAGTTCTGGCTCGGAGTGCTGAAAGAAATCGCTCCGATTCTGATCGCCATTATCACAATTATCCCAACAATCAGAAGCAACCGAAAGAAGACACAGAAGTCAATTAAAGAGGTCCAGGAGACTCTGAAAGCTCACATCAAGGAAGACGAAGATGAGAAAGCAAGATCACAGAGATACCGTATCCTCAGATTCTACGATGAGATGTGTGAAGGGAAAAATCATTCCGAGAGCCATTTTGAAGATATCTTAGATGACATTGACAATTATGAAAAGTATTGTTCAGCACATCCAACTTTCCGAAACAGCAGGGGAACGGCTGCGATGAACTACATTAAAGAAACATACCAAAAAGTGAAAACAAAAGGTGGATTTTTAACTCATAAGGAGGAGATATCATGAGCAAAGAAGATCTTATCCGGAAACTGACGAGCAGAAAGTTCTGGCTGGCTGTGGTAGCACTGGTTACCGGCCTGCTGGCAGCGTTCAAAGTGGATGCTTCAACCATTGAAACGGTGTCCGGCATCATTATGTCGGCTGCGGCAGTTGTGGCGTATATTGTCGCCGAAGGCATGGTGGATGCTGGAAATGCGTCTCCGACAGTTATCGTCCAGCAGATTGAAGACCAGGAAAAAACAGAAGAATGAGTTAACCCTCTGCAGACTCCTGCAGAGGGCTTTTTTCATCTGATTTTTTACGACACTTTTTACGACATAGAAGGCAAATATAAGCAAATGAAAGAAACAGTCAGAAGTGCAAAAAAGCCCCGATTTCCTTGGAAAATCAAGAAAATCGGGGGCTTTCTGTTGGTGCTCCAGCGGGGGCTCGAACCCTAACAGAATCCAGTGTTTATTGGGCCTCTCAGCCGTTTACGACATTTTTTACGACATACGACACCGTTAAACCAGTTTTTCACCGCAATCCGGGCAGTAGGTAAACACATGCCCGTCAGGTGCTTTCACATACCTGCTCCCGCATTCGGGGCAGGTCTTTTTCTCTTTGTTCAGCTTCCTGTCCTGGATGAAGGCGTTCACCGTCTCCCGGATCTCGCTGCCGTGCGCCTTCTCGATCTCGGTGTATACATCCTGCGTCATGGCGATGGTGCTGTGTCCGAGAAGATGCTGCGCATCCTTCACGTCGATGCCGGCGGAGTGCAGCATGCTTGCATAGCTGTGCCGGAGCTGGTGGGCGGTTGCCCGGATGCCGTTTTCCTTCTGATATTTCTTCAGGCCGGCTTCCAGATAGGTCTTCGTCGGCAGGCCGTCGGGGAAGAAGACATAGGTCTCCGGATCCTCATACTCCGGCAGGATCTCCAGCACATTGTCATAGAGATCAATCTCCCGGAACCCTGCCTCACTCTTCGGCAGCTTGAGCTGGGGCTTTCTTGTGTCGCTGTATGCGACCGCCTGCACGATGCGGGCCTTTTTCTTTTCCCGGTCGATGTTCTTCTGCTGCAGGGCAGCTGCCTCGCCTCGCCGGCATCCGGTGTACAGCATGAAGTAGCTCATCCTCGCGAAGAGGCTCTGCGTCTTGGTCCTCTCAATAATCTGGATGTCCTCATCCTCGGCTGCGTGCCGTTTCTTTTTCCCGGCGCCCTTGATCGGCGGGAGATTGGCGCAGGGGTTGCTGTTGATATCACCGGCGGCGAACGCATGGTCAAGAATCCCTTTCAGCACGATCTTCGTGTTCGTGATCACTTTCATGCTGTAGCCCTGGGCGGCAAACCGTTTCAGATAGGCGATGCACTGCTGCGGGGTGATCTCGTCAATGGGGATGCTGCCGAATTCCTCATCAGCACGGTGCAGAGCCGTCCGGTATCCGCAGACGGAATTCGGGGAGAGCGTCGGCTCCTTCTCCTGCCACCAGTCACCGGCGACCTTTCCGAAGGAGCGGGCCTTCTTTTCCGGGGCGGTCTTCATTGCCTTCTCAAAGGCCTCGATCTTCGCATCGACCTCGTCATCGCTGTGGCCGTAGAAGTGCTTCCTGCCGGTATACCGGGAGGGACCGAAATTCTTATAGCTTTTTGTGGCCTCCCGCAGCCCGTCAGGTCGGGCCTTGTATTTTGCCCTCCTGCCCATCGCATCACCTCCTTCTTTCTCCCCGCCTCACCGGCGGGGATTTTTTTGTTGCCTCTGTTCGATCAGCCAGCTAAAGCGCTCGATCTCTTTAGATAATTTCCGGAAGAAACAAGATCTCTGGAATAATCCAGCAGCTTCTTCTGCCCTTCCGGATTAATCGTCTGATAATTCTGGAGGAGATCTTTTTCATCAGAGCTAAGGTCTTGCGGAGTCACTGTCTGTCCAGAATATTGGCCATAGATATCAGAAAGAGAAACACCAAGAATTTCGCACGCTGAGAAAAGAGTTTCTATATCTACAGAGTTATTGCCGCTTTCCCAGTTGGAGACAGCGGTATTTTTTACGCCCAATTTTGACGCGAGCTCTTTTTGAGTGAGACCAGCTTTTTTCCGATAGAAAAGAATATTCTTTGCGATCTCTTCACGAATACTTGCCATAATATCACAATCCTTTCAGAAATTCTGAAACGAGTATATAACAGCAGAAAAGAGAAATCAAGAAAAAATTACAGGAAAACTGAACTTCACTATTGACATTACAGGATTACTGGATTATATTAAAAGAGAACTTCAGAAAAACTGGAATGGAGGTGAGAATCAATGTTAGGAATAAAGATCAGGGAGTACATTCTGGGTAGCGGTATGAAGCTTAGCGCTATAGCGGAGAGGGTAAACATTCCAATGAACACTTTCTCCGCAATGATGAATGGAAAAAGAAAAATCACGGCTGAAGAGTATTTCGCTATATGTAAAGAACTCAATGTTCCACTTGAGCAGTTTGCTGCATAACCTATGAAAATCGAACATGTAAGTAGTGCAATAAGCGAGGAAGGTGAGGAGGTGAAGAAGGTGGAGAAGATGATTCGGGCACAGATCCTGCATTACCGGCAGCTCGCAGAGGATGCCAGAGAGGCAGGCGACGAGATGTGCAACTCCATGATCGCCAGTGAGCTGCACGGCTTCCAGGCTGCCCTGGAACTGGTCCTAAGCAGGGAACTGGTTGAGAAGCTGTTCCGTCCGACTGAGGCCGGGGAGGAATAAAAGATCCCGCCGGAGCGGGAATGAAACATTTTTCGCAGAGAAATCAAAAATGCCGGATGCATTTTCGCATCCGGACCCGGCAATAAAAAAGCGCCGCATCGGGCTGCACTCCGATACGGCTGTGAGTATGAGGTGTTCCATGTGTCACCGGAACATCTCCATTATAACAGACAATAAAGGAGAATACAATAATGCCAAGAGAAAAAGAGACATTCCGGCTGGAGCTGGAGCAGATCCTGGCTAAATTCGGCGGGAAGCATATCATCACCTTCGCCGAAGTGCAGGCGTATACCGGTAAAGGCTACAAGTGGTGCAACAAGCACCTGAAGATTCCGCATGATGGCTGCACGGCGGTGCAGCTGGCCAAAGCACTGAGCGAACTGTGAGGTGAGAGACATGCCGAGGAAGAAAAAAACACCGGCTTCGGACGAGCCGGTAACGTCAGTAACGCCGGTAACGGCAGTAACATCTCCGGTAACGCACAGCAGAGAAAGGAAGGCCTATCGATGCATGGATTGCGGGAGAGAGATCTACACCTGGATAAACGAGAAGGTCTACACCGTCAAATACAGAAAGGGAGGCATTGCAATTGCCTGCTCGGTCTGTGCCATGAAGAAAAAGGTCCGGCTGAGAGCACTGGGCATCACCTATGATGCGAAGCGGTTCCTGTATCTGGGAGAGGAGGGACGATAATGCTGCCGGGATTATTCAAGGCGCTGCCGATCTGGGACAGGATCCTGATCATCGGCTTTATCCTCTTCAGCATCTACATCATCGCCTGCATTATCATCATGACGGCTCCGGAGCGCCGGCGCCAGGTTGCCAGATGGATCAGCCGCCTCTGCGATAAGCTGGAGGCCATGACTGCCGCCATGCGGGATGACGAGCCCTATGATGCCTCCTGGATGAAATACGACGAGTGGGAGGAGACAAGGCCGTGAGCGGGAATTATCCGGAAGAGAAAAAGACCGTGCCGAAGCTGAGCGCGAAGGACGCGACCTACAGAATCTATCGGAGAAAGTGGCAGAAGCAGCTGCAGGCACATAAGGTGCACCGCCACACCGAAAAGGAGCGGGAAACAAAAAAAGAGGAGCGGGAGGAAGAATCATGATTGAAATCATTCTCATCCAGCTGGCAACGGCTGTGGCCTGTTATTTCATCGGCGTCTTCGTTGGAAAGAAATCTGAAAAGAGAGGCAGGGATCAGGATGAAGCCGTGTGATAACTGGCGCTGCCCGTTCTGGACAATGGAGAACAAAGGCGAGTGCCGGTATAGAGACGAGTGCCCGAACTACAGCTGCGATGAAGATCTGCAGATCGAGCATGTGGAATATGATGCAGAGCAGATGGGGAGGGAGAAATGAACGGTTATGCCTTTGAAGCAGAGCAGCAGCCGGACGGCACATATATCATGAGCATCAGCGGAAAGTCTTACCGATGCCGGGACTGGCAGGATGTATGCGACCGATTCCATAAACTCACGGAAGGAGACAGCAATGTCAGGGAAGAGCAAACCGGGTGCTGCGCACCGTGCGCCCAGACGGTCCATAGCTGACCTGATAGATCAGAAGGAGATTCTGACGGAGGATGGCCGGCGATTTGAAGAGGTCCCGATGGCGGAATGTGCAATCCATTATGACGGAAGGATCCTCCGGGGGCTGGCCGTTCGGGTGGTGCTGCAGGCCGTGCAGGATTGGAACAAGCTGAACAAAGACGGCCGGAAAGAAAGAGCAAAAACAGAAGGGGTATGGATCTGGCGCTATGAGGTGGTGAAGTTTTTCAACAGCAGTTTCTGCTGCAATATTCTGGAGGCGTATATGCCGGACACGGATATAGAAGCTGCGCTGAAGAACATGAGCGTGAAAACATTCGGCGACCGGCAACTCGCCATCGGCCGTGGATACGGTTTTAAGAAAAGGAAGCCGGAACCATGAAGCCGGTGAGAGATTCAAAAAGCGTGCTGACAGATCTGAAAAACGTTCTGTACATGCCTTTCAAATATGAGACGCATCTGGACGGGAGCGGAGACTATCGCTGCACGATGGATATGCTCCGCCAGGTGAAAAAAGTAATTCAGGACGCAATAGATCTGATCGAATACCTCATCAGAGAGCGGGACAGCCTGCTGGACCTGCTGGAAGATAACAATGGCGACAATTGAAGAAATAGAAAAGATGAAGCGATATATGGAACTGGACAGCCGGGGACATGAAAAGCTCACGGACAGCATCGACGGGAAACAATACCGGGCGGATTCTATGATGAAATGCCCGTGGCCTGCCATGATAAGAAAATACGGCTATATCACCAGGGAAGTCTATATCCATCATCTGAGATGCAAAGGCAAATGCAAATACGCTATCACCTTCCCGTTTCATGGCGGGGTGAGATGCGGTTATCCGGAGGAAAAGAAATGAAACGTTTAGTAGTAACCATGGGCGGGGACCAGATAAACATTGGGGCCGAGTACATCAAGAGAAACGGCAATGAGATCTATGCAATGAACAGTGATGATGAAATTGTAGGGATCTTCGAGCTTGGCTTGTTTGACGAGATGCATCTATCGGAGAGAAAAGAACAATGACATATCTGGAATTCCTGAAAACGAAGGAGCTGAAGACAATCGCTGCAGGCTTCGATTATCCACGGGAGAGGGTCAATGAGAATGCCTTTGAATACCAGAAAGATATAATCCTCTGGGCAATCAAAAAAGGCAAGGCAGCGATCCTGACAGGATGCGGGACTGGGAAGACGTTCATGCAGGCGGAATACGCGAGAATTGTCACGGAAGAAACCGGAGGCAAAGCGCTGATCCTCGCACCGCTCTCCGTGGTGGAGCAGACAGTCAGGGATGCCAGAAAGTTCGGAATTGCCGAAATCACGCCGTGCAGATCTCAGGCGGACGTGAGGCCAGGGATCAATATCACAAACTATGAGATGATTGACCACTTTGATCCGGGAACATTCAACTGCGTCGTGCTGGATGAGAGTTCCATCCTAAAATCATATACCAGCAAAACGCAGGAAGAACTGACAGAGAAATTTGCAGAGACGCCATACAAGCTGCTCTGCACAGCGACAATTGCACCGAATGACTACACTGAGATTGGAACATCCTCCGAATTTCTCGGGATAATGAGCCGGGCAGAAATGCTGGCGACGTACTTCATCCATGACGGGGGAGACACTTCAAAATGGCGGCTGAAGAAATCCGGTGCAAAAAAGTTTTGGGAGTGGTTTGCGACATGGGCGATGTATTTCAACAGCCCGGAAGATCTCGGATATCATGTGGATGGATTTGATCTGCCGGATCTGATCATCTGCCAGATGGTCCTGAAGTCAGAAGCATCAGATTATGAGCTATTTGTCATACCGGCGGAAACGCTCGAAGAGCGGAGAATGGCGAGAAAAGAATCTCTGAAAGCAAGAGCGGAGCGGGCAGCTGCCCTGGTAAACGGGTCAAAGGAGCCGTGGCTGATCTGGTGTGATTATAACGATGAATCTGCAGAGCTGAAAAGGGTAATAAATCAGTCTGTGGAGATTCGCGGGGCTGATAGCCCGGAAACGAAAGCGAAGGCATCCATCGACTTTGCAGATAACAAGATTCATGCACTGATCAGCAAGCCGTCCATCTTCGGATTCGGTTCAAATTTCCAGAACTGCCATAATATGATCTTCTGCGGCCTGTCGGACAGCTATGAGCGGTTCTATCAGGCGGTCCGCCGGTGCTGGAGATTCGGGCAGACGAAGCAAACAAATGTATATGTGATTTTATCAGAAAAAGAAATCAATATGCTCCTGAACATCGAGCGGAAAGAAAAACTCATGGAAGAGATGCAGAAAGAAATGACGTCACTGATGAGAGACGTCACACTGTCGGAGATTCGGCACACAACGAGAATCACGACGGAATACAACCCGAGAGAAAGGATGATAGCACCGCCATGGTTGAAATCTTAAATCAGTATATCGATGAGAACTGTGCCTTGTATAACGCGGACGCCTGCGAGGCGATCAGAATGTTTAAGGATGACAGTATGGATCTGTCCGTGTTCTCGCCTCCGTTCTCCAGCCTTTATACCTATTCCAACAGCGACAGAGATCTGGGCAACAGCAGAACGGATGAGGAATTCTTCCAGCATTTCAGCTTTATCATTCAGGAACTATTTCGAATCATGAAGCCGGGCAGGATCGTGGGAATCCACTGTATGAATCTGCCGACATCAAAGGAACGGGACGGCTTTATTGGAATAAAGGACTTTAGAGGGGATCTGATCAGAGCTTTCCAGAGCGCAGGATTCATCTATCATGCGGAAGTCTGCATCTGGAAGAATCCGGTAACGGCCATGCAGAGGACAAAGGCACTCGGCCTGCTGCACAAGCAGCTGAAAAAAGACAGCTGCATGAGCCGCATGGGAATCCCGGACTATGTGGTATTCATGCGAAAGCCGGGAGAGAATCCGGACAGGGTAACACATACAAACGAAACATTCCCGGTGAGCGAATGGCAGGAGTATGCCAGCCCAATCTATGAGGAATTGAATAGTCCAGTATGGTGGGATATCAATCAGTCGGATACGCTGAACGCCAGGGCGCCAGAAGATGAAGAATCAGAGCGGCATATCTGCCCGCTACAGCTGCCGGTGATCGAACGTGTGATTCGCCTGTACAGCAATGAGGGTGACGTCGTATTCACGCCATTCCTCGGGATCGGTTCGGAGGTCTACCAGGCGATCAAAATGAAGCGCCGGGGGATCGGCATCGAACTGAAACCGGCCTACTTTGAAACTGCTGTGATGAATATCAAAGCGGCCGAGCAAAAATTGAATCAGATTTCATTATTTGAGTCTGAAAATTAAGGAAGCATCCGGCAGGAAATTTAAATTGTAATGTAAAAAAGGAGGATCTCCATAAAAGCTTGTTTGCGTCGTGTGTGAAACTGATTTCCTTTGCATATGTAAACCATAACCACACATAAGAATGCTCAAAATATGCCCATCCTGCCGGTTTAGCGGATGGCACCGGCCGGGCCCACCGGTGCCATTTTATGGAGAGACAATTTGAACGTATGGCGAATGAAGAGTGGAACAAGAATATAGCTGTATCAGCCGCGAGTTGCTTCGACGATGCAGCAGTAACTGTCGAAGATGCTCCAACCATCATCGAAGCGGAGGAATGAGCATGAAATGTGCAGGATGCCCACTATATAGCAGTTGGAACAATGAATCAGACAAAGGAGAAGCGTGCGGACTATTCGGGGACGGATGGGACAGCCGTTTCCAGTATGAAGACAAAGATGGAAATATAGTCGGGTGCTACATCGACAGGCATTTTATTGAGGAGACTGACGAAGCATATCAGGAGCATTTACTACAACAAGCGGCTTCATGGGAAGCGTGGATGCGTGAACGGCTGAAAGAGGAGGTAAAAGAAAATGCCAATTGAATACTACATCGGAATAGCCGTAGGTATTTTCAGTGTTTTGTTTGCATACGTCATTTCCGAATTAACAAGACGTGACTCGAAGTGTGATAAATGCATTCACTTAAGTAGAAAGAGGTGGTCAGGGAAGATTGAGTGCGAGAATTATATCGACGACTTTCTTTTCCCACCAAAATACTGCTGTCGTTATACAGAAAGGAAGGACGAGCATGAGTGAATTGAAACCATGCCCCTTCTGCGGCGGGTCGCAGATTAAAGTTTATCCTAACCCGAACAAGAATCTACGGGATTTAGGAATAGAGCAATACAAAATTTCTTGTTTGCACTGTGGCGCACAGTTATACCGTGCGAAAAAAGAAGAAGCTATCGAAGCATGGAACAGGAGAGCAGAAACATGAAACTGATTGCTTATTTGCTCTCAATAATGATGTTTGTGGCAGTGATTGTGAGCTTTATTGACAGTAAGCAGATTAATTATGATTTTTTAATCTTGTCCGTGCTGTTCAAAATCTATTGTGATATGCCAGATTAAGAGGTGAAACATGAATTTCAAAAAGCTTAGTTCCGTGCTGGCAAAGCGGAAAATGCTGGTGCTCTATGAACAAGAAGACGGCCCGCAGTGGGTGGGAGATGGTTTCTCATGCTATGAAATGAGCGGGCTGCCGGAATTCACAACGGAGTCGATGCTTTTTGCCTTCGGCGTAAGGCCGGAAAAGAGAGACAGCTGGTACACACGCGAAACAGCGGTGCCAAAGACGTGGGATCTGTCGATGGACAGCAGAACGGACAGGCCGATCGTGATCGATGAAAACGGCATTCTATACAATGGCACTCTCTTTTCGATCCTCCGCGTGGGAAGCGGCTGCTATGTGCTGCCGGAGCGATATCTGCAGCCGATCTACTCTGACCAGCTGCAGCTCTTCGAGAGAACCATGGAGGCGACAGGAGAGATTTATATCATCGCAAAAGAGGGAATGTTTATCACAGCTGTTTTTGCCGCTTCGGACCCATCTGCAGAGATGAAGGAGTGGATGCAGAAGACCTGCAACGCAATGAATCAATAACAGGAGACTTTGAGGCAACGGCACCAGGATGCTGGTGCTGCTGTCTGAGAGCCTCAAGTGAACCTTGAAAACTGAAAGATCTTCTTTATATAGATACGCGCGCACGCGTATCTATGAAGACCTTTTAGCGGCTAACATTAGAAACAGACTGAGGAGGGAGTATGAGAAAGCTCATGGAGTATAAAATCATATCCGGCCGCGTCGTGGAAACGAGGCGAACATGGTTTTCCAACAGCAACGAGCCATGCAGGAAGAGAAACAAAAAGGCGAATCCTTCAAGCGAGAAAAAAATCAGAGCGAATGAGAAGGGGAGCATCCGGAACCTTGCCAGGGTGATCAACTGCAATTTCGAGGCGGGAGACATTTTCTGCACTCTGTCATACGACAGTGGCCATTTTAGCGAGTATTTCAATTTTGACCAGGCAAAAGAGGATCTGAAGAAATTCCGCACAAAGCTCCGGAAGGTGTACAACAGCCAGACGGGCAAAAAGCTGAAGGCAATATGGGTGACGGCAAACTGGAGCCCGCACAGGGGAGCGCCGGCAAGACTGCACCATCACATGATCCTTCCGGGAGATGCACTGGAGATGGCCAGAGAACTATGGCAGCAGCATGGAGGACCGGGGACCTTCAAGATGGAGGATATCGACAACCGGGGAGATCACAGTGATCTGGCAGCATACATGGCAGAGAATGTGCACGACAGGCCGGCCGGGGAGAACACATGGAGCTGCTGCCGAGGGATGGACCGGCCGATCTACACTGAGCCGATCGAGGTGACAGATCTGGAAGACATACAGCCGGAGTATGGCAGCATCATCATGGACGTGGAAGAAAACCGGGATGATGATGGCGTGCTGATCAGCAGATACATGCGCTGCAAGCTGCCGCAAAAGCCTGATGTCAGAGGCGGACAGATTATCCTGCCGAAGAAGGGACGGAGAAAAACATGAGCAAACCGAGAGAGCCATGGTGGGGATATGTGAAGAATGTGATCCGGAAGTATCCGCAGTATAAAGTCGAGCTCCGGCAACTCAGAAGCCAGCAGATCACGCCGGGATACAGCAAGACAGGCGGCGGAGGAAAGACACAGCGAAAGACGGAAGCTATTGCCATCCGCCAGCTGCCTCCCAGAGATCAGGAACGCTTTGATGCGGTGGAGAAGGCGCTACGGAAGACAAGACGCATGCCGGACGGAGAGCTGCACTGCAGGCTGATTGAGATGACATACTTCAAGAAGACCCATAACATGCAGGGCGCTGCGCATGTGCTGCATGTGGATTACTGCACAGCGCTCCGATGGAACAGGTCTTTCGTGTATCTGGTGGCCGATTATCTCGGCCTCACATAAAGTTGCATTAAAAAAGCCTTTTGTCTGTGTTATCCTTCTATCGTCGAAAGCTATAGCATACAGGCGGAAGAAGTGGTCAGATCTTCCGCCTGTTGCTTTCAAGCCGCCGGGTGCAGGTTATTCATGGCGGCACAATCACTTTTTTCATTGGTTTCCATACTGAACCTCCTTTCAGATAGATTTTGCTTTACGAAAAAAGACCGCCTGCACCCTTTATTTTCCTTCCGGGAAGGGGAAACAAATGGAGCCAAAAATATCAGTGGTCATCCCAATCTACAACGGAGGCAGCTGTATCCGGAAGTGTTTTGATTCTTTGCTGAATCAGACGCTGAAGGAGATCGAGATCATCGCCATGGATGATGGGAGCACCGACGAGGAAACGATACTGATCCTCGACGAATATATCGACGCGGATCCGCGCCTGCGCATCGTGCACCAGCTGAACCATGGAGCCGGATATGCGATCAACAGAGGCATGGAGATCGCTAAAGGGATATATTTCTGCGAGCAGGATCAGGACGACTGGAGAGAGCCGGATGCGCTGGAGATCCTGTGGGATGCATCTGAAAACGGACGTATGGACGTTGTGAAGGGATCCTGGAGAGGGCATCAGAAGGGGCAGACAATCGAGGTCAAGAATTGGCCGGAGGTGTGGCATAACGAGTCTGTGATGCCTCTGGCACTTGACATGAAGCATCTGTCGATGCTGATCAGCTCGCCTCCGACAGTTTGGACCGGGATTTATAAATTCGAATTCCTGAAAGAATACAGGATCAACTGGAGCGAGACGCCAGGCGCGAAATACCAGGATACGGCATTCGGGCTGAAGACGAAGACATTCGCAGGATCCTTCAAGATGCTCAACACTCCGGTGTGCGAGTATCGGATGGATAATCCTGGAAGCGCATCAGCTCATCCGGTTGATGGTTTTGCGATCGCTGAACAATTCGACAGCTACGAGCACATGCTGAAAGAATACAGCGTCAGCATCTGGCCAGTCGTGGCCAGGCAGCGATTTGATTCTTACACCTGGGCGCTGATGCGGATGCTGCCGGAAGACAGAGAGCTGTTCATGGTGCGGGCAGCAGAAGACTTCCGCAGGGACGCACAGAACCGCAGCCTTTACACGGATCCGGAATGGGAGTGGCTGCAGGTTATTATCAACAGGCGATGATATGGCCAGGGAATTCTCAAAAGCATTCTACCACTCGAAGCAGTGGCAGCAGGTGCGTGAGTATGTGCTGATGCGTGACAGTTATCTCTGCCGGATCTGCGGACAGCCGGCGGAAGAAGTACACCACAAGATACACCTGACACCTGAGAACCTATATGATCCCAGGGTGAACCTCAACCCTGACAACCTGATCAGTCTATGCAGGGAGTGTCACTTCAAAGAACATGTCGCTGACAAGATAAGAGGCAAAAACCAGAAAAGCCGGAATTTTACGGATTCTTATGAATTCGACGAAACCGGCCAGCTGGTGAGAAAGGATCCCCCCCTGTAAAAATTTCCGGAACCTGCCACGGGGGACCGAGGAGGCAGGTCCTTTCCGTAGCCGGACGGCGTGCGCGCATATCCCCCTCCTAAAATGGCGAAAGAAGGGATGACATATAGACACTAATGAAAAGCAAAAACTTGAAAAGAAGTATTTAAAAAAATATCGAAAAATATATGAAAACTTGCCGGAAACATGCAGGGACAAAGCGGCGGAGCTGATAAAAAGGGCCGCTGAATTCAGCGTGCAGCTGGACGAATGCAAGCAGCATCTGAACGACGAGGGCGTCATTGTAGAGATGCAGCAGGGCAATTACAAGATAGACCGCGAGAATCCATACTCAAAGATCCAGGAGCGGGCACTGAAGTCTCTCCTGAGCTGTATCAACAAGCTCGACAGCATGTTCCCGGACGAAAAGATGGCAGCAGCCAGCAAGGCCGGTGAGGCCCTGGCTGCATTCGTCGCAAAGGGGAAGCCGGGATCCGGATGAACTGGATCAAAGAGTACAACGCGCTGATCAGCACCGGGCAGGTCGTAGCGTGCGAGGAAATCAAATCAATATATGCCAGGCTGGCAGCGGAAACGGATCGGAAAGACGGTCCGTTTTACTTTGCGGAAAATGTCGGGCAGCATGCGATTGATTTCATCGAAACATTCTGCCGGCACTACCAGGGCGAGCACGCCGGCGAGCTGGTCCGGCTGGAGCTTTTTCAGAAGGCGTTTATCCAGGCGCTTTTCGGATTCCTGGAGCGGGGCACCGACACCCGGCGCTTCCGCGAATATTACTTCGAGGTCGCCCGGAAGCACGGGAAGTCATTCCTCTCCGCATGCATAGCCTGCTATATGCTGGTCGCGGACGGTGAAGAGGGCGCGGAGATCTATTCTGCAGCCACGAAGCTGGACCAGGCAAAGATCATTTACAACGCTGCGAAAAACATCATCGATCAATCCTCCGAGATGCGGGCGCTCGTGAAATCCACACGCGAGGGCCTTTCCTTCCGGATGACCAGATCCGTCATGAAACCTCTGCCGAATGAGAGTAAATCACTGGACGGGCTCAACATCCATTTCGCAGCGCTCGACGAGATCCACGAGCAGCGCGACCGGAACATGTACGACGTGCTCCGGCAGGGCATGAAAGCCAGGAGGCAGCCGCTGATCGGCTGCATCACAACATCTGGATTCCACCGTGAAGGCCTGTATGACGAGCTGCACGATTATGCCGTGGATGTTGCCAGAGGGAACATCATCGACGACAGATTCCTGCCGATCGTGTACAAGCTCGACAAGCAGGAAGAGTGGAGAAACCCGAAAGCCTGGATGAAGGCAAACCCGGGGCTCGGGACAATCAAGAGCTATGTACAGCTGGCGGATGATGTGGAGCGGGCAAAGAACGATCCTTCCTATCTGCCGACGCTCCTGGTGAAGGACTTCGACATGAAGCAGACGGAAAAGGCAGCCTGGCTGCCGCTGGAGGCTATTATCAACGAGCGGGAAGAAGGGATCGATTACCTGAGCCACAGCTACGCGATCGGAGGATGCGACCTCTCCGCGGTGTATGACCTCACATGTGCGACGCTGCTGATCCGGAAGCCGGAAGACGAAAACGTATATGTCCTGCAAAAATACTTCCTCCCGCAGAAGAGAATTGACGATCTGGAAAACACACAGAGCAAAGAGGCACCGTATAAGCTCTGGAATCAGCAGGGCTGGATCGAATTCAACGAGGGAGCGGCTGTGGACTATTCCAACGTCACAAAATGGTTTACGGAGATGGTGGAGCAGCATGATATCCGGCCTCTGTGGATCTGCTATGACCGGGCCCTGTCCGGATACTGGGTGCCGGAGATGCAAAACTACGGATTCGAAATGGAAAAGATAGCCCAGGGACCGTTTACATGGTCGCAGCCGATGAAGCAGCTGGGTGCAGCTCTGACCGAGGGAAAAGTGATCTACAACAACAATCCGATTTTGCGATGGTGCCTCGCAAATACGGCAGTGAAAGCGCTGAACAAAGACGGGATCGAGACGATCCAGCCGGTAAAAATCCAATCAAACCGGCGTATTGACGGAATGGTGAGCCTGCTGAATGCATGGGTGGGCTACGTCAGGCATCAAGACGAATATCTTCCCTATGTGAGGTGATAAAATGGGCTTTTTGGGCAGGCTGAAAAATAAAATCATGGCAACACTTTCCCGGTGGAGAGAAATAGGAGAATACAGATCGACCTTCCGGGCCTTCGGGACGGAGGCATACCGGTCCGAAGTAGTGAGATCCTGCATCCGGCCGCTGGCAGAATTCACCAGCAAAGCAAATGCCAGATGCAACGTGAAGCAGATTGAAATGATGCTGAATGACAGGCCGAACATTTACATGAACGGCAAGGAATTCCTGTACAAAATACGCACGCTGTACGAGCTGCGGAATAACGTATTCATATACATTGACAGGGATGAAAAAGGCAAACCGAAAGCATTCATGCCGGTTGTGTATTCATCGTTTGAGGCGATGGAATACGGAGGGAATCTGTTCATCCAGTTCAGTTTCCAGACCGGAGAGAAGGTGACTCTACCGTGGGATGACCTTGCTGTGATCCGGAAGGACTACAGCGACAGCAATTTTGTCGGGGATGATAATTCCGCGATCCTCGAGACGTTGGAACTGATCAGCACCACAAACCAGGGCATCGCAAACGCAGTGAAGGCGACGGCAAACCTGCGCGGAATCCTGAAGAGCACGAAGGCAATGCTCTCCCCGGAAGATATCAAACGCAACAAAGAGGAATTCGTCAAAGATTACCTGCAGCTGGAGAACGAGGGCGGGATCGCTGCCCTGGATGCGACGCAGGAATTCACGCCGATCAGCATGTCTCCCGTTGTAGCGACATACACCCAGATGAAAGAATTCCGGGAAAACGTGCAGCGATATTTCGGAGTGAACGACAAGATCATTATGTGCTCACTGTCATCCGACCAGCTGCAGACATTCTATGAGATGCGGATCGAGCCCTTCCTGACAGATCTCTCCACAGAGCTGACAAGCAAATGCTTCACGGCCAGAGAAAAGAGTTTCGATAACTGGATCATGTTTGAGAGCAATCGGCTGCAGTTTGCCAGCCTGGACAAAAAGATCAAGATGTTTGCGACTGTGGTCCAGTACGGAGGCATGACGATCAACGAATGGAGAGCAGCCTGCAACATGGCGCCAATTGATGGCGGAGATGATTTGATCAGACGGCTGGACGCTGCGAAAGTAGACGATCCGGCGGAAGGAGAAGAATGAAATGGAAAAAGAACTAAGGAGTTATGAATTCGATGTGCGGGCGGAGAACGACGAAAAGCATGGACACATGCTGACCGGGATGCCGATCGTATTTGATGCGACAACGGACCTCGGATGGTTTTTCGAGCGCATCGCACCGGGAGCCCTGGATGCCGCGGATCTGCGAGACGTCAAGTTCCTGGTTAATCATAATATCGACATGATCCCGCTTGCACGGTCACGCCGCAACAATGAAAACAGCACGATGCAGCTGATGATCGGCAGCGCAGGCATGGATATCCGCGTGGACCTGGACACAGAGAACAACGCGGAAGCAAAAGCATTGTATTCATCGGTCGAACGGGGAGATATTTCCGGAATGTCCTTCATGTTCACCGTGGATAGAGACGAGTGGCAGGATCTGGATTCTAATAAACCGACGAGGATCATCAAAGGGATCTCTCGCGTGTTTGAAGTATCTGCTGTCACATTCCCGGCCTATGAACAGACCAGCATCACAGCCAGAAGCGCGGAAGACACTCTGGAGAGAGCAAAAGCGGCGCTGGAGAGCGCAAGGCAGAAGGCAGAGGCACTGGCAGAGGCTAAGAAAAAATACATGGAGGTCGCAAATGAAACCTGATGAAATGACCATGGAGCAGATCGATGCACGGCTCATGGAGCTGGACGCGGCTGTGGAATCCATGGAAGACGTCTCGGAGGTAGATGCTGCCATCGAGGAAAAGCGCTCTCTTCTGGGGCGCAAAGCAGAGCTGGAAGAGATCCAGCAGCGCAAAGCAGAGGCAAAGGCCCTCAATGAGGGGACTGTAAAGCCTGATAAAAAAATTGAAATTTTCGGAAAGGAAACAAAAAACATGTTTGATCTGAATTCTCACGAATACCGCGACCTGTGGCTGAAGAACCTGCAGGGCAAGCCCATGACCGAAGAGGAGCGTGCCGGATTCACCCAGACCAGCACCTATGCAACCAACGCGATCCCGACGGAAGTCGCAACAAAATTCTTTGAGAAGATGAAGAAGCTGGCTCCGATGCTCTCCGAGATCACACTTCTCCGCGTAGCCGGGAACATCCAGTTCGTAGCAGAAGGCACCCGCAGCAGCGTATCGAAGCACACCGAGAACGCTCAGATCTCCACCTCTGAGGACACCACCGTTAAGGTCACGCTCGGTGCGTTCGAGTTCTTCAAGATCCTGGCAATCTCCGAATCCGCAAAGCTCATGTCCATCGATGCGTTTGAGGATTGGTTGATCGAAATGCTCGCCGGCGACATCGCCCGCGCAATTGATAACTATATCATCAGCGACTCCAGCAACGGCATCGTCGCGATCACCCCGTGGAGCACCGGAACGAACCAGATCCTCAACACTGCAGGACCGACCTACAAGAACGTGTGCGATCTGATCGCTCTCCTGCCGGCTGCCTACGATGCAGAGGCAAAGTTCCTCGTGAACAAAAAGACCCTTTACGGCAAACTCGCGGCTGTCGTTGACTCCGCAGGTCGGCCGATCTTTGTGGAGAGCCAGGAGCAGGGCCTTACCGGCCGCATCATGGGTTATCCGGTCCTGGTGGATGATTATGTCACCACGGCGAACAATGCCATTTACCTCGGCCGCTGGTCCGATGTCGTGGGAAACCTGTCCCAGGACATCAACGTGATCACCTATCCGGATTATGATTACGGCCAGGTGAAATACCGCGGCGGAGCCTTCTTCGACTCCAAAGTGGCAAAGAATGACGGCATCGTGCGTTTCGTCACGACTGCGTGATAAAGCGCTGATAGCAGAAGAGAGGCCTATGGCTCCGGGCCTCTCTTTTTTCTCAATTAGGGAGCCGGAAGGAGCCAAAATGAAAGTATTTGTAGCAGTGCCCTGCATGGATCAGATGGACACGGGATTCGTGCGATCCCTGATAAACCTCCGGAAGCCGGAAGGTGTTGACCTTGCAGTGGAGTTTATGGAGTGCTCCCTGGTGTATCTCTCCAGGGAGAGACTCGCGCAGATCGCGATCGGGATGGAATCTGATTATACGCTCTGGCTGGACAGTGACATGATTTTCAATCCGGACCTGCTGGAGAAGCTGCTGGAAGACGCAAAACAGGGCTGTGATTATGTGACCGGGCTATGTTTCAGGCGCCGGCCTCCATACAATCCGGCAATATGGAAGCGGATCCGGCTCGGCCTGCCCGGAGATGCGGAGGTGGATGAATATGACGATTATCCGCCGGACGAGCTCTTCGAGATAGACGGGAGCGGGATGGCAGCTGTCCTGATGAAGACGGAGCTCATGAATACCATTTATGAGCGGGACAAACAGATATTCCTTCCGATAAGCGGATACGGTGAGGATGTTTCTTTTTGCATCCGAGCAAAAAAGGCCGGATGCAGACTGTGGTGTGATTCCAGGATCAAGGTCGGGCATCAGGCCAGAACTGTGGTGACGGAAGAAACATTCCGCGCATATAACGCAAAGAAAGCAGGTGCAGGAAATGGCGATGCTGGATAAAGTGAAACTGGCGCTCAGGATCACGCATTCGAAGCTCGACAGCGAAATCAATGAAAATATCGACGCTGCAAAAGAAGAGCTCGAGCGGGCAGGAGTGCCGCGGGATGTGGCCACGGATCCGGAGAAATATCCGCTGGTAGCCAGGGCAATAAAAACATACTGTCAGAGCATGGCAGCGCTGGACCAGACACAGGCGGACAAGTATATGAACAGTTTTAAGTATCAGGCGGACAATCTGCGGAAATCGAGCCTATACGGAGGGACGGAAGACGATGCAGAACGATGTGATTAAGCTGATCGCTCAGGCCGTAAATGTGAATGCTGTCGGCGACAGCATCATGACGGAGACGGAGCGGGAATTATTCGCAAAGGTGGAATCCATCGGCCTGAAGCGGAAGCTGGAAGCGCAGGAAGCGGGGCTGAAGCTGGCATATAAATTCACGCTCTCGGATGCCTATGAGTACGAGGATGAAGAGATCCTGGAATACAAGGGCATCAGGTACAATATCGTGAATGTGTATATAAACCAGTTCCAGGAACCGGAGCTCCTGACGGCAAAATACTGATATGGGCGTCCCTTCTGTATCGAAATTCACAAAAAACGGCGTGGAATTCACGAGCAGCGTTGATCGTGCAAATTATTACATCGACGAGCTCACCAGGGCAGCAATGAAGGACGTAGGCCGCTTCATCATGAAGCAATGTTCCGCCGAAGTGAAGGGAATCTCCAAATTTCTCAGACGAGCACGTTATGCGACGAGAAGGTACCAGTATTGGGTGCGCAAAAAGGAAAACGACCTGGTCGTCGGCGTTGAGAATACGAAATACGGAGCAGAGACAGCCTGGTGGGCGGATCAGTCGGAGCTCGGAACAGAGAAGCAGCCGAAGCGTGGGATCCTGAGAAATGCAGTTTATAATAATATCGACAAAATCAGGGAAATCGAAGCGCAGTATCTATCCGCAATCGAGGACGAGATGAAAGCGCAGTCGCTCATTGATGAGAGTGAAGAGGAGGGCGCGGCAGATGAATAAGACAAAAAGACTCAGGCAAAGCATCAAAGAGATCATCGGATCCGCGCTGGAAACTGCTGAGCTGGAAGCTGATATTTTCTACTCACAGGCAAAAAATGAACACTCGCAGCAGTATGTTATTTTATCTGTTGAAGAAGTAACCAGGGAGGACGGCAGAATCACCTGCGAGCTTGAAGTAAACTGTATTGATTACGGATTTGACACAGAGATCTGCGAGGATATGGCAGACTGCATCACAGCTGCCCTCGATCATTCCGTCACGATCAAAGAAGAAATCGAATTTCATGTCTATGCAAACAGGCGGAACAATGTGAGCGCCCAGGATGAGAAGATCATCCGGCGACGGCTGACGTTTGACCTGTATCTTTACGAAAGGAAATGATAAAAAATGCCTTTATTCTCAGGAATTACCGCAAACACCCCAAAACATCTGCAGCTGGATGCCGGGTGCTTTTTTAAAAACTATGATCCTGCCGCTGATACTCCTGCTACCGCGGCAGCAAAGCTCATCGGAGCAACGGCAGGAGGCGGATCCTTCTCGGCGGTGCCGACGATCCGGCAGATCGAGATCGACGGCAAAAGAGGCGCGGTGAAAGGCCTTGAAACGATCGACGACTGGGTGGTCACTATGACCGCAAACGTGAAGGAGATCACGGCAGACGTGCTGAAGCTCGCCCTGGCGACAGGAGCATCGTCAGCATATACTGCGACGGCGTCCGCAGGATACACAAAGGTCGTAGCATCCAGTGAGCTGGCAGATGAACACTATATCAATAACATCACCTGGGTCGGCAGAATCTCCGGAAGCCAGAATCCGATCATCATAGTGATCAAGAATGCACTTGCCACGAACGGTCTGACGCTGACGGTGGCAGACAAGGCGGAAGGCGTGATCCCGGTGACGCTTACCGGCCACTATTCTCTCTCAGATATGGAGACGCCGCCGTTTGAGATCTACTATCCGAATATCGCAAGCTGAGAGGCAAGCATATGAGAAAATTAAACACCTCCGACGTTTTTGCCTTCGCGAGGATCGTGAAGGCAAGCGGAATGAGGGAGGAGCTAAAAAAAATACTTAAAGATGTGGCAGCCTCTGAGGATCAGAATCTGGAGGACGTCGGGATCGATACGATCCTGGCACTCTTAGAAGCACTCTCGGAGAAGCAATCGGAGACAGCAATCTATAAGATGCTGGCCGGGCCATTTGAAAAAACGGCAGAAGAAGTCGAAAAGATGGAATTGCCAGAACTGTTCGAAAATCTGCGTACGCTTTCGGAAGAAAATGACCTGAAAATTTTTTTCAATTATGTCTCCGGTATAGTTGGGAAGAAATAACAGACTTAGTATATCGGAGATACGGAGGCAGCATCCTGGATCTGAGCGCTGACGATGCGGTCGCTCTGATCTCTTTCGCATTTGAGCGGGAAGAAGATGAAAAAATCTTTGAGCGCTGGGTGCCGATAGCACAGAATTTCATGACATTCGATGAATTCAAAGATTCACTGAAAAAGCAGCCTGGCGTCATAGACGAAAAGGCTGTCGTGGAGGATGTGATGGGCATCATCGGATCAATGGAGCGGGATCATGGAAATATTTAAACTCGTCGGATCCATCATGGTGGATTCCGCAGAAGCACAAAACTCAATATCAAAAACAGGAAAAGACGCCGAAGGACTCAGCTCAAAGCTGGCCTCCGGCGTCCAAACTGCAGGGAAATGGGCTGCCGGCATCGTAGCAGGAGCCACAGCCGTAGGGGCTGCCATGGTGGCAGCGGCAAAGGATACGGCTGCGGACCTTGACGTGATAGACAAGGCATCGATCAGGATGGGGATCACGGCGGAATCATATCAGGAACTGGCCTATGCAGCAGAGCTCTCTGGAGTATCCATGAGCACCATGGAGAAAGCTGCAAAAAAGCTGGAAGGCACAGATCTCAACCTGGACGATGCAATTGATCAGCTCATGTCTATCGCAGACGAAAATGAACGAGCTGCAGCTGCAGCGGAGCTTTTCGGGAATAATGTTGCCTATGAGATGACTCCGCTGCTCCAGGCGGGCGCTGAGGGCATGCAGAGCATGCGTGACGAGGCAAATGAGCTCGGGCTTGTTATGTCAGGGGAAGCAGTAAAAAGTGGCGCTGCCATGAATGATATGTTCACGAAGATCGACCAGAGCATCGCAACACTGAAAAACAGCCTCCTCGTCGAGCTGATGCCGTATATAATGGAGATTCTTCAGTTTTTGATCGATGAGATCCCCAGGATCAAAGAAGTCGTGCAGAAGGTCATGAGTGCCATAATGCCGATCGTGAAGCCGATCCTCGAGGCGGTCATGTCATTGATCAAGTCGGTGCTCTCACTGATAAATGGGGATTTAGAAGGCTTCGTGACGAACTTCAAAAACGTATTCACGAATCTCGGATCCGCAGCTGTAACACTCGGCAAGAACATCATGCAGAACTTCTGGAACGGCCTGGTAGAGATCTGGAATGGGATCATCCAGTGGCTGGGTAATGCTATACAGGGATTATGGAATGATCTCGTAGGAGTCGGTAGGAAAATAGCAAACTTCTTTACCGGCGGGAATGCGCATGCATCCGGCCTGGCTTATGTCCCTTATGATAATTATCCTGCACTGCTGCACCGAGGCGAGACTGTTCTGAATGCGAACGACAGCGCGGAACTGATGGACATGGTGAAAAACCGGGATAAGGAGAAAGCTCAGCCGGAAGTGATCACGATCCCGGTGCAGGTCGTCCTGGACGGGAAAGTGATCGGAGAAGCATCGGCAAAATATAACAGAGACAAAGCGAGGGCATACGGATGATTCCATACACATTCGAAATAAATGACACGAGCTTTGCTTCGATCGTAAAAAAATACAGCTATTCAACGGACAGGATCCCGGTGGAATCTCAACGAATTACGACGATGGACGGCGTGGATCATGTGGCTATCATCCGGTATAAAGGCGTGCTGAATTTGGAAATCAATCCGCAGGATGAAACAACATTCAACACGTTCTGTGATGCTGTGGCTGCCGGCGTGCTGAAGGTAAAATACAGATGCCTGCAGACGATGACAGACGTCACGCAATACATGACGGTGAGCGGGATGCCTGGAGCCCTGGCGGTCCAGAATGCGAACCGGAAAGTGATAGGCGGGCTCGTGCTGACATTTACGGAGCTATAACCATGCAGAATACATCAGGAATAACAAACTACAGCGCACTTATCGCCGGTAAATATACTGTCGAAACGAAAGTTTCGATCAATGGTGTGGATTACGGGGAAGACGTTCTGATCAGTGTGGAAACGACAGGATCACTGTTCAAAGACGATCTCCCGGTGATCGGAAGCTGCGTGAGCGGGGAGATCGATATACGGATGCTGATGCCGTCAGCGTCAATACCGAGGATGGCAACGATAAAGCCGTACATCCGGCTGTCAAACATCGCCGGCACGGTGAAAAGCGGATGGCTGCAGAAGGGTGAATATTTCATCGACACCCGCAGCGTGACGAATAACGATGACGGGATCAATATTCTGAAGATCCACGGGTATGACGCTATGCTGAAGGCAGAAGCAACATATCCGGACGACAACGAAACATATCCGAAATCAGACGCATATGTGGTGAACCTGATCGCGACGACGATGGGGATCCAGATTGACAGCCGGACAACAGCGCTCATGGATGAATCATACCAGATCGTGCATCCGGCATTTGCATCCATGCGGCAGGTCCTGATGAATATCGCGGGCATGTATGCGGGGAACTTCATCATCAGCCCGGAAGGAAAACTGCTCCTGGTGCAGCTGGGAAGCGTCGGGGACGGAACCGGAGAACCGGATCACCAGATCGGGAAAAACTCTTCACAGATGACCGTGGCGCCGGCATTCGATGGATTTTCAAAGGTGATCATCAGGACCGGAGAATATGATTCGGACGGGAACGAGATCGTTTACGAATCAGGGAACACAACCGGGAGAACACTTGAATGTGAAATCGGCTGGGGAAGCCAGACGGTTGCAGATAACATCCTGAGCATCATTTCAGGCTGGTCATATCAGCCATATGAAGCCTCGGGAGTAGTGATCAATCCAGCGCTGGAGCTGGGGGACTCAATCAGTATAAACGGCATTTACAGCGGAATCTATACAGACACAATAAAATTTGCACAACTGTTCACTGCGGACACGAAAGCGCCTTATGACGAGGAAATCGATCACGAGTATGCTTACGAGGATCCACGGGAGAAGAAGTATATCCGCAGGATGGAAGAAGTAAAGGCCGAAATGAAAATCCTGGCGGGAACCATTACGGCAAAGGTCGATAAGGTAAAAAGTGGCA
>Ga0326511_10000606_pt1 | contig 31548 bp, 31 predicted proteins | sample 0_2496_0518_D_FD_203701 | JGI IMG/M metagenome (GOLD analysis project Ga0326511, IMG submission 203701) | Bovine rumen microbial communities from UC Davis, California, United States - 0_2496_0518 | ecosystem: Host-associated > Mammals > Digestive system > Stomach > Rumen | place: USA...
ACCGCAGCATGACCGATTTTGCCCTGATTAAGGAAACTGACTGTGTCAGATTCAGAAATAGCACCGGTGCCTATGTTATACGCCAAACTAACGAGCGCATCAAATTGATGCTGAGTTAGCGAAATGTTAACAACCCGATTAACTGTTTCCTCAAACACTTTCAAGTCTTTGCGTAACAGTTCAACCGCCTCTGCTTCCGTTATAGTCTGATTAGCACCTACGTCAGAGCCGTAGTGACCGTACCCAATGGTATAATAATCCTCTCCGGATAGTTTAATTGCCTTGAGACTCAGACCTTCATACGTTTTAATGATATCAATCATATCACTTGATGTTGTCATAGTGTTTTTAATAGTAGTCTGAGACTTACCTATATTTAACGAGGTAGAGGACTGCGAAATTGCGTTTGCGCCGGACGGATACACCTCTGGTTTAGATGTGCCGGTATAACTATAAAAGTTATTATAACCACTGGAGTAGTCCTTTTCATCGCCAAACCATACGCTGCCTTCCCACACACCGTATCCGCGCATATCAAAATGAGTTCCGTTTGGGTTTCCGCCACAATTCAATCCGATACCTTTAATGCCTATATCCTGAAGATAACAAGCTACCAATCTTGAAGGTACAGGTTTGTCACCTTCCCTATAGAAATATGCATCAACAGCAATACCAAGTGTATGCGGACCGGAGCCCGAACCACCGACAGCGCGATCACAATCAGGCGACCTATATCCACTGTTTATAATTCCATAAGCACAACCAAAATGTTCAAATACCTTTTCAAGGATTTCCGGTAGCATGTCGTGAATAGGAACAGATGACGGATAGATACCATTCGTATAATCCGAACCGCTTACAAACTCACCCATCTTAAAATGAGCAGAAAGCTGTTTATTCTTGTCTGCAGGATAAGAATAATATGTAATAGACACTACTCTCACTCCTTATCGTTAGGATTATCTTTATTATTTATCACGTCTGAAATTGCCTGATTTGTTTCTATCATAAAGCGCATCGTTTCGAGCGCGGTATCAACCATAGAACTAAACACGCTGAATGGTATCATCTTTGTGAGAGTTGGAAAGTACTTGATTGCGATATTGTAAGCATAACGCAATTTAAGTTTTCCTGTTCCGCCACCGAGAGCTTTCTCTGCCTCAGAAACAGCAAAAACAAGCCAGTTTCTGAATGCAGAAAAACGAAGTGCAAGAATTGTTGCTACAACAACCAAAACAGCTATAACGATTAAAGCAATTAACTTATTATCCATTTAATTTATCTCCTATCCTTTTGCGTTTTTTGTTTCTTTCGATGTATCTTCATTAAGTCCATTCAATTTAAGTTTGGTAGTGCCGCTGATTTTTTGGAAATTTTCAACAGCCGCCTTGCCGAAATATCCTACAAGCCCAGCAACAATCGGCGCGGTGAAATAAGTTACAACAGCCTCGGCTGAAATGTACTCCGGTGCTTGTGTATGAGTCAGCTGATACTGAACAACCCACAAAATGAAAATGCCGCCAATAAAATAATTGACAGCAAATAAGAAAAGAATGAACTTTGAAAACTCAGAAAAGAAGTCTTTTTTGATTTTTTTATTATTTTTCAAACAAACACCTCAATTAATAAATACTATGAATTGCCTGCTCGTGTAGGAAATCCTTATGCTCGTGTTTTACCTTTTCAGCGTACTCAAGTGCTTTGTGCATATCGCCGTTGCAGTGGGCGTCAGGTATACGCTGAACAGCCTTTGCTGTTGCCTGACCGAGTGCAAGAGAAGCACCGACCGTATCGATAATGTACAACTCGTTCTGCTCACGAACTTTCTCTCTTTCCTCTCGTGCTTTTTCAGCTTTTGTTATTTTGCGTTGTAATACCCAAATAGCAAAACCTACCATTGCTGATGGAAAGCAGGCTATAAGTGCAATGAGAAATTCGTTTGTTGACATCGGTAATCATCCTTTCAAAATAAAAAAACAACCACCACAGCTATTCGGGCTGTTCAATGGTCGTTTCTGTTTCCGGTTCATTTTGTTCAGTTATTTCAGGTTCAACAGGCAAATACTTTTTAAGAATTTCCTGAGCCTCGTTTGTGATATATCGCTTACCATTGAGCATTATAGCTAATGTTTCGATATCACTTTTTATTTCGGCATTATGAGCAGCTATCTGCTGCGCCTGTGCCAATTTACTCAAATTCGCCACAATTTCGCCTCCTATCCGCCTATTCCAAGCGTCTTAAGTGCTTCTTCATCCTGAATAAACGCATCAATAACAGCATCTACTGCCTCTTTAGGAAGGTCGCTGCCTTTATTTATACGGTACTCATCGAACGCGTATCCGGGTTCTTTGTGCTCTATCCCCTCTTCGTCCCATGTTGATACAAGAGCATCCTTTACGTTTATAGGAAGGAAGATTGTATCGCCGTCTTTATGAGCGTAAGGGTATTCCAAGCTGGTACGAGTGCTCACTTCGTAATTGTTGAGCAAGAGCATTTTTTAACTCCTCCTTTGCGTATTTATAAATTTCGTTTCGTATTCGGTATGTGTCAGAGTGCTTAGCGTATCCGTTCCACGCAATAAACGATGTCCAATACTCCTCCGTTGTCATTTCGCCAAGTGCTACCAACGCAGCTTTTTTATGAATCTCTGTATAGCGATGACGGATGTTTTGGCTTGTAAGTCGTTCAGTGATTTTGCCGTTCGCCCCCAATTCAAACCGTTTCCCCAAATAAGTGATTCCTTTATGAAGCGGAATAACCTGAGACTTTGCATTCATTTCCAAATCGTGTTCAGCATATTTTTTTCTTACCAACTCCTTGATTTCATTCAAATCGGATTTGTTTTTTCCGATTAACACACTATCGTCCATATATCGGCCAAAATACTTCTGACCGAGCTGATCCTTAATATAATGGTCAACATCATTCAAATACTGAACAGCAAAACACTGTGAGGTCTGATTGCCAATTGGCACACCGTATTTTACACCGTTACGCTCCTCATGCCACATACTGTCGATAATCAAATCAACAAGCTGGAGAATACTATCATCAAACTCGTATCTCCTCATTTGTTGTTTTAATAAATCCAGATTGATATTATAAAAGTATTTTCTCACATCCAATTTGAGGCAATAACCTACATTTCCATAATTAAGATAATAATTATGGAGTTGCTTTCTAAACCTCTTGATTGCGTAAAGAGTACCCATTCCCTTGCGACTGGCATAATTATCTGCAATAAGATGTTTATCGATTATAGGCCATAACACATTTTTACAGAGACTGTTTTGAACTATCTTGTCTTTAAAGGCACACGCCTTTACAATGCGTTCCTTCGGATAAGTTACTTTGAAAACTATATAATCGCCCATTTGATATGATCCATCAAGCAGAGAACGCTGTAACCTGTCAATACCATCCAGTGCATTTATCTCAAATCGCATTGCACTCATTTTCCCTACATTACAGGTTCTAACACGACGGTACGCTTTATACATATTATCGAAATCAGCTACAATTTCAATCTGTCTCATTATTAATCTCCAGAAAAGAGGATTGCTGACCGGGGATAGCCTATAATCTGCAAAAGCACACTATAAACATCGGTCAGCGTGTTTACCCGCTAAGGGGAAGGCACAGCTCGCTTGGTTGGTTTCGCACGATCCCTTACCAATGAGGAAACCGGGATATGGCATCCACCCAGTCCGCACGCGGCGCATAGTTGTTAGTATTTGACGCGTTATTGTTGTTGTTGTTGTAGTTGAGCGCGCCCGCAGAGGTAACGCCCCACAGGCACAAAATAAGCTGTACCCTTATATAAAACGGCTTCGCCGTTTATATAACTTACTTTTGATAAGGTTTAATCCAAGCCTGAGTCATACGCTTAACTTCACAAGCAAGACCTTTCCAATAATTCATTTTCTTTTTGCCAAAATTCGAATCCAATCTATAAAGCATCTCCAAAATCTTTGAAAATCTTGTTAAAACCATAATCGCTTTTCTTCCGCTTGTGTATCTGGTTTCCTTAAAATAATTCCCTTCTTGAATTAACCAAGGAACATCCAAGGCATAGTCTTGAAGTCTGTCGGTTATTCTCTTATATTTAACAGGAAAAATTTTCTCATTTGTCAATGCCTCCAACGAATAATTTGCAAAGAAATCTGCTTTAGTTTGAAGCACAAACTCTTCTTTTTTATCCTCATCTTGGCTCATTTAAAATCTCCCTATCATATATTTGCGGTAACGATGTGGTACATCTCCTCATCCTCGTTGTACTGTAAGAGAGCGGAAAGAGGTAAAACCAAGCCCGCACGCGGCGCATAGTAGCTAGTAACTGACGCGCTAATGTTGTAGTCGCGGTGGAGCGCGCCCGCAGAGGTAACGCCCCACAGGTGCGTTGGAGAATTATGCTGATAAATTGTGGATGTCCAATAATTATATGTCCACGCTCTGTCAGCATTACTTTTGAACGCCTCGAAAGCGAAGTTTCCCTCGTCTGTTGTTTCAAGCCCCATATCCCGAGTTGATGGAATCCAAACGTTATCAACAACAGTTTCTGTTCCTCCGCCATCAACGGTTGGAACATAACAAATACGCTGACGAGGCACTATTAAATTTCTCTCCGCTTCAGTGAAATAATGCAAAAATCCATCCCAGGTGCTCGCATAGTTAGGCGCAGCATCTAAATCATGTGACTTTTGATACCACTCCCCTTTGCCTCCAGTTGCGTTCAATAACTGGCGCAATCCGGCCAATGTCCATCGAGAGTTACCTTGTGATGGACGTGCATTATCTGTCCATCCGGTCTCATTTGCATCAAACATACAGTTTCCGGTTGGAGCATCGTGTAAAAGCGTATAGAAAATTCCGTTCGTGCGGTCAATGTGGTCGACTTCCCAGACCAAATCTTTAACATTCTGAGCACTCGTTCCCCAGCGGCCAAACTTAAACGGCATCCTCAGTAATGATTCGTTAGCAATATCTCCGGCTACTGAACCATCAGGAAGATAATAAACACCAATAACATCCATTCCGAGTTCAATGGATGTCTGATACTGCGTTTGATACTGACGGTTGCTGTTATAAGGGAACGCTCTGTAGTAGTACACAGAAGGATTGTCAATAGTACCCACTTCAGAACTGATAAAGTTGGTATCTTCATATGATGTAGTTTGTGTTTCGCGGATATCACAAACTGCTTCACCATCAAAAGCGTTGAGTGGTTCGCTGTCTTTCTTCCTTCGGATAACGATTCCCTCTGCGTTGTTATCTCTATACTGCCAGGTCAAAATAACCTTCGGCTGCACCGGATTACAATTCGCATGAAGAATGACCTGTGCCGGCAGCGTTCCTATCGGCACAAGGGATTCTTGAAATTTAGTTACGGCTTCATCGAGTTCGTAACCACTGTGTGTCATATATACTTTATTCATTATTTTCCCCACTTTCATCTTCAATCTGTCTTATCGCTTCATCGACGTCATCAATCCACGTATCAAGTTCATCTGCCGTATACGAAACAGTAAACGCTGTATCATCCGGCATTACTATAACGTTGTTGTTTTTATCAATTACAACATTGCCGTCTACATCATACAATACATCATCGATAATCGTATCAGCAGTGACTGTGAGTCCATTAAACTCATCTTCATATTTGACCTTATCTGACATCCTAATCGTGCCTGAAATGTGATATCTGCCTGTTATTATCGCAGATGGAAGGTTGTTGTTATTTTCGTCCAGTCCAATACAAGTAGTTGAAATACGCTCAAGTAATTCAAAACTACTGTCTACGATGTACACATTCAACAGACGCACGCGATATAAAGAAGTACTGCGAGATAAAATATTCTTGATATCAAGCGGGAAGTTTTCAAGTCTCAGGGTGGTTATGTTTTCGCACCCCTCGAGTATCATTTCAGTTATACCACTGTGATTAATGACAGTCAAGTTAGATACGGTAGCCGGTAGATTTAATCGTTTTAGGTTACCACCTACCGGTAAAGTAATGCCTGTAATGGACGATCCGCGTGCTTCAATCGACTCAATATCGGTGCAGCCGGAAGCGTCAATACTGTCAGTAAGATTCGGGCAGTTTGCAATGTTCAATGTTTTGAGCAGTGCATTATTACCCAGAGACAAGACTTTCAGGTTTTCATTGACATATCCTTCCGTTGTGTCTCCAATCTTAAGATTGGTAAGGCTTGTACCCATTGAAATGTCTACCGTACCAACGTACTTTGGAGCAAGATCCCCAATATCGGTTATACCATATCCGTATATGATACATTCCGTATCATTGAAAACATCATCCGGCGCTTCGATGTGTGTAATTGTGTTCGGATTCGGCTGTCTGCCACCGCGCAGTTTCGAGCCAAACTTCACGCGTAGATAACCGGGTAAATATGATTTCAAATCAAAATCAAAATCAGCCTCTATCGCGAGCTCCTCATCACTTGCCGGAGTATAAAGACGCATCTGAATATAATTTGCCATGTAGTCGCCGGCCTCGTACTGACCGTCCTTATATTTAACGCGGTTTGACCACCACCACTTGAGGTACTCAAACCGGTCACCTTGCCAGCAGAAAAGATGTGAAGCATCGTTATCTTCCACCAGCGGAGAAAGATATTTATAGTTACCGTCAAGGTTGTATAACGCCGCGGAGAGTTTGGAAATCGTGTTGTTATAGAATGAGTTAATCAACCAATCATAACTAAGCTTATTAACTGTTCTTGAACGCCAGCTTTGATAAAGTTTCTTGATTTCGGATTTATACGCAATTTCGATATTATTCCAAAACCGGGAACGTTCACCGTTATAAACGAAAGAACCGCCCACTTTATCGTGCATCTCGACAAATGGACTGAAAGAGATAACGCCTTCGTTGTTCAAACCGAAAACGGTATCCATATCATATGGATATGGTCTTTTTACATCCGTTTCGGTATCAGATGTACCTGAAAAGAAGTTCTTAACCAAGCTGTCGGACATACAGAACACGTCACAATTCAGCCAGTATGAATACATTGCTTCCACGTCAATGTGTTCCGGAGCTTCATCTCTAAACTTTGCTATGCGGTATTCCTGTGTGTCTGTGTCGTATGTTGTGCCATCTGATGCTGTGTACGGTTCATCAAGATTATCTCCAGTCCATTCGGCAAGATTGTGACTAACACCCCAAGCAAGAAATTCATCGAAATCAGTATAATCTGTTCCTTCATCGGGATATCTAAATTCAAAATCATCAGCATCACGATTGGTTGAGAGGAACAGACACGCAGAGGATGTATTATTCCTGAATTCGATAATCTGTGCGTTTGGCCACTGACCTCCACAGCCAAATGTATCGGTGTCAGATTTATCATGGTTAAAATCGTATATGCCAATAAATTCTCTTTCGGAGTCTTCTGTAGCTTTATGCCAGATAACACACGGGAAGCCCAAAATTGTAGAACGGATGCGGGAATCCACTTCCTGCTGGGGCAACAGCGGCATAAGCAGCGGAATTATACGCGCCATCTCAGTGTTGTGACAATTAGATGAGTCCATATAATTAGCTTTCATACAGTAGTTCTTTTCAGGAATGCTATCCGCTGTCAGCTGATATTTTAACAGTGTTTCACCTGTTGAAGTCATTGTGCAACCATTCTTTAACTTAAACTTAAAATTCTTTTTGGGTAACGTCGCTGAAGAAGTACCCTGAACGTCAAGTTCTACTTTATTGGCTGTAAACGAACGAGCCGTATCCTGCATGTTTTCATAAATCATGCTTACTGTTTTCTTGTCACCTTTAAAAGTAGGCAATTCACCGATATATGTCATACAAGGAATACGTGCAAGCACATTGTCGTAAATCATGTGACCATAACTATCAAATATGTTATTCTTCTGGAAGAGCTCCTCGATTTCCTCCGGCTTAGTGCGGGAAGCAATATAGTTGTTTAGAATCTCATACATATTGAGATCATTTTCATAGATGCGGATGCTATAGAAATCAATTCCACAGACAGAAGAGCCGGCGCCTAAAGTGATAGGCGCAGGAATAGGTTGTGAAAAATCATCTGTAAGAGCATACTGGACACTGCCGCAGCATACGCCATTAAGATATGTACTTACAAGTCTGTTCTGTGATTTGTCCTGTATAACAAGAGCAATCCTTATCTTTTCTTCGTCTTTGAACGGAGCAACTACAGAGGTTTGAGCAGAACTGAAAATAAACTTATTGGGATATACCTCGAATCCTACGCCTGTTGAACCAACGCAACTTACAAGAGGAACGTTGTCGGCCAGCGCGTTTCGTATTGCAAATTCAAGTTCGATAACCTTTCCGTTATCACGGCAATCTGTTTCAAAAGGATAGAAATCAATAACAGCTTGTGCATTACTGTTAATTCGCAGTGCGGTATCTCCGTTTTCGTCTGAAATCCAACCGTTAGAGTTGAAATTAAACCCTGTCATTTCAGCGGAAATATCTTCATATTTCCACTCATCAGGCGTTTCCTCTGAATTAGAACGACCAACAGACGACAAGTTGAGAACCAAGCCGGTATCCGTCATACTCACAGGCGGTTCATATGCCTCAACTTCTACAGTAAAGTTTTTAGAAACCGAGCCGCTCTGAATCGTGAACACCGTTTCACCTTGTGGGTAATTCTTAATGTTCCAAACCTGCGGCGTTCTATCAACTGTAATATTTTGTATTGCTTCACTGTTTACTTTCAGCGATACCGGTGAAGTCAGATTATTGGGATCGTAAACCATATATCTGAACGCCAACAAATCGCCCTGTTTTGCCTGTGTCGCGTTAAAATCACAAGCAATAACTATGTTGCCATTTCCGCTTTCGAGGCAAACCACGGCATATCTAAGGGTATTTGAGCGAATTATTGTACCGTTAACAGAAGCTTCTGCATATATTTCAATAATATGGTCGCCGTGCGGTAGAGCCTCGAGAGTTTCGGTATATTGTCTATTGGGTATAGGTGCGGAAGCCACAGCTTTTTCGTCGCTGTCAACAATAAAGTGTACAGATTTGTCGCCTTCGCCCATCACTGTATATTTGAAAATAAGGTTAGAATCAACATACGCTGCGGACGCGTCAAATGAGGATGAAATCGACAGCGAAATAGCGTTAATAGTCCAACGTAACGTTCTTGAAACGCCATAGCTGTCTGTAACTTTAACCGTTCCCGTGTTAGTTCCGGCGTTAAGATAATCAGTCCAATCAATCGAAACAACGCCCTGCTGAATCTCTCGTGTTGCTCTGACTACACCATTGGTAGAAATTACTGCAGTACAGTTTCCGGTTTCTACGCCGTCTATGGTTGATGATACGGACATTTGAGTAACACATCTCTGACCTTCAGCGACATTGACAGTGTTTGCTCCAATAAAGAAAACCTTAAGCGTAGAGGATGCACCGCCTCCCCCGCCGCCACCTGCAGGGAGCTCAGTCCTTGAAACCTCAATCCCGTCCTCATCGTAAAGAACAAGGTAATTAACATCGTCTTCTTTGACTACTTCCAACGTTGCGCCTTCAAGTCCCGGCGTAATACGTACCGAATCACCCAGCTGATTACCTTCAAGGTTCATCAGGGATAACTTTTTTGTTGTCTTATCAAACTTAAACGCCGCACCGAATTGAGTTGTGCAATCATCGGCAATCTGTGTGATTAAACTTCTTAAGCTGCTCAAATCAGCGTTTGCTGAATCAAACAAAGCGTCTATTGTCGCACGATTATAAATTACAGTTTCAAAATCAGTTGAATCAATGCCTATGGCGCAGTACAAAGCACCGTTCCTTAAGAAAATGTATCTGCAATAATCATTAATCTGTGGCCTTTTTATGAACCACATCATAAACGCTACAATTCTACCTTGCAGATTGAATTTTCCATCTGTATCGGTTAGGTAGCCTTTGTAGATTTTATTCGTATTTTTATACTCCATCACCTGAGTGAGATTTGCAGTCGAAATATATTCATAAGGAACTTTATCGTTTATTTTTCTGCCTGTAAAATTCCTCACTGCACCGACAGTAGGATAATACTCGTCATCACCACTCTGAGCCTGGTCAGATATTTCTGTTTTTTTGTTTGAAACATCTTCTTTCGTTACATCGTTATATGTATCAGTGAAGAGAATACCTGTCCAATCATTGGAATGACCTTGCTTCTTTCTATACAGAAGATGTCCGTCCTCTCTGATTGCGAACTGCATACTTAACGCTTGATTAAAGTACGGAATGTTCAAAACAAAACATTTTTTACCATTCACAAAAGTGACGTATAAAGTCAGAGAAGTATCATTTTTCGTACCGGTATCAATGTTGTTTACTTCCATATAATGGACAGACTCTTTAACAGCAGCTTCAACAACCTTATTTTGAACAGGGTTTTCACTTGTTGAGGATAATGCGCTATCAACAGTTTGATGTGCTGTTAAAAAGCCGCTATCATTCTGAAGTTCAGAAGTTTTCTTTGGCACATTATTAGCATCCAACTTTGCCGCTAACGCGTTATTAACTTGCTCTTTATTATAGTAGTCGCTTAAACTTTGGTGCGCAGTTAAAAAGCCCACATCGTTTATAAAATCGCTTAATTTTGTCGGTATCGTCGGAATAGCATCTGTGAATTCCTTTTTGTTCCAAACTGCATTTAACAGTTTAGAACGATACAAAACGTGACCATCTTCGCGAAGTATAATCTGGTACTGCTTTTGATTCGTGATGATGTTAAAAAGCAAACCCCACTTTGTGTCGCGATATACTCTGTACACAGTTTGCTTATCCGCTGTAACCTCATCAGCTGAGATTATCATGTCACCTGCAAGTTCTTTAAGAAATATTGAATTAGCGGCATCAGATTTCTTATTTAATTCTTCATTAACAGCTCTGGCGTCCGCTTTGTTATCAAGCGCAGCCTTAAGGATTCTGTTTTCAACAGGACGACTTGAATTTTCGTTAAGCTCGTTATCGATAATGATAAGGCCGTGCTCGTCCAGAGCGTGAATCTGATCGATAAGTTTATTAATAACAGAATAAGCCTCGGAAGCTCTGATATTACCATCAAGGGACGAATCAACATCAATCAAGAAGATTTGAGTTGAATAATTCCTTGTGCCATCACTAAACACGAGTTTTGCCGCTGTAATTCCTCTTACCGGGAGAGTATCTTCTCTAAGCGTAACTGTCACCGCGGTTCCTGTCTGGCTAATACCATCGGTACAATCAAGAGAAGTACTGCTTTTATCTGAATGAATGCACTTTAACGTTACCTGACAGCCGGACACATCAAAAGGCTCTCCGTTTGATGTTATTGCTACGGAGAACACTCTGCCTTTATCGAACTGTGCAGAATCAATGGTAGGTGTTTCCTTATTGCAATTCAAGTCAAGAGTCAAGTGCGTTACAAAATCATTCAAGTTTCTCACCTTCTTTCTTTGGATTGCATTTTTCAAGTTCAATCATGTGCTTTTTAAAATCAACGAGTAAATCTGCCGAAGCCTGAGCACGAACATCCGCGAGAACTCCAGAGATAATCCCCTCCATAAGTGCCGCCGGAATACCATATTCATTCATAACATCAGATGCTGTTTGTATCATTCTGAGTTTTGCATGATGAAGTAACAACGTCAAGGGAGGTTCTGGTTTTCTTTCTTTTGAAGCTTCTTTAGAAAAATTTACCGGTACATCTACTTGAAAATCAAGCTGTTCCGTTGCCATCGTCTTTTTCACCTTCCTCTACCTTAGTTTTATTGGTTGATAACGAATCAGAGCCAGAAACTACTATCTTTTTTACAGAATTCTTAGTCTTATCTCCCGGTTCAATATCTTTAATGGGGTTAAGTATCATTTTAGTCACCTCAGTTCCAATAACCAACTATTATTCCGTTTGAAACCCTCAACTTTGTCGAATTGCACCCCAGCGAAACACTTACACTAATTCCAAAATCACTTATTAAACCATCAGAATTTCGCTTAACATTAACAACTTCAGCTGTTACGTTGGGAGTTCCAACGCTTGTAATTACAGGAATTTCTCCAGTGAATGCAGCTTTATTTGCGCCGGCGTACTTGACATTAACTCCATCAAGATAAACATCTTTAATAGTATAGTTGTGTCCATATAAATTACATCCAAGATGCAAACCATAGTCTGAATACACAGTGTTTGCTCTTGAGAAGCAAAGCATTGTAGTATAATTATCATTGGTTGATGCTCTTTGAGCAAACGCCATATATTTACCGTTGGGTTCAAGGTCAAATTCTAAACTCTTATGTGTATTATTGTTTGCCCATTGATTAGTTCCTATTTTTCCAACATAATAGTTATCTCGATAGAAGTGCATTCCGGAATCATTAAACTTCGAGCGGAGTTTTTGAGTTTCAGGTACAGCCGAATCATATATACGTAATTCACCAGCCTCAAACTGAACATACTTGCTGATATTATTCCATGCAAGTTTAATGGCATTATAGGATTGTTCTATCAATGAGCTCCAACGTGTTGAACCCAACATCTTGCTTGTTTCAAGGAATAATCCATTTGCTGTTTGAGTAAACCAAGACTCATTCACTGAGCTTGCCCAGCTTTCAGACACATGAAGAACAGTAGTATCCAAATCCTGCTTGATTTCATTAACCTTTGTCCTATCATGGAGAGTTTGCGCGTCAAGTTCTGTAAGCCTGCTTTCTAATGTGCTCAACTTACCTGTTACCCTACCCGCTATTGATGACAGAACAACCGTATCAAGTGTATGATCCATGGGAAATTCTTTGATTTCAACTATCCTATGGTCTACTTTGGCTTGTCTGTTACGGTCAACTAATGTAATAACATCATAAAGGTCAAAAGCAAGGTGTGTCCCGTATATCTCAGGCTTAGTCTTGGCCAAGTCAAGAATTCTGCAGGTATATGAACGAGCAGGGTAAGCCATCGCTTTTAGTTTTACAACAGCATCATCTTTAAGTTCTTGAGCATTGGTATAACGCTCATCACGCCAGACTTGAGCTATGACATCAGACGTATAATCAAAACAATCAATATACGCCCTGCCGGCATTAACGCTTGAAATCGTTAACCCATCTTTGCCATACGGGTAAAGGCGTGTCACAAGTCCGGATGAACTACCTTTGAAAGTAACCTCCTGAAGGTTTAGTTCATCTGTGAAGTATGTACCTTTCGGAGAAGTGTTATTATACGGTTTAATAGCGTAGATAATCTTATTTATACTATCAAACTCATAGCAAGTTCCATAAGATGTTGCATTCCTGCAATGTTCCAGAATATCTATAGGCGTCTTATCTGTAGCCTCGGTTGTCGTTCTTCGGCCAAACAAAGTATCGCCTTCAATAGACCAACCTGTTCCATCAAGGATTTCTTCGCAAAGGCTGTGAAAAGTACGCGTTGAAAAAGTTTTTTCTGCGTAGGCTTTGCTCCTCAAGCCGGTTAAGTCAAGCTCTGCGTTAATTGTGCTGATTTTAGCTTTTGTACGCTCATTAATGCCCTTTACGATATATCGCTGACCGTCATAAATAAGACGTGTTTCTTCTTGGATATATTTATACAGCTCATGCTTAACGGAGATATCGAATTGCAGATACATCATACCGCCTTCAGAGCGAGTCCTAAAGAAAGTGCGGTCTATATCTTTATAGACATAGACCGTATTATTGCCGATAATTTTTAATATCATAATATCATTAGCACCTCCTAAGCAAACACAGGCGTATAAGTTACCTGTATTTCTGCATCTGCAGCAGTGCAACTGATTATGTTCTCTCCGGGAGTGAGGATCGGAAAATCATAAAATTCTGTATCAAGGAATTTATTTACTCCGTTGCAGGTAATCAAACCACGTTCCGAATCAATAATTAAAACGTCGCCGCTGGTTATATTGCTAACTTCAACTCCGAGAATAGTTATGTTTTCATGAGATTGTGAAAACGTCGCTTTAAGAACAAGCCTTGTGTTAGTGTTCGATGAACACTTGACCTTACCACCAGGATTAACAGTTACCGTCTTTCTCCGCAAATGTCTTATTGCGAGGAAAGTATATGTTACATCGTGCTCGCCGGTTGAATCGAAATCAGCCGCAGGAAGTGTCTGAACCAATGCTGTATAATAAAATCCATCCGGAAGAAGAATCTCAACAACCTTACCAACAAGCAGGCTTTCAAAACGAATCATATTTTCAGTAGCTCTATGTAGACGTTCAGGAATACTCGTTTTACGAGAATCAGAGCCTATTCGCTTTGGGAAAAATGTTAGTGTAACGGTCAGTGTTCGCGGGCCAAAAGTAACATAAAATAAATCCGGCATTACCGCCAAATCTCCATTCTCAGATGTATTGTTATTAACAGATGTACCACTGATAGTATAATTCTGTATTCTGGCATTATATGACGCAACATCGACGCCATTAATTAACATTTCGGCCATTGATTAAACACCTCCATTCCACGCAAGCTCTTCGGACATATACGGAGTTGTCGCAACTGCAACTTCTCTTCCGTCAATTTCCATCTTAGTGTAAATGTCACCCTTAAGAGTAAACTTCTTATTGTTCTCATCAATTTCAAGATCAACATCGTGCAATACACGCGATGTTAGAGTATCCGTAAGCAATTCTTTTCCTGCTTCGACGCCCTCACGCATACGAGAAATTAAGCCGTCAAACGAAAGACTATCTTTTAAGCGTTTGGTGAAAGTACCGCCAATCTTACCCGCTGTTTTATATAGATTTTTAGCTTCATTCTCTGCTCCGAGTTCTCCACCTTCAATGTTATAACCAAAAATCTTTTCAAACACCTTAGAAGGTGAGTGAATATCGAATATTCGCTTAAACGTACCTATAAATCCATTTGCAAGGCTTTGCGCTTTAGAAAACAATGAACCCTCTTTTTCTGAACATCCATCAATAGCACCCTGCAAACTTTCCTTGAATTTTTCTTTTACATCATCAGGCATATATTTCATTGGCTCAGTAAACGCATTAACAATCTCTTTTGACTGTTCACCTGTTTTACCTGTATAGGTCTCGTAGAGCATTTCCATATCGCCAAATGCTGCTACTTGTTTCTGATAGTTTTCGTCGTTTATGCTGGCAGTCTGCTTAACTCTTGTTTCACCTTGAGCCTTTGCGTGACGTATGTCCTCTTCTTCGAGTTGTCTTTCTCTCTCTTTAAGGAGTTTATCACGCTCAATATTTTCAGCAGAAACGTTCAGATGTTTATTTTTCAACTCCTCAAGGTCTTTGTAATATTGATCGTCGATAGACTTAATTGTTGATGAATGCAACCACTCTTCGTCCTCTTCTTCTTTGTTTAATGATTTCAACATTTCAGTGCCTTCTTTCAAGGCATCTGCCCTGTCGTAATAACCTTTTTGAACAATAGCAAGAGTGTCACCAGCTTGCTTATTTGCAGCTTCCAATGCATCATTATATCTGTCAGTAGCAGCTTGTACTTCAGCGTCATGTTCTTTTTGCGAATATTCAGCATCAGTTTGAAGTCGCTTGTCTAACAACGCTATTTCTTCAGTGTACTGCTCGTAAGCCTTGTTAATCACAGCAGAGCGAGTATCTTCTGCAGACTTTATGATTGTTTTTGAACGTTCAAAATACTCATCAGCAGATAAACCAACTGCTTTATTTAAGGCTTCAGCTTGTGTTACAACAGCTTGCTGTTTTGCTTTTTCAACTGCAAGTTCCTGCTCTGTTAACTCGTGCATTTTTTGGAAGAGTTCTTCTAATCTCTGAATTTCTCCACCGGTTAATTCACGTCTTTGATCAGCTGCATTTTTGCATATTTCAGTTATTTCATCTTGAACAGCTTTTATATTTTCATCAAGAGCCTGTTTATCCTCATCGGAAATCAAGATGCTCTCATTAAAACCATCAAATATGCTTTCAGCTCCATCGATATCCGACATGAAATCATTAAACTTATCTCCAACAGTAGCATATGACTGCCCGAGTGATTCATTTGCTTCTTCTAATCGCGCCTCGGCCTCTGCCAACCTTTCAGCATTTTCATCCGCTGTACCTAACGTCGAAATAAGAGCACCAATTCCAACAACGAGACCAGCTACGGCAGTAATAACAGCACCTATTGGATTCATACTCATTGCTAAATTCCATGCGTATTGTGCCGCTGTAGCAAGACCAATTTCTCCCGTTAATACTCCGACAGCTATTTGCTTTAGTGTTATTGCACCCGTTGAAGCCGCTGTTGCAAGTGTTTCTGCTGTAACAGCAGCCGTTTGAGCGGTAATAAAAGCTGTAATTGTCTTGAAAATTGCATAAGCTTTATAAGCAGCATATACAGAGGCTGCTATTGGAAGAAGCACCTTCATCTTACCGGCAAGGAAATCAACCGCTTTTGATAATGGCGGTAAAATAACCATTGCAACATTCTTAATTACCTTGCCGAGATTCTGAATTATAGTTTTTACTGTGTTAATCGCGTTACGCAAACCGCCTGATTGGAATGATTTTTGGATGTTTGTGATTGCTTCCTTAACCGGCTTTTGAACCTCGGAAGGAAGTAATTTCACGAGATTATTGACAAGCGCACTCACGATTGTCTTAGCCGCTGAAATCAATTTAGGCGCGTTTTTTACACATGAGTTGATCAGTGTTTGTATTATATTGACCGCTGCATCCGCAAGTTTGTCAGCATTGTTTGCTATGCCGTCCACAAAAGATTGGAGGAAACCAATAGCCGCTTCAACCATTTTCGGCGCGGCCTCAGCAGCTTTGACCGCCAATTCACCAAAAATAGAGCCGGCTTCTTCAATCATACCTGTCAGACCGCCGTCCTTAAACGCATCGGTTAAGCGGCCTACATAATTCTGTGCTTCAATAGCAGCGTCTTTTAAGGGGCTCGACATGCCCTCATAAATTTCAATTCCAAGTCCTTCAAGTCCAGATTTGAGGATAGTAATCTGTCCCTGTAGGTTATCCTGCATAGTGTCAGCCATTTTCTTGGCTGCACCGTCAGCATTATTAATGCTGTTTGTGAGATTATTAAAATCATCATCGCTGGCATTAATTATAGCCAGCATACCCGACATTGCTTCTTTTCCGAACAGAGTGCTTGCAGCGGCACTCTGTTCAGCTTCGGAAAGTCCGCCAAACTTCTCTCTGAGCTGTTTAAGAACATCCGCAAGCGGCAAAGCCTTTCCATTGGCGTCCGCTATTGATATTCCGTATTTGTCCATAATACCAGCCATCTGTTTCGTTGGAGAAGCAAGGTTGGACAAAGCTGTTTTGAGGGACGTACCTGCCATAGAACCCTTGACTGACGCGTTCGCCATCAATCCGAGAGCAACAGATACATCCTCAGCTGAATATCCCATCGCGCCGGCAAGAGGCGCAACGTACTTAAATGATTCACCCAACATAGAGACGTTGGTGTTTGCCGATGAGGATGCTTTCGCCAGCACGTCTGCAAAGTGAGAACTGTCGGAAGCCTTTAAACCGAACGCTGTGAGCGCATCGGTAACTATGTCAGAGGTGGTAGCAAGGTCAAGTCCATCAGCGGCGGCAAGTGACATAATACCGCCTATACCCTCAAGCATATCAGAGGTTTGCCAACCAGCCATAGCCATATACTGCAACGCAGAAGCAGACTCAGATGCTGAAAACTTTGTGGTAGCACCCATCTCTTTTGCTTTGTTTGTCAGTGCCAACAGGTCGTTACCCGTTGCACCAGAGATAGCAGAAACCTTTGACATTGCCGATTCAAACTCAGAACCGACGTGCGTTGCCGCTGTACCTCCCGCTATAACCGCGCCTGATACTGCAGCAAAAGTAGTTGTTAACGCCGCAACACCTTTTGTTGCAAGCGTTTTCATTTTGTCTACACCGGTAACAAAACCCCCAGTGTCGACTTTGGTATCAATTTTTATAGAGCCATCATATGCCAATGTTCTCACCGCCTTTAAAATCAGATAATAGCTCTGTAGGTAGTGAGGTCATCGGCATCATAATGGCAACTACTTGACCTCTTTATGTAGTATCACTATTTCAAATAGCTTTCTACACTCCCGCCCTTTGCACCGGATAAACACGCCTTTGCATTCTGCTTTATTTTCGTTATAATAAACAGGCATTTCATATCCACAGTGCGGGCATTTAACTCTTTTTCTTATAGTTTTCAAAATATCACCTTTGAATCAAAGGAGATCTGCAACAGATTCACCATTGAGGAGCGCGTCCTCAATTCGTGTGCAATGTTCTTCCACTGATTTTTTCAGCGGCAACTTATAATGTTTTTTCATACGCTCGTAAAAATTTCTTTGTGTCGCGGGCATTTTTGAATTGATTTCAACCGAGCGATAACCCATGATTTTTACAATTTCGGTGTTATCCTGCATCGACAGGAAATACGCATAGAACTTCCACCAATGAAGATTAACCGCATCCAGATCGATTTGATACTGCTGTCTAAAAGCGGCGGCAATATACCCATCGTCGTGTTCATATGAGAATATTTCTCTATGCTTACCCATCCCTTTGGGGAGAGTTTTTCCGCAACGATAAAACCACATAATTTTTTCAGTGGCTTCCTCGTAATCTTTTCGGGGAGGCTTTTTGTCAACAAAGACCAATTCCAAAATCTTCTTAAAAAGGTCTTCTGCTTCACCTTCAAAATCAAACAGTAACAGCTGGTACTTAATCCAAACTCGGTAGTCGGTATGTATTTTATACTCCGTTCCCCCTATCAACAGAGATGAAGGAACGGAGTCGAGAAACATATTCATTGACTTAGATTAATCTTCGCGCATTACGACACGATTCTCGAACTTCTTATAAGCATCAAGATACGCTTCTTTCTTGTCGCCGTTATAGGTGATTTCGTAATACATGCCGTCCGAAAGTGTTGTGCTCAAAAGTGCTTTATGATTTTGAAGAGTCTTGCAACTCCAAACAACAAACACCTCAAACGGTGGTGTAGTTTCGGACTTATCAAGATGTTCTACGGTATAATCGTGAACAATTTTTTTGCATTTTTCGATAAACTCGTGGTTTCCCATAGTAATCTTATCTCCTTGTAATCAAATAAAGAGCGTTTCTATACCATATTCGGTACAGCAAGTGTGTTTGATAATGCATCCTCTGTGCTGTTCCCAGCCACGGCAGAAAACAGCAACATCTGCCGTAGACAAGAGCTCCAGACTTTTGCCGAGGAACCACAGCGGTTTCACCTCGTGAGGAGCATCCTTGAAGAAACTATCGATGATTTCAACTTCATCGTTGTAGACTTCTTTGATACGAGCGACAGCCGCCGCGCGTTCAGATTCGATTTCTTCATTTGTCTTGCCGTTCATCGGCTGAGAAATGAATACTTTAATCAAATCAATTACCTCCTCTTTTTCTTTTTGTGGTTGTGGTGATTGGGGTTCGGATAGATTTTACCGCCGTTTTTCTTTGGAGAAAATTTACGCGTATATTCATTGCCGAACTCCACGTCCTGCTTATTAACGATGTTAATAACCTGTTCGTATGCTTCAAAACAGGTCCTCATGTTAACAGTATCGCCAAAAACGAGCTTCGCTGTTCCCGGTCCGAACACGGTATCGAAAAATTCAAAAATAGCTTCACACTGATACCTGATTACCTTTGTACGGGTTTTACAGTGAACATTCATTTCTTCGGCTTTTTTTGCAACCACATTATGCGCCGCTTCGTATGTTTCCATAACAGCAAGGTCACAGTTGTCAATATCAGGAATCTCAACTCCGTTGATTTTCATCAATCATTAACCTCCAGTATTTTCTTCGGTTTCGCCGGATGTGTTCTGAGCACCAGAATTATCTGAATCATCAGAACCATCAACTTCCGAAATTTCCGTGAATTCACAGGTCTTGGTGTCAAAATAACCCTCAACGGGATCACCTTTAGCGAGGAAGTTACCGGTACAAGCCATCTCGCCATCGTCGTTTGTAAACGACGCGACCTCAATAGCGATGTTAAACTTTCTCGCATGATATGTAGTATCGGTGCTCTCTTCCGGACCGGGTTTGTCAAGGTCGACAATAAAGTACTCGGTCTCGGCATCCTCGCCGATAAGCTGATTTTCACCGATTTTAACGATAAAATCAATCGCCAACTGAGCTCTAATCTGGTCAATATCGAAAGCGGTTGACCAATCATAGCCCGAAACCGACTTTGTGGCTGACTTATCGCAGACATAACGTCTGGATTTAGTCTGCGCCGAAGGGTTTTCATCAAGCGTTTTAGCACCTACACCCAGAAGCTGGGGTTTTTCAACACCAGGCACTACGAGGTAGTTTGCCTGCATACGACGCTGTCTGATAGAATTCTTCATAGCGTTTACCTCCTAATTTTTTAATTATATAATGTACCGGCTTCCTGAATATAGGATAGCCGGCACTGAATTTGATAGTGAGCCGTTTTCTCACCGTTAGTCATCTGATATCCGGAGCTCAACACACTTACACGCTGAGCGATATAGCCTTCTGGTAATTCCGGTGTTGACTTTCCAATCCACTGCTCTAACCGTTCAAAAAACGCAAGATTACGCATATTCACAGCAATACTCTCTCCGTATGGCGCACGCATTGCAAAGACGAAAAGATATTGCCGTTTTTCTGAACCGTCTGCATAACGGTGCAGGGTTGGTGCGCATGGTATAATCTGGATACTGTACGAAGGTTCTTTTTCGTCAAGATAGTCCACTTGCAGCGGCACATTAGTATTTAACGCCTCGCTATTATCGAACCAATCATACAGAGCCTCTATAATTGTTGAACTCATTATTTTACACCTGCTTTCTTTCGTGCTCCGTCAAGGATTTCCTTAATATGGTCGGCTTTCATACGCTCAAACCAGTATTTACCTCTTAATCCTCCCGACGCCGTTCCTTGTTTTCCCATTCCGCGGTTAAAATAATAAACTTTTCGGGCATAGGACATATTATACTCAACAAGACCGGAACCTATTTTTGTTGCCAATGGTCCCGAACGCTTTAGATCGCCGGTTAAAAATGGAACATATGGGTCTGATAATCTCAAAACTTCAGAATCAACAAACTTTTGTACTTGCCCCATCTCATCAAGTCCTCTATTACGCAACATATCGGCAAGAGGAATTAAACTCATTCTAATGTTCATCACAGAAAATCCTTATATGTTTGCAAGCAGTAGTCAGGGCGGATGTGTTGTCAGCACAATCAATGATTTTATGTACGTTATTATCAGTAGTGAGCATTTCAAGATCAACTTTGGATGCAACGCCAAAAATGATATAATCGCCAGACGCAATTGTGAAAAAGCCGTCAACAACATCATTCTGCTTGCGGTTGAATTCATCGGCATTAATGAACTCCTTTCCGCAGTTCTTAATGGAGTTAAAAGGAATGCGAATAGAAAATGTTGACGCAGGAACATAACCTTTTTCAGTTTTTACGTTCTTAACGAGTTTAACAACATTCACACCATTAAAAACAGTTGAAAAGAATACCTTTTCTCTGCCTTCCCGCCTCGTGTTTACAAGCGTAATAGTCTGATTGTTAGTTATCATTTTCGGCGATACACTCCTCTGTACAGCAATCCCGTACCGAACAATTCAGCACGAACCGCACGTTCTATTGATTTTGATTTAATTCTCTCAGCCTGCTCATAGGTTGTGTTGTCAAAGGTCACACTGTGGCCGTCCTTGCTTTCCGACTTGACGCCGTAGGAATAGCTGTTAACACCATATGTTTTGTCGCATTTACAAGCAGCTTCAGCCGCTGCACATATAGCGTTTTTTACTTTCGGAAAACTCGAGTACTCTTCTTTCTCTGAACGTCCAGATGTTAACCGCGAAACACATCTTGTAGCTTCACCGAGATATTTGTTGAATTCCTGCTCTTCCAACTCGTAGCCGGAATAGCCGTTTTTGTAGTAATCGTATGTTACTTGTTCGGACATTGAGGATTATGCCTCCTTGTGCTCTTTCTCGATATGTTTATCGAGATTAGCTTTGCGGCTGTAGTTCTTGCCACACACCTTGCAAACAAACTCTGTTTCTTTCTTTTCTTCGGGAACAACCTGCTCGGGCTCCTCTTTAGGATCCTCGGGAGGTGTTTCCGTTTCTTTGGGTTCAATTACTTCTTCGGGAACAACCTGCTCCTGCTCATTTTGAGGAGGAGTGGCCGGGGGAGTCTCCTCTTCCCCGACCACGCTGTATCCAAGCGTCTTATACGCATCGATGAAGCAATCCGGAACATGCTCTGTTTCCGAACCCCTTTTCATCAATTTCATACAGGTTCTCCTTCTTTTCATCCGGATTAACCGCGAGAAATAATCTGCGCAATCGGGATGTTCTTGTGATCAATGTACTGCTTGGTCAGACCGCCGGTGTTAACAAGCTCCCAGTTAGAACCATTGGCAAGCTCGACATTAGTCGGGCTCATTCTTGCCATAGCGTTCTTGGTAAAGCTGATACCGTAGGGAGCAAAGCACTTACGCTGACGGCTATAGAGGAGATCCTGACCACCCGCAGTTTTCGGATCTCTATCCATTTCATAAGGTACTTTCGCACCACAGTTGGTCAGCTCAATAGCGCCGATGCCAAGGACATACGTCGTATAAGCAGTTGTAGATGCAGGCGTAGTTACCGTAGTAACATTGATAGTACCCGCAGTTGATGTGATTGCTGCTGCCGGTGCACCGGCACCATAGCTGCCGAGTTTCTCAACAAAGGTGATAACGCCCTCACTGGCGGTGATGGTGTACTTGGCGTTCGTGCCAAGCGCAGTCGCAACGGCCGAAGCTGCAGCAGTTGCAGAAGCTCCTGAAGTGGAGTCAAGCGTTACCTCAGTACCGAGAACAGTGATCTTATCACCGCTTGCCACAGTACCGCCGATGGTAACTCTGTAGGTGCCGGCTGCCGTATAGATGGTGTTGGTAGGCATAGTGTCGTCAACCAGAACCGCCTTACCATTCAACGACATAAGAGTCAACTCACGCTCCATGCCATTGGCGTCAACCTGCTTCACATAAGCGACAAGCTTGAGGTTTTCGAGGTTGGTGGATACAGAGGAATGCATGAGCGCAAGGCTGAAAATACCCTTGTTGTCACCGCAGGCCTTCTGAACGGCTGAGTTCATGGTTGTCGCGCTGATGCAGCCTGCGCCAACATCTCCGCTTGCTGCGTTACCGGTTACATCGGTAGTATGGGTTGCAACAAACTCTGCACCTGTAGTGTCGGACATGCTGAATACGCCCTTGAGAATCTGGATGAGGGTTCTCTGATCAACCCAGTTCCAGTAATCTGCGACCTGCTGCGCGATATTTGCCATGAAATCCACGCCGCCGGTAATGTCTTCAGCAAAATCTTTTTCCCTCCACGCCTTTGCACGACCTACAACGACACGGTCATGCATATAGGTATCGGTGTCATCGGCAGGGATATCCGTCAAACCATCATAGTTGACAGGCTCGCCGTTAACAAGACCGAGAAGCGGTGTGGAGATGTAGTTACCGCCGGTGCCTTCTTTCATACTGGCTGCAAGATCCGGACGCATACGAATAGCGCCGCTTTTAATCAGCTGGTTTTTGATAGGGTTAGGAACACGGTCCACATAGCGACCGAATACCTGACCATTAAAGTTTTTCTTTTCAAAAAGTGCCATAAGACTTTTTCACTCCTTAATCAAATGTTATTGAGCTCGCCTTCTCAGGATGCTCATTTGCCATCTTCATCAAATCCGCAAGCGTTTTCTTGGGCTTGGGAGGATTCTGAGGCTGTTTCTGTTGCTGGGAGAACTGCGGCTGAGGATCTCCGCCATCATTGCCATCGCCTGCAGGCTCGATAGCAAAAGCGGATTTAGTGGCTTCGTCGTTCTGCAACTTATCCATAAACTCTTTACCGCCCATAAACACACCGTCAACGAGCTTAAATTCCTGTTTGTCGAACGCCGCTTTCACGCCTTCTTCGGCAAACGGTGATGAGAACTTATAATCCTTGAAAAAGAGATCTCTGCGGTAAGTTCTCTCCTGCTGGGCAAGTTTCTCGTTGAGTGCCTGTGTGTCTGTGTTGTACTTGTTCTCCCATTCGCTCGCCTTTCTCTTGATGCCGTCGATATCCATGTCCTTATAGGACTTGATTTCGGTGTTTGCATCGGCGAGCTGCTGTTTCACACCGTCCAGCTCAATGATTTTGGCATCAAGTTTCTCTTTTGAAACATATCCACCCGCTGCAATGTTTGCCAGCTTGATGTCTTTGGCCGAAGACAGCTTTTCTGTGAGCTGGTCAAAAGTAATCGCTGTAGGATTACCGTTTTCATCGTTGAACAGTGCTTTTAAAAATTCGTACATTGCGTACCTTTCTTCGCCTGATTTAATTTAATCGTCAGTTCACTCTGACAACTGGCTATCCCGCTGTTTATATCTCCGCAGGAAGAGAGAAAATTTGACATAAAAAAAGAACCTTTTAACGTCATGTTCAGGACGTGCGCTCTAAGCGCAATGTTATTTGATTTTGGGTAAAAAGAAACCGCCTGCCGAAGCAAGCGGTTATCGATTCAACATTCTATCTCGTTGCTGACCGACTTCAAGAGAAAACAGAATTACATTTTCATAACTCACATCTTCTCCTTTCTCGATATAATCGATTATCAGTTTCCGGTCTTCATCAAATTCACTTTCGGCTAATACACCAAGGATATAGTCATCATCGCGCGAAAACTGTCTCAGTTTCTCTATCAACTCTAAAGTGGTTTGGGAGCGTTGTTTTACGCTACAATATTCAGAAACAGTCATTACTTAATCGCCCTCTTTCCAATGATTCTATAATTCCCAGAGCCGTTATTTTCCAAAGTGTAATAGAAATCGCCTATTGCCTTTCTAAAAACCTTCTTACTCCTCTGCTCCAAAGTAATGTTAGTTTCCAACTCACTCATAACGTGTGCATATTCTCTTTTGGGGAGAATAATAGTCGGATACTCCTTGCTTGATTTCGCAAAGTGTTGAATATCTATTCTCAAGAAAGTTTCACTATTCTTTATTTTACCACTTAATGAAGATTTTTCAAGCGATTTCAGCGTATTTGTAGTATTATTTTTCGCGCCGGAACTTGTTCTTCTTCCGTTATATCCAGCTGTATATGTACGCGAATAATCATTAAATAAATCGTGCTTTTGACAATGCTCACGAAGGAGCTTTTGACGGTTCCGGAGCTTGCTTTTCGCTTGCTGAAGGTCTTGTGAGAGCCCTTCTTGGAGTTCAGCTGAATCAGCGGCATCGAAGCCGGCTTGCAAGGTCGAAACCTCGCGCTTGGCTTCGCGCACCATACGTTCATACCGTCTTTGCTTTTGTTCGATTTCATAAAGCCTGGCGTTCTCTTCGTTGTCGAAATTCGCCATATCATATGCCGGCTTTGAATAGCCTTCAAAAAACGGAAAAAAACTGTGCCGGCAATTCCAGCCACAGAGTCCGGCACCTGTTCCGTATCCGGTTGACTCCACAAAATTTGGATACTTTGATGAATCTCCGGATCTGCTGAATACTTTTCCTTGCCACACTGCGTGTGATGGTCGGGCTCCCATATGCGCTGTTGTCTCCACTAAATCAGTACCCAGAATGTCACAGTTTGCAAGTTGCAGTTTTGCACAACTTTGATTTACAGCCGTAGTCAAAGCTCTACGAACTGCGTTTTCCACGGACGATTGGTATTCGCCGCCGCCTTGTTGTGGATAAGCAATTTTATAGATTCCTTGTTGAGCGAGCTTTTTGAGTGCCCTTCTTACGGCTTCCTCGCGCGTCTGTGCGCCTGTAATGTATTGCAGGTATGAAACGTCAATGGAGTTAAAAAACGCGACCTGCGCCGCGCCTGCCGTTGTTCTCGTAAAATTGCTTACAAGCTGATTGGCGTTGTTCACGCCCTGTAACATTATTGCACGAAAGGCAGGATTATCTTTAACTTGAGACCAAGACATTTTTAAATCAGCAGGAATAACATCAATATCAAAAGATAATGCACGTTTGTAGCTATCCATAAGCATCCTTTGTATTTCAGCTTCACTTTTATTGGTTGCAGCGGCGAGCTGCTTCACAGCGTTATCGTTAAGCATTCCCGCCTCTCGCATTTTCTGCATCTGCCATCCTGCTGTATTAGTCACATAACCGGTCTTGATTATCCTTCGGGCTATATCTGCGATAATCTCGTTTTCTGCTTGGGCAAATATATCAACGACTCCATCAGCTACACCGGTTAAGTATCGGGGAGTTAAAATCAATCCTCATCACCCGTGTTCCCAAACAAAATCGCTTCATCAGAGCGACCTTTTTTTATTTCTGCTATTTTTCTGCGGGCAGTTTCTTCATCTTCTCCTCGCCAAGTCATGCGATATTCATAACCATCAAGTAAGTTTTGGGAAACCTCCTGTAGGTCGCGCATCCTCTCGGTGTTAGCGTCAACGATGACACTGTCATCCCAAACATATGCAACTTCATATTTACCCGCCGGACATAACTTATAAAGAATCGTCAGCTCTTCTATAGCTATGACAAGACAATCTAATGCATACTGTAAGCTCTGTTGTATGTCTGAAATAGTAGAATATGTACGCTGTTTAGTTGTGGTTATCTCTGTAGCTGTCTTTACATCCTGATTCAAATCGGATATTGTTCCGCGAGCTACACAACAGAGGTCCTCGATCTGCATCAACATTCTGTTCATGCCGCGGATGTAGTTTTCATCTCTGATAGCCGGAGTCCAATGCTTAAACAATTCAGAGCCAGGCACCTTAGCAGAATCCAGAGTGTTAATTCGATACAACCGTTCTTTTCCTTCAGGTAAAATAGGATCGCCGTTTGCATCGATATTAAAAGCATCGTCAGCGGCATCAATTGCCGCCTCGGTTGCTTTATATTCCCAAATAAGACGCTGATACTGCTTGTCTGCTTCCTTAATAACATTTACCGCACGAGCAAACACCGAAACACCCAGAGGCGAGTTTGTATCAATCGTATTACCGAGCGGGATTTTAAAGTATGCATAAAGCGGTTCTTTAACATTATCCAAGTTAACTTCTGGTGCAATGTCTGCCCAATCAGGGACTTCGGTTAATTCGCACGGGTCTCCTAATGAGCTCTCATCATTGGAAACAAAGCATTTATTTGTTATTCGGTATTTATCACCGCCAAGCATCTCGTGCTTCTCAAAACGTTTATATATTTTTTTACCTTTGTAAAAAAGGAAACGAAAATAGCCTCCTGTAATCCGTCCGTTACCATCAAATTGCGTTGGATAAAAATCACTGGGCAAAACTGTCTCGATTGTTATGTTCTTCCCGCAGATGTATGGCTTAAAAATAACGCCACCGGTGGCGCATGCATATTCTACTTTCGAACGAATATTTGATAAAAACGGTTTCATCTGAGTAGCAATAAACTCGGCCATTGGTGTGTCGCCTGTGATATTCATTTCCATTTCGAGAGTAACGCTTCGCGCTATTTCCGCTGTAATAATAGTTGGAATGCCAAGTGACTGCCCTTCTTCGTCAATCCAATCAGCTTCACCCAAATACATATTGAGCCAACTTGTTATAGCCTTTTGCATTCTGTCTGTTGACAAATTTTCAATCTCGGCAACTTCGGGATTGACTTTCATGTTGTTACCAAAAACCAAGTTTTTCACCGTCCTAATGATATTTTTTACGCCTTCAAACGCCATTTTTATCACCTTCTTTACACCTTTGCGAACCTTGAACTGTCGCGCTCGAGCGCATATTCAAATGCTCGCAGAAGGTTGATGTTGTTAACTTTTCTTTCTTTATCGTTTTTTTCTGTGTAGATTGCAGAGGAAAAAGCTATTGACAACTCCTTACATTCGCCTGTAAATTGAAGCGTTCCCCGCTGAAACATAGAGTTTGTTAATCGAATTAAGTCTTTTTCTTCCAAGTTGGCTGCCAGTCTTATTTTTGTATTGATGCCATGACGTGGTGCATCATTTTTCAGTTCTCGTTGTAATGTGTATTCATCAGCATCAACATAAGCACCGTCAATTCTTCCGTAGAGCCGTGTAATATCATCACAAAACTTAAAGAAGTGCGCCTTTAATCCAGCTGAATCATAAGATGGGCAAACTTCTGAACGAATAACTACCATTCCTCGATATCCGTTTAGAACTCCAGCCGCAACAAATGCCGCGCCAGAATGTTTATCAATGATAGATAATCCTATGTATATCTTTGCGAATTGATAAACATCTTCTTTTTTCGTGTAAGCTAACATGCCTCGGAGCATAAACTCGATATACACCATATTGGCTGAATAACAAGAAAGCGCCAGCGCGTCGCCCATATCGGGAGACGGCAGCTGACGCTTTTTCAAATCTTCTTTTGATTCAAGTTTAATAATACCTTTGGAATTAACTGTATATTTTCTTGTGGTTAACTGTCCGGATAGCTCCTCATCATTAGGTAAGCATAAAACTTGTTGACGAAGAAGCTCTTTTACGACACCCCACATATATCCAGATATGTTTGTGTAATTTTCTTCTGCAAATTTAGGAGGAGATGATGCGAAATTCACGGGAATAATAACCATTCCCAATAAACCTTCTTCATATCTAACTTCGCGGAGTCTGTCGGTAACACCTCCGCCCATACCGGTATCGTCAATAAACACATAAATCAAGCCGTGATAGTCAGGATATCTTTTCCTAAGTTCTTTATACGACCTGATAACTTCACCGGTTGTGACCATAAGATCTTGTTTGGTTCGCCTGTATTCTAAGTTAATCAGATTAGATGCGTTTGAATAAATCACAGTTTCGTCATCGCCAAATCGCGCAACATCGACACCTAAACTAATTTTAAATATCTCGTGTTCTTCTCCGAAATCAAGCATCATAGCCTTTTCGACATCAGAGAAAGGAATAAACACATCATCCTCAGCGAGAGGAAACAAGCCGTGTACACGAACGCGGACAACATTACTGTCAGCGCCATATTTCTTTTTTAGAGCTGCTATGTTTTCTTTATTGGTTCGTTTGGATTTCTCCGCATCAACCGTCATAGTGTCCCAGCTCTCTTTTTCTGAATTATGGCTGTCGTAGAACATACCGGATGTCTGCGTCGGGTTGCCGACAAAAATGAGTTTATTATTAATGCCGGTTAACGTACCTCGAATAGCCTCGAGAACTTCCTCATCAACGCCGGACGCTTCATCCACAACAAAAAGCATGTTATCCTCGTGAAAGCCCTGCATGTTCTCAGGTTTTGAGGAAGCACGAGCAACACCGAACCAGCGTTTTTCTCGGCCTACAAAATAGATATATGTTTTAGTCCATTTGAGCACGTGAACAAGCAGCGGAGATTTCTGACGCCATTTTTCAAGTTCTGCCCAAAGAACGTCATTAAGCTGTTGCCGTGTTGGCGCAGTAGCGACAACACGAGCGTTTGGAAAGCAAGTAAGAAACCAAAGAAATACAATCGCGGACCATGCCGTTTTGCCAACACCCTGTCCGGACTTAATAGATACACGTTTGGAGCGCTGGACTTTCTTAAAGCCCTCTGATTGCCATTCATCCGGAACGAAGCGAAAATTATCCCAAGCAAAAAGCGCAATATCTTTACGCCAGAGGGGAACACGACGTTTAAAGAAACCGATATAATCATTCTTCCGTTTCTTCATATACGTCCTCACTTTCATCAGAGCCTTCTATTGCGGTAACAAAATCCTTGAGCCAGTTATCGTTATTATTACCATTTGCTCTACGAACCTCATCAAGCGTCTGTAGCGTTCTGGCTTTTGCTTTCTGAACAGACGTCAACTCGCGTTCAAGTCGAAGAACAGCAATTTCAGCTCTCTCAAGATTAGTTGATTTCGTGGAACCTATAATCCGAGATCCGTTTCCGTCTGGCTTAGTTTGAACACTTATGTTTGTGCTCACCTCAACATTTCCTTTAAGGGTTACTTCATTTAAGCTGTTAATGGCTCTTAAAATCCGTCTTTCTCGAATGGTATAGAGTACAACTTCTTCGTGCAGATTGTCCTCGGTGTCTGTATCTTCCATATCTTCGGCCATAGCACGTTCTTCATCGGTGAGCTCATCCCATTTCACAACGGAATAACCACCGTGCTTAAGAGCGTTTTTACTACCTTTGGGTGCGCCGCCGCTGTTTCCTGCAGCGTTTTTGTTACCAAGCGGTGCACCGCGCGGTTTTGGTGCGTCTTTATGCGACTTTTTTTCGCTTTTTTGGTTGCGACCTCTTTTCCCTTTTAGTTGCGACTTTTTGGACTTTCGTCGCGCCGCCTGAATTTTCTTATCATTATTCCAATGCCGAGAAGCCCAAGATTTCACAGTTGACTCGGAAACGCTATGTTTTTCGGCAATCTCCTTGTAAGACAATCCAGCTTTGTAGTCTTCCAGTGCCTTATCTCTGTCAGCCATTGAAATCCCCCTCTCCTTTGGTCGTTAATGTTTTTTTGGCAAAATTCAAAGAGGAAGCTGAGAACAACCGCGCCGTCATCTCAAAATCTTTATCACTATAATTCTCCTCTCAATCATGATTTATCGAAATAATATGCGATTCCTGCAAGAACAAAAAAGACGCAAGGTAAAGCTACACCATTACCCCACATCTTATATTCTGCGCTATCTGAATATGGCTGCTTAAGCCATTTGATAATTTGTTTGTCTGTTTTAGGTTTCTTTTCAGGAGAAGTAACTCGTCTGTGCGTATCAAAGATTTCACGCCATCTGGCAATTTCTTCTTCTGAAGGATTTATAGTTTCAAGAGAACTGCACCACCAATCAGGAAAACCTTGCAACCTTGCACACTCCGTTGGTGTTAATCTTCTCACTATGTAATCAATCTCAACAACAGGCGGATCTTTATAATCAGTTGCTACCAATGCGTCTTTTACGTCGTCATCTGAAAATCTGGTTTGATAAGAACTCTTGCTTGCGTGATAAATTGATTGTCCTACCGCACCTGGACCTTTAGCAACAATTGTAGGCTCAATCTCTTTTTCAACAGCAATATTATATTTTGCGTTTTTTCCTTGATTAAAAGCTGCTCTATCGATACCATATGCAATTGCATGACGGTCAACCGAATTAAGCGTGTACATTATATCTGAATCCTTATATCCATCTCCGCGATGAGAAGGTCTCGTTCCATTTCCTTCAACAACTGCCATACCACCCTGATTACAGGATGGATTACCGCCGTTGCCATCAATCGTGCGAGAAGTTTCAGCCTCATAAAAACCGCTATTCGGATTGTTGGATTTCATAGCATTGCTGTCCTTGGAACAAATGCCATATACTTTAGGTTCAAATAAAGTCTGGTCGTTGTTACAGGAGAGAGTAGCCGATTTATCGTCTTGAATCAAAGCTCCTTTGCCACCGCCTTCACAGCCGGAACGAATTTTCATAATCAGCGGCACATTATTACCGCCGGTTCCCATACGGGAAGTAAGAGTTTGAATTTGACCGTCATCGGATACTTTAATTCGGCTATCAGTAGGATGGTTTTCAAGAGCAACTGCGGCGGGCATCGTTCCTGCTCT
>Ga0326511_10000607_pt1 | contig 31542 bp, 33 predicted proteins | sample 0_2496_0518_D_FD_203701 | JGI IMG/M metagenome (GOLD analysis project Ga0326511, IMG submission 203701) | Bovine rumen microbial communities from UC Davis, California, United States - 0_2496_0518 | ecosystem: Host-associated > Mammals > Digestive system > Stomach > Rumen | place: USA...
GAGAGATTAGCAATTCAGAAAAAGATTCACGATGCTAGAAGGCAAAATGATGAGGCAGAATTGTCGGATAAGGAATTCTATGAGAATCTTGAAGAAGAACTCAAAACCTCATACGGTGAATTTGCAGTATTGATTTTCTCTGACTTTGAGATGTCTGAATTGGATGAGGCAGATTCTACCGATTTAACTGTTGCTCCAAGGTTAGGTGATTTATACAGATTGGCAACAACTGGAGCGAAACAGAAAGAAATTGACAAACTCTACAAACAAATAATAAAAGATTCTTTTCGTTAGAGGACTCTGAAGAGTCCGAAGAGTCCGAAAGGATAGAAGTACCTCACTCATGGATGATAGAAGAATTCATGATTGAGGAATACTTCTTATTAGTTCGTAGAATACCGGGAATCTCTCTTTCAATTGATGATTATTGGGAAATGGACACATGGACAACTGCGAAGTTGTTGTTACTGGAGAGAGCCATTATTGATGAGGAGATGAAAAATAATCCTTCTGCGAAAAAGGAGTATGAGGAAAGACCTGAAGGCAATTCTGAATTCGTAAATGACTTGGTTGATGAATATACGATTTAATTATGTTTTTTGTTGAAGTACAAGATGAAGAGTTCCAGTTATGGTTAAACAGCCTTGAATTGAGAATTCAAACAATGAAACAAACATTGTTGAACATTGCTGAAATGGTGGAACTCAATTCACAGAAGTTCGTTCCATATGATTATAATAAGCCATGGGGTGGACAGCATTTGGAAACATCATTTAAGGCTGTACCAACTGGAGACCCCCAAGATGGCTTCGTAGAGGTAGAAATTGGATATTCATCATTAGACCCAAGAAATTGGTTTGATTATGCCGAATATGTTCATATTGGGATTGATTATAGGACTGGAAAACCTTTAAATTTCCAAAAAGCAACTGCTGAAGACCATTATCTTTGGAAAGGGATGGTATTGTCAGAGGCAGAAGGATTTAGAGAGATTGAGGCAGATTATTTGTCATTATTTAAGGGATAAAATATGAGTGGTAAAAGTATAGAGGCAGTACTACGGTTAGAAACAACTCCGTTTGTGGAGGCTCTTACCAAAACAAAAAATGAAGTGAATAATTTCAGAAATTCACTTTTAAGAATGGGTAGAGATTCTCCCAAAATAGAACAAGGCATATTTAATATACAAAAAGCTTTATCCATTTTAATTCCTTATCTGAAAAGGTTTGCCAATATTACATCTGAAACAAAGGCTTTTAGCCAGTTTACTCGTGGACTTAAACAGATGAGTGAGGCTGTGATGAATTTATCCAATGTTACCAAATCATCTCAAGTTGGGATGATTAGGATAAAGGAAATCATCAGAGAATGGTCAAATGCTGTCAGAAATTTAACCGTTAGTGTCAGAGAATCAACAAATGCTGAAAGACAGCAAGTAAGTACATTAAATCAATTGCGACAAGCATATGCTGGTGGACTCGCTTCTCAAGAGGCATATAAAAATCATCTTACTTCAATGAACAACTCCACTAGAGTGGGCAGACAGAATCTCGCATTGTATAATCAGAACCTCCGACAGTTGGCTATGGGTGTAGAACAGTTCAATGCTATTGAAACAAATGGTATATCAAAGAACAACTCATATGCATCTTCATTGGAGAGAACTGGTGCATCTGCAAGAAGAACTGCAACTCAAATGAGCAGTCTTTCAAGTCAAACATCAAAACTTGGAAAAGCCATGTCCTCATTGAGAATGATTGGATCATTAGTTGGTTCTATGTTGGCTTATAATTTTGCTCATAAATTATTAGTGGCTACTGGTGAAACCATTCATGCGAAATCAGAGATGGAAGGGTATTTCAAGATGCTCAACTTTGGACAAGGTGAAGTTGAGAGGTTCAATAATGCTCTTGACCATACTGTTCAGAGATTCCAAAGAGTTAATAAGTATTCTTTAGGTGAAACCATTTCATCTATTGGGGTCGAATTTAACTTGACTACTGATGAGATGATTAAAGCGATGGATGTTACATCTATGATTACATCTGAATACCTTCGTGCTGGTAGGAATGCTAATGAGGCGTCACTTGCAGTTAAGGATGTATTACAAGGTCAGTTCCAAAGGTTAAGTAGGGAAACTGGTGTTAAAGGTGAGCAACTCAAAGAAGCTGGTTGGAATGGTGATGTAACTGATGTAAATTCTTTATTAGATGCTTTAAGGAAAGTAGGTGAGGATAGGAACTGGGATGTCTTCGCAGAGAAAGCTAATTCCATAAATGATGTACTCACCATCCTTCAAAACAGATTCGGAGAATGGTCTGCCGATATGGTTAATACAGTACAACCTACAATTGTAGGTGTATTCAATGCATTAATGGATGTTGGAGGAATGTTCGCCCAATCAATGGGAGGAATTTGGGAATGGTTCAACAGTGGTACTTGGAGTGCAAGTGCAACCCAAATAGGATTAGTTACTGGAGCAATATTGGTACTATCTCAAGCATTTGTAATGTATCGTACCCAGTTAGGTCTTGTTCAAGCATCCCAGTTAGGATTAAAAGGCAGTATTATGTCTGTGATTGTAGGTCTTAATGGTCAAAAAATTGCAGAAATGGGTGTTCGTAATTCTATAATGGCTAAAATTCTTGGAGTTAGAGCAGAAACAATTGCAGAAGGAGGTCTTGCAAAAGCAATCGCAGAAAGAACTGCCATGACCAAGTATGAAACCATCGAAGAGAAATTGAATACTCTCTCAAGTGAAGAAAACACTACTGCTAAAAAATTCAATGCACTTCAAGATAAAATCAGCAATGCCGAGAAAAAAGGACTGATTGCAACTGAAGAAGCCGACACTCTCCGTAAGGAATTAAATACTGTAGCAACAGAGGCTAATTCCATTGCATCATTGAAACAAGTAGGAGTTAATGGAGGATTGACTGCATCATTTATAGCATTAGGTGGTGCAGAAAATATAGCCGCAGTTGCTACTGGTGAAGTGAGTGTTGCTATGGGTGTATTGAATGGTGTATTTGCATTATCTCCTATAGGTTGGCTTATGGGAGCTGTTCTTGCTCTTGCTGGAGCATTTTATGTTTTAACTGGTGGATTAGATGCCCATTGGGATAAAATGAAAACATTTAATGAAACACTTGATAATAGTGATGAAATTGTCAAAGCCAACAACGAACATCTCAAAGAATTGGCAGATACTCTTGGTACTGATTCAGAAGAGTATAAAAATGCATCAGAATCTGTTAATACTTTTAACGATAAATTAAATTTAAGTAAGAAAGTTGTTCAAGAATATAATGATGAATTGTCCATTCTTCCAACTAAATTAAGTGAAATCACTATGGCTAATTCAAAAGGATTGGGCATTAGTGATGATGGTCTGAAAGAACTTTCTGAATATGCTACTGGTTTGGATGAGGGATATAGCACTTATTATAGAGCATTACAAGTTCTCCACAAACAACAAGATGATTTTGCTAAATCTGACAGAACTATGGTTCAGAATATGCAAGATAGGGGTGCAGAGGAAAAAGATATCCTCAATAAAAGAGAACAACACATGGAGCATTATAATAATTTCATGAAACACTCTGCAACCCACAATACTTCTGATGACTGGTGGGAAGGTTCTTGGAATGGTATTTTGGCTGGTATTGATTCAGTCCAGTTATGGTTAGATTATAAAACAGAAGATTTGGCTAACTGGTGGCATGACTTCAATTCCGACTGGGAGAAAATTCCTCAAGATTTAGGTAATGCTTGGGATAATATGGTTAAGAGTTTCCCTGACCTTGGTAAGGCATTTGGTGATTGGGTTGATGATGCTAAAAAATCATTAGATGACTCTTGGAAATCCCTTACAGAGATGTGGGATAACAATATTGCCAAACCATTGACTGATTTATTTGGTGGTGGTTCTGATTTCAATGGTATGATGAAAATTGATACCTCTTGGATTTCCAATCTTGTTTTAGGTATTGTCGATTCTATCAAAAACTTTGATTGGGTAGGAGCATTGAGTGGTTTTGCAGATACTTTTGGAATTAGTAATCTTGTATCTGCCATATTTGGAACTGCTGAAGGAATGGATACCAGTTGGGCTTGGGAATGGCTTAATTCCAATATCATTACACCATTACAGACTCAATTTAATATGTTCCTTGCAGACCCATTGTCATTCATGGGCGGTCTTGTTTCTGTTGGTGGTATTGGTTCACTATTAACTGCATTGTTACCATCCGATGGTGGTGTTGGCATTTGGGATTGGGTGAACAATACTATTATTGTTCCTATGAGTTCATCCATATATAATGGAATTATGAGTATTCCACTTGTTAGCGATATTCTTGCATTGTTTGGATTAGTCAATGGAGAGAATAGTGGAGCATCACAGAAAGGTACTGATATTGGTAATGCTTTCAAAACTAAAGTAGAAGAGATTGTTAGGAATATTCCGATTCTTGGTGATGTTTTACAGTTCTTGGGTGTTATTCCACAAGCCAATCCAACGGCATCAAGTAACGGTCAAGGTGTTGGTAAAAGCATTACTGATGGTGTTAAGAATGGAATGAATAATCTTGGATCTATGATTATTCAGGAGTTCAATGATGCTTTGAGTGGAATTGGAAGGCTTGGAGAACAAGCATACAGTACTGCACAGAGTTGGGCTAATCAGTTATGGGAAGGTGTGAACTCCATATTGCAGAGAGCATCACCGGGGTTCTTCCATGACCAGTTTAAAGCAGAATTTGGTACTGATATTCCTAATGCGATTGATTCTGCTAGTACAGAGGCATATACAGTTGGTCAGAATTATGCTACTCAAATTCGTGAAGGTGTTTCATCCGTTTCTACCAGTGTAGGATTTGGTGGGATGGTTGATAGTTATGAGGCTGATGCTCAAATCATCGCAGACTCTTCACAATTGGTAGGTATGACTACTACTACTGCATTTAATGATATGAGTCTTGCAGTAAATCAAACTACTGCTACAATGGGTACAAATGTAGTATCTGCATATAGCACAATGCAACAAAAACAGTCAAGTTCGTTAAACAGTATGAAAACACAGAACATGACTGCCTACAATGAGATGTATCAAAAATCCAATCAGTCACTGATTCAGATGAGAGACAGCACAACCAACCTCACACATCAGATGACTGATGCATGGACACATATGAAAAATCAGATTGTAGCAACTGCAAACAGATTGAAAACAGATGCTACCGTACATTTCAACACATTATCAAACACAATTGGTAGTTTCTATCGAAAGATCCAAAACCCAAGCAGTTGGGGTAGTGCTGGTGGTTCACAGAGGTCTACCAGTAGGAGAAACACAAGAGTCGGTAGGGCTTTCTCTTCAGCAATAAAACACGGTGCTGGTGGAGTTGGAGGAACTGGTTATACTCCGAACTCTACAATGACTATAGCATCTCTTAAGAAGAAGTTATGTCCAAATGGAGAATGTGGCGATTTGTTTGAGGGTTTCGGAAATACTGAAATTGTGAATGTTTCTGATTTCTTGTCAATGATTAGTGAGGGTCACGGATTCGGCAGTTGGAGTGGCTGGAACACTACTCATTATAATCATATCAAAAACAAATCTGATGCTTGGACTATGAAATCACCGACCATCAACTTGAAAGGTGGTATTCCAACCAATGCCAATTATAAAGTAGGTGATTTTGAGAACGGTACTCCGAAGATTAGTTTCAGTTCATTCCAATCAATGGCAGAGTCCATATTTAGTGCTATTCCGTACAAATTCTACTATGACTCTTCTTGGAAAGGCTCATGGCTTGGAGCATTGCAAGCTGGTGCTTGTAATTGTTGGGATGGAGCTCATGCAATTCTCGCTTTTGCTAGAACTTGTGGATTTGATGGTGATATCGTTCACGGAACATGGACTGACCCTGATGGTACTTCTTATCCTCATGTGTGGGCTAATATTAATGGTAAGCGAATGGACACAACTGGATGGCAACAAAGAAGAAGTTGGAGTGCTGGTAGTCCGAACATAGGGGCATCTCACCAATCAAATAATCAGCCACCAGTTAACATTACTGTAAATGTTGAAAATGCTTATGGTATTGATGATTTGAATTCTCAAATTGAAGAAGGAATTGACAGAGGTTTGGAAAAACATTTTAACAAAAGTTATGCACTGGGAGTATAATGAATGACACTGTATAAAGGATATATTTTTGATTTTCAGAGAACACCAAGATTTTTTAAGGGATGGAACGATAAGTTCAAAATAGCCAACATGGAAGTTGATTTAAACAACTTCCAAATCGTTTTCTGTGATGTAGCACCCACAAACATCTATGATTGTCTTGACAGTAATCATGGATTGGATACTACAAAAGTGAATGTCATGGCTGTTGTGGATTGTTGTTTGCAGTATAATGATGAAGTTATCAGTGTTAAAAATGATGCTGTTTGGAATATTGGAACTGATATAGAGTCCTTGAAGGCAATATTTATTCGTGATAAGGAAACTGGTTTCGTAATGGGATACAGTATTAATAATACTCCTTTTGAAGTCACAAATGAAGTTATATTGGAAAAGGACACTATTTTATGGAGTATACAAGACTGGAGTGTTGCAGATGGTTAATGAGTTTAGGTTTATAAGAGTAGATACTTTTTTTGATGATATGAACAGAGAAGACTGTTTTGATACTCTTGATATGGATGGTGTCAGTCCAAATTATAAATTCGTGCTTGTTGATGACTGTCCACAAGATATTAATGACTGTCTTGATTCAGATGGTACATTGGACACTGATGTGGTTCATGTAGTTGATACGGATGGTGATGATGATGGTTACTGTTCTTTGTTGTACAGTAAAGGAATCAACGGTGAGAGAACCATCAGCATAAACGATTCAACTGTTTCTTACGATTTGGGAGAGGATGCAGTTAGTATTCGTGCTATATTTTTGGTTAATGTTGCTAACGGTAGTGGATATGTGTTAGCATACAGTATATTTGATAAAACAGTTAGGGAAAGTGGTACACTAATTCTACCGTGCAACGGATTAGTATGGAGCATTCGATATGGTAGTTAAGACTATTGAGAAATATGCCAATACTGTAACCGACCAAAATAACCCCAATATCAAACATCGTGTCAAGTGGGATAAGCCTGAAAATGCGATAGGTCATCACAATGATACATCTGCCGTTTCATCATTCATAAAAAAGAAAATTGAAACACATTACAAAACAGAATATGTCAAGGACAAGAACGGTAAAGAGGTAGCAGTAAAGAAAGCAGATAAATGGGATTATGAATATCATCATCCAAATACTCTTTCTGCTCACGATTTTCGTTTTGAAGTCCCATCAAATGCTGTCATTACGGAAATAAAATATGAAGTCCGTATGAGAGCCAGTAACACTTCCATTCCAGTTCCAAGAGCTAGATTCTGTGTGTATGGTGGAGCATACAAGGATAAAACTGGAGATACCAAATCGTTCAAAACTGGTTGGAACAACGGTATTTATTATCATGTCATAGATGGAGACCTTGGGACTGCATATGATACTTATACATATGTAATGAATCGGAAGAATATCGAAACATCCAAAATCAAAAATAGGGATATAAATATGGATGTGTTCGGTATTGATTTGGAATTCTTTGATGCATTCACCAAGGATAAAGCCGACAACAAGACTGGTAAGGTCGGAATACATTGGGTTAAATGTACAATAAAATATGAGTTGCCCGATGCCAAATATCAGATATATTCTCCAGTTGATTATTGGGATGAAGCCGTAAGTGGGAATCAGCCAAATCTCCCATCAACAATCAAAGGTACAAAGAACAATCCACACATTGCTTACACTAATGAGAAGTTTCCGTTAAAGGCGATATTAAAGAACGGTAGTTTGGCAAAGAACAGTAACAAGAGTGTTATATTTGAATTCCCAAAGCATACACAAGTTGTTGGCACTCCAATCTGTGATGGACAGTGGAGCAACAACACTTGGACTGTTTCACTACCAGCACAGACAGTTCGAAATCTCAACTTTTGGATCAAATCAAAAAGAATTGGTTTAAGTTACATCACTTGTACGATAGGTGATAAGAAGTATTATTACTATTATTATGTGAATGCTTATAATTCAGAGGGCTTTTCTGATATTGTACTCTCTGAAGTTGGTGATTTGCATATCAGACATCGTGGATGCATCAATATTCTTTTGGAAGGTAACAGTCTTGACAATTTGGTATCGTTATCGCTGTCAGAAAAGACAAATATGTCATATGTGGACTGGTCTCTTGATGACAATTGTGTGAATGTCCAAGAAATCGTATCGAAGAATGATGGTGGCTGTACGGTATTATTAAACACTGAAGGTGACTATACTTTATCCATAAATTACTGTTTCTATCCACTTGATTCGACTGTAGGATTGACCGTTACTAATCTTGATGAACCATCACACCATGTTTCCTCATCTTTCGATGTAGATGACCCTTATCAGTATTCAATAGGCATTATTCCCTATTATGCAAAAATAAGTAGTCATCGTGTAGTATCTGACATTGAAACCAATTCATCTGTCATTCCAATTGTGGCTGATGAGGTGGATGCCAACATGGTGATGGGAGAATGTAGTATTGTAATGGACAAATGGAATGAGTTGGATTACATCGGATGCATTCCATTGGAACAGACTCATTTTCAACCCAAATCCACATATAAGGACACACTGCTTGATACAAGGTACAAGAATAAAAGATACATGGGTAAGAAACTTGCTACTGATGAGGACATTACTTTAAATGTTAGGCTTCATCCACAGCAAGTTACTACATTGCAAGGCTTAATCGATATGGATAAGCCAATACCAATCAATGCGAACCATAAATGCTTCGAAGGGGACAGTCTGAACCACAGAGGGTGGTGTGAAATCTATGCAGTCAAAACAGAGCAAACTGGGAACAATCCACATTGGTACAAGTGTGATATCGATGTAAAATACTTAACTCATAATTTAAACACTAGATTCAACATTGAAAAAGGAAAGAAAGTTGATGATGTTGTAATCCCATCACTGATGACAGAAACATTTGCCAGTGGTGGAAATCTTTCCGATGATGACAACGATCCATATTTCATCGTAGATACAGATGGTACATTTTATTACAATGCTGAAAGTGTAGGATATATCGAAGAGTTCTTGGATGACAACGATAGACCGATAACCTATGAAGAAGGTGTAAGGTATACCTTCACTTTGAACGGTGTACTCTTTGAAATTGAAACTATAGATGAAGTTGTTGCTATTTTAGAGGAAAGAGGATATGATGTAGTCACTCCAGTGCTTAATGAAACACTCAAATATCAAGTAATGGTTGATATTCCTGAAAATGAAAGAAACAATTTCAACATTGATAATGGTCAGCATATCAATATCACTACAAAGAATCCGTTAACTCATACATCAACAGTTGATTTCACTTGGAGCAGTGCATTAATCGATGAGACTAGAGAAAATGCAATTACAAGAATAATCAAACTGATTCGTAAGGAAGACAATGAAACAGTCTTTGAATATCAGTATGACCAACTCAAAATTGTAGATGATGAAGTGACTGCCAATGTTATCTACCGTGTGAAAAATGGTGATGATATAGACTCATCCGAAGAGGACATAACATTCCGTTATAATCCATCCGATTACACTCAAGAAGCTGAAGAAGTTGTGGAAGATGAAGAAACTGACATCAACTTTGGTGAAGCCCATTTCGGTACAACCACCTCATTTATGTTAAATAATGGCAAGTTGAGTGTTCGTGATGCTGGATTCAATGGCAGAGAAGTTGTTATTGATGACATTCAACTTGAAGATGGATCATATTATTATCAAGTATTATGGTTCAACAATAATGCTGATGAAGAAACTTCTGAAATTGACTGTATATTTGATTTCAGAGTACAAGATACCATATTGACATCCACATATGCCGATAAGTGGAGTAAATTAATCATTAGCCCATTCCCAGTCGCTGACAAACCTATCCTCTTCACAAGGAAAGCAGAAGAAGGCACTATCTACTACTACACGGATGATGGTAAAGAATTCAGTTACCTCATTGAACCTTACTATCAATATCTGAACGGTACAGACCTCACTTACAACGGATATTCAATATTCAATCTCAATTACGGTTATGAGGTTGTCTACATTCAAAACGGATTAGTTAGACTTGGTTTTAATCGTTTAACTGGTGATTTGTACCTTGGAAAGTATGACCCTTCATCTGAATCATATATTACTGTTTCAAGATTGCATTTGTCTAAATTTGATGATGTCAACTTAAATAGTATTTCTGATGATAAGATTGAGGTACAAGCATCTGATTCTGTGTTTACTATTTGGAGAGGTCATCCATATGTTCAGATTAAACATGAATTAGAGGATATTGTGATTGATACTCAATATAATAGTGTTTGGGCAGAACAAGTAGGTAAGGATGAAGCCGTTGAACTTCCAGCATATTGGGATTTGATGAATACTAAAAACTTACTCCCTTCCAGTGTTGGTGGTAATACTTCAATTAAAACTAAAGGTATTAGTGTTGAGGCAAGGAATGTTACTGATAGGGCTGATACAAGTCTTGTGTTGAGTTCTGCATCCACTACTGATATTGCTGATGACCCAGTATCATATAATATTGTCAATGGTGATGAGGTTAAGGTTCTAACTGGTCATGATATTACATTCACTCTTACTGATACTGCTTTATCTAGTTATACGGATAGTGTGGATTTAGATGATTCATTGTGTAGTTTTGGTGAATTGTCTTGGAGTGAAACTTGTGATGATGTTCCAGCAAGTATTCCAGTTTTGACTCCATCTGTTAATCCAATATCCAGTGGTGATAGTGTTGGTTTGATGGCAGAAGTGGTTAATTATTGTAATCAGCCAGTTGAGGGTGTGAGAGTGGATTATTATGCTGATGTTACTGGTACTGCTACTTCTTTGACTATTGATGTTCCATTGGTCTTGATTTATTCTGATGAGTTTAATATTACTGGTGTATTAACTGATGAAAACTCTGATCCAGTGGCAGATGCTGATATTGACTTGTATGTTGGTAATACTAAAGTAGATACACAAACCACAGATAGTGATGGTACTGTGGAATTTACACAGACTCCAGTAACTACTGGTAATCATACTTTTAAATTGAAATTCAATGGTAAAGACAGTTACTTTGGTTCAGAGTCAAGTACAGTGTCAAGAACAGTTGATAAGGAAACAAGTGTATTGAATATTACTTCTCCATTGGATTCAAGTCAATGGTATACTGATACTGGTATAACTGTAGAGGGTTCATTAACTACTGATGATGGTGAACCAATTGCTAATGAGCAAGTTAAAGTGAGATATGGGTTAACTATACTTGCTAGTATAACTACGGATAGTAATGGTGAGTTTAGTACCGTATTGGAGCAATCTAATAGTGGTGTTTATGGTTTAAGTTTTCAATTTGAAACCACATCATTATACACTGAATCAGTTGTAACTAAACAGAATATTAATGTATCAGACCCAAGTTTAACCTTAACTGGCGATAAATCAATATTATCCTATGCTGACCGTGATTCATGTAATTTACTTATAACATTGGATTCTGCAACTCCTACTGGTCAATTAGTGGAATTATACAGTGGTGCTGTTAAATTAGGTGAAGCCGATGATAATGGTGATGGAACATATTCTTATGAGTATAAGAGTCAAGGTGTTGGAGATATTGTAGTTAATGCGAAGTGTGGTAGTTTAGTATCAGAAACATACGAACTTTGTGATGCTACATTATATCGTGCTAATCCTACTGCTTGTACAAGTTGTAATATTGATTTGCCATCTTCTGCTTTGATTAGTTACAAGATGAGTAAACCAAGAATTGATGGAAGTAGTGGAGGGATTAGTATACACTTAATTGACAGTTCTCACACTTATTTCGTTGGAAACTGGGCAAGTGATGGACATAATGGACTATTAATCCGTAATACTGGGAGCAGTTCCAATTTAGTTAGTCAAACTTGCTCTGATATAACTGCAAATACAGAATATACTCTTGGAGTAACCTATGATAATGGAGATTGGACTTATTTCAAAGATAATGAAGTAAAATCATTCTCTGCGAATTACACTCCAACAAAATTAAACATTATACAAATACAACAAGGAACAATCAAAGATTTAATAATCAAACCATTATAATGGTTTAATCTTGATGTATTTGATGACTTCTGTACGATTGTTGTATGTGTAGAAACCGAATCTGAAACTGTTTACTGTTCTTGTAACTGTATCAAGTAGTACATCATCAATGTAGAATTTGGATTGTCCATTTTCTCTTGTAATCTTCCATATTTCATTTACTGCTGGTGCAGAGTTTCTAACAGTACGGGCAGGGCTTGATAATTCCGAATTCACATAATTATTGATAGTATCTCCAGTTACTGAACCTTGACTTGTATAACTTGAATCATATAATGCAAGTTGTGGAGTAACACTTGTATATGTCCCTAATTTAACTTCACAAAACACATTATCATTTGTACTGAACAAATCAGTAGGCATAACTGCTTTCTGATAACCACTACTTGTTGATTGAAGTTGTAATCCTTCTGTTACTACACTTCCGAAATCATCACTTTGATAAGTGAGGTTATCTTTTGTACCATCATTATAATAGTAACAATCTTCCACACTGTATGTTTCTGATACAAAGATACGGAGGAGTCTAAATTATATTTTTATTATTTTTTTTAATGTAGAATAAAATAAATGAATTTTGAATATTATTGTAAAATAAAATTATGAAATCGAAGAATTATTATCTAAAGAAAATTGCATTGAATACTGGTAGTAGATTAGATGGTAAGTTTAAGTCGAATTTATGGTATTTGAGGGAGATTGCATTGAATACTGGTCAAGTGAATAATGATGATGATTAAAATAGATGGAGGAAAATTATGGTGAATGAATTATATTATTTAAGAGAAATCGCAGAGAACACTGAAGGTGGTGGAGGTGGTGGGGGCAGACCCTATGATGATACTGAACTCCGTAACCGTATAATTGCATTGGAGAATGGTAAACAAGACAGTTTAAGTGCTGGTTCAAGGATTACCATATCCAGTAATACGATTAATACGATTGATTTTATCGTGGACAGTATTAACTCTGCCACTACTACATGGTCATCTAACAAGATTAAAGGTTTATTTGACTCTTTGAGGGGTAAAATAGAGGTTAGGATTGTTGCAGAGAAACCATCTAGTCCAGTTAATTCAACAATGTATTATGTAGGGTCTGATGCTCCTTATGATATTTGGTTTTATGTGAATGATGAATACACTTATTTTGGTACTACTGATATTGATTTAAGTGATTATTATACTGAAACAGAAGTTGATGCTCTTCTTGATGGTAAAGTTGACAAAGTGAGTGGTAAATCATTGGTATTGGATACTGATATTGCACAGATTACCACAAATAAAAATGATATTGCCCAATTAAAAGAAAATAAGCAAGATAAAATTACAGACAGTACATTAAGTAGTTTAACTGATTCCACTACTGTTTCAAGTGTTAGTGCATCAAGTAAAACTAATAAAACATTCTCATTATCTGCTTTGTGGGATTGGATTGTTGGAAAATTAACTTCCAATACAGAGAAAGGCATTCAAGTAAGTAGTGGTAAATTAGGACACACAAATGCCATTACCGTTCCAACTGCTAAAAGAATACTACAAGCAACTTATGATGGACAAGGTCATGTAACAGCGATTGAAAATGAGTTTAATTGGAGTAATTCATATACTACATCAGCAGAAAATCAATTATTCACAAGAAAAGGTGCATATAATTTATGGACTAATGCGAAATTAGCTAAAAATAATGAAAGTGCCGAGGTAACATTAACTTGCAGTAGTATGCAGAATAATTTTGTATTCCAAAAGAATTATGCGAGGCAAATCGCAAATAATGTTTATCTTATTTGTTTTAATTTGTACAAGAGTAGTGGTTCTGTTTCTGCGAATACTGAAGTGAAAATTGCTGGGGATACAACTCCATTGAAAGTTGATGGTAAGAATGTGTATCAATTTGTTGGTCAAGGAGTTTATGTTCCTGACAGTCATGCTGTAAGTATTACTTACAATGGTAATACTTTATGGGGTGAAAGTGGAGCAAAAGCGATAGGAAATGGTGGTACTAATAATATCAGAGTTAATGCAATAGTTTGTACTTCATCTTAAATTACTGCATATGACTGTTGAAAGAATAAAATAAGAGAACAGCATAATGGTACTGCAATACATTGGAAATGCAACAACAAATGAGCAAGGTATGGCTAGATTAAGTTATACTCTTATTGGTACTGGTGTAATAACTTTATATGCAGAGTTACATGATGATAATACTATCTCTGCATACTCTGAAATCACAATAGAATAGGAGGAGGATTAGGGAATTGTCATATTTAGTGTCAAATCATCATAGTAAATTACAATTACAAGTGAAAACAAACCAATCGAATTATTCAAATTTGAAACTGAACACATATGTGAATTATGACCATTCCACCATTATTGAAACCTTATCCCCATCATACAATGATGGGGTTTTAACTTACACTATATTATCAAGTAATTATAACATTAATGACCTTATAACTAAATTTGAATTAGTATTAGATGGAACTACTCATTTATGGGAAACAAATGAGGGTGTGAAATGGTTAATTGATGGTGAGGAATGGGCAGATAATGATGGAACAGATACATTCCATACTGCATCAAAAACATTTAATTGGGAGGAAAGTGGTACACATACAGTTGAAGCCGTTTTTGTAGGTAATGATGCACTGGAACATGATGCTACTGGTAAATGTGCAGTGTTAATTGAACAACCAAAAGCAGAAGAAGTTCCAGAGTATGCTAACGATGGTAAATATCGTATATCTTTTGTAAACCCTCAAAAAGTAGCATCTATGAGTTACAACGATGGTACAAAAATGGAATACCTATTAACCAAAGGAGGTAAACCAGTTAAACAAGAACGGAACATTGAAATCATTACTCCAACCACAATCTATTCTGAAACTGTCAAATTGAATGGTAAGACTGGAACTGCATATGTACGGAATAACAGAAACTGGAAAGCTGGTAAATACATCATCGGAGCATTTTATCAAGATGAAAGAAATCCAAAAGTAGTTACACGATGCAGTAAGCAAATCACAATTGATAAAGGAACACCAGTATTCAAAGATAACTTTGAAGGAGGTTCTTTTATTCCCAAATCCAAATACGAACTGCAGTTGATGTTCAACAATGAGCCGTTGGTGAACCGTAAAATCACTTTGTATGTCAACAACAAACCAACAACATTAACCACAAATAAGAACGGTAAAGTCTATTATGGATTCAAGAAAACTGGTACATTCGTATTGAAGGCAGTATTCAAGGGTAGCAAGAATTTGAAGAAAATAGAACAGATGAGAACAATAACGGTGGTGAAAGCCCATGGTTAGAATTAGTACAAGATATGACAAGGATTTAAAAAAGAAAGTATTCGTTGTCCGTGGAGATGAATCATACACTAAAACCACCGATGTGACATTGTCACTTGGAGAAATCACTGTAGGCTCAATGAAGGGATTAAAAATCTCTACAGTCACAATAGACTTATACCGTACATTAGGAGATGGAACAGTGGTTGTGCATGATGGGGATGAAATTCTTTATCAGAAGAATGTAGGGTCAGAAACATCTCAAGTGACCTATACGGATGTGTATTTGACCTATGGTGTAGAACACAAACTGTGGGTTGAATACATCTCATTAGACCACTTGTGCTTGGGCAGTAAGTCTAAAAAAACAACTGTCTATGAAGAAACACCACCGACACTACAGATCCAATTCACCATGAACAGCAAAAGTACTCAAGTCAACAGTGGTGGAAGTGGATCATTCAATGCTACCGTGAAAATTGGTGAAACATTAGCACCATCGACTGTTGATGTGGATGTCTATGTTGATGATGAATTAGTCGAAACACTAAACCCAAGTGATGGAATAGTAACAAGTACAGTCAGTGGGTTAAATGATGGTAAGCATAATATACGATTACAAGTAGAAGATGAAGATAGTTATCTTGGTAACACATACACTTATGACCTACTTGTGGGATATGTATTGACTGTAATAGATAAACCACTATACTTTGTCGATGGTGATAATGAAGATAATGTTGTTAGGGTAAGAGTATCCAATTATAATTATGTTCCAGTTACTAGTGGTACTTGTAGTATTTATTCAACTACTGATTCAAGTAATCCAATAATGACATCAACTGATGTAACTGATGGAGTATTCACATTAACCACTACTGCATTAAGTGAGAGTTGTCAAGCATATGCTAAATATGGTGGTTCAGTAACAGAAGCCACACAGTACAACAAGTATACTGTGCAAGGATTGACTGCAAGTGTAAACCCATCCATTATATCACAACTGCAAAACACTACTGTTAGTGCAACATTGACAAATGATACTCTCACTGGTATACCAATTTATTTCACGAATGTCAATACTGGTGAAGTTACGAAGTCATACACTACTGATGGTATAGCAACTATGACATATAGTGGAGTTGCTGGTGGTGATATTGAAATGACTGCAACTAGTGGTAATCAATCAGATAGTGTAACATTTGTTGACTCATTGGATTATTGGCTGAACAACACTAACAAAAGTTCAAGTCTGCCACTGATGGCATTGTACTTTAGTGGGTATACTGAATATGCCAACAAATTAATGTTTTCAGCAACATCATTAGATGCTCATGGCAGAAGTCATGTCGGTTTCCATCCAACTACAGCACTTGTGAATGGATCACTGGAATTTGAATGTGTAGGAAACCCAACATCAACTCATTCAATCACATTTAGAGTATCTGATTCTCAATTATCACAGACAATGGCAATAACTGGATCAGTATCTGCTGGTGAGAAAATAGTATTTGAAATGAATGATAGGACTGCTACATTGAAGAGGAATGGGTCTATAGTATCAACTGCAACAATTACACCAAATTCTGGTGTAGTTTCATTTAGAAGAGTAAATGTGGAATGGGCATTTAATTCAAATAAACCATCTGAAGTTAGTGCGAATATTAAAAATATAATTTGGAAGAGCAATGGTTCACTCATACAATACGATAACGGATAAAGCAAAAAGTATAAAAAAGAATGTAAAAGAACAGTATAAACTTGGAGAGTCAAGTGCTTGGTCTTATTACATCGCAAAAGAAGTTATACAAAGAACAAAGACAGTTAAGAGGATTGGGGTGAATGGAGCATCCCAATCCAATGGTAACGATTTCGGTAGACAATTGAGCAAGGCAGAATATCTTGATATGGCTAAAAGATTCTGCAAGTATGTCGAACAAAACGGCAAGTTACCGAACAATATTAAAATCGGAAACAAGTTAATGAGAGTGTCCGATTACACATATATGTTCGCTAGGATTCTTGTTTATTATGATGAGAATAAAAAACTGCCGATGCAAGTGAATGTCAACAGTAAGGCATTTATCAAACCGACAGAGTTTCCGAACAAGGTTTATGGATTGTGGGTCAAATACATCAAAACAAAACCAAAGTATTTGGATGATGTATGTGATTATGTCAAAAACCATTTTGACTATGAATTTTACTTTGATGATAAAAAATCCAACGAAGAGGTTCTGAAAACAAAGGCTGGTAACTGTACTGACTTGCTCCAAATGTTAACCAACATGGCAGAGGCAATGGATTATGATTTCGAAGTAATTCACACAAGATGCAGACAGAGTGGAACTGGTCATGTTTATGGACTATTCAAAAAGAAAGGTTCATCAGAATGGTTTGTGAGGGACATAGCGTGTATAGCTGATGAATCACGGTACTGTGTGTGGTGTGAAGTTCCGAATGGTGGAAATCTCATCGCAAAGAATCCAGCATGGTTTATGGAGAACAGAAATCGATAATCATGTCAGAAGAAGAATACCATATATTATTTCCAAAAATACAAGTTAATTTCAATAAAGAAGATTTAATCTTCATAATTAACAATATAAAGAGCAGATACACCTCTACTCTTTATTTTAAACTCCATTGTTATGATAGAACTAATACGGAGATTTACACTTACACTTCTCCACGGTGGATGATTGATGAGGTTTACACAAGAAGACAGAGAGCATTCTCATTATCATCTGATGTGTATAGTAAAATACTTTATACACAAATAGAACTGATAACCATTGGCATATCATCTGAAAACCCATTGTATTTCACAGAATGTATGTTCGCTGAATATGATGGTGACAATATGGAATATCATGTACCAAACGATGTTATGGCTGATGTGCAAATCGGATTTGTAAAGAACTGGTATGTGAATCTGTATGACAGTGATGGAAACTTCTTGCAAGTCATCAGACCAACTGGGGGAAATATCACAAACACTACATTAACGAAATCAACTTGTACAGTCCTTGCTCCTCATTTATATGAAGAATCGGACATTGATGACCCAGTTGAAATATTTATGGAATATATTAATCAAACAGAACAAAGAATAGATGTATTAAGATAAATGGACAGCAAACACATAGAAAGAGATTACTCTGCTCATAGAAAATCAATCATCAGACCATCTGATGAGTATGTCAAACTGGAAATATTTTCTTTTGATCCAATCTATACAAAAACATATCTCCGTGAAGACAAAACACTGAAAGGATATGAGAATGCTGAAAGCACTTCGTGGAAATCATGGAGTTGTTTCAAATCTGCAGATATGCAAAGCAGAATGCAATTCGTAATAAATTACAATGTTAAAGTTGTCGGAGAATACCGTATTGATTTGATTTATGAGCAGAATAATTATATTCACTCTAACAGTAAAAAGAATACTGGTAAAGACCTTACTGGTACAATAACATTGGATGGCGAAACTTCTGAAACCAAATTTGATGGTGAGAATAATGTACTGAAAAGAAAAACCATTTTTCATAAATTCAGCAAAAAGGGTTCTAAAACAATAAAATTCGCAATACCTCATAATTGTTACTTCTATGGAGTTATCATCCGTAAAATAGTCAAATTCGTTGGAGATAACTACTACGGCTCTGCCCTAGGCAGTGAAGAAGGGAATATGGTTCTGAAAAGTTCCACACTCACCATATCTGAAAAACTGAAACCATCCGAATTGTCATGTGAGGTTGCTTATGATGACAGTTTTGAATGCGAAACAAGTCAGAGTGGCTTCTATATTGATTACCGTGATGAAGTGAACTACTATGTGAAAACCAATGACAATAAGATTAAGAGGGTCTTTGGTGGATATGTATCATCCATATTGCCCGATTCTGACCGTACAAAATTAACTATTGCTTGTGCAGACAGACTCTCCGATGGTACAAATAAATATATTCTTGACCAAATGCGATTGGGTGGTGGAACTAGCACATTAAAGGAAACTGGTTACATCAAATCAATGAACAAGGATTTTGACAGTTATCCCAAAGCATTGAAGTATTTGTGCGACATACATGAAGTCACACTAAAATCTAACATTTCTAAACAGTATACTGTGGATGGTGAGAAATTCCACAAAGGTATTGTTCTTCGGTTCGGAACATCAAAGAACATCAAGAAGATAACTTCAAGTAACGGTACTCAAAAAACTTATAAGAATTTCTTATTTATCCGTAATAAATCGGACAGTTCCAAACAACAAGTATGGAATGTGTACGATGCCAGTAAACACACTAAAAAACCTCCAAAGTTCACACAATATCCGTATATGCATATAACGTACGGAATGGGTAAACCAAAAAAGCAATCAAAAACTGAAATCACACAAAAAGTTGACACCAGTGAAACTACGGCTGGAGCTCAAAAGTTTACAAAGTGTGGAGTCAGTCAAGATGGAAAATACTTAATGGCGATAGGATTACCATCTGCTGGGAAAGATAATGTTAGTGGATGGACTAAAGTAGTATTTAAGAGGAAATGTCCAAAATGTGGAAGTACCAACCTTATATGGGATTGGCATTGGGCTAGTGGAAACTATGGATACTCTGCTTGTAGAGGAAATGCCGAAGGAGGCTCTGCAGAAGGACATATCTTCTGTAAAGGTTGTGATGCCGATTATTCTGTTCAAGGATGGGATCATATCAATGGTAGTGGTTATCATATGGAAAAAGCATCAAAACTTGTATCCTCATCCAAAAGTGAAGCTCAAAAATTAAAGAATAGTCAGATGGTTGCCGTACCGACAAATGCCGTATCTGTAACCAGTGATGATGTCTTTAAAGCAATCTCCAAGATAGCATTCAAATACAGATACAATCTTCAAAGTGGAGCATCAAGTTACTCTGCAATGAAGAAAAGTGGGAAAGGAGAATGCTGGGCATTCAGTGATTTAATCTTCACAGAGATGAAGAAATACAACATCAGTTGTAAAATCGTACAATATCCAACAAATATGTCTGGAAGACACCGTAGTGTTCTTTATAAAGATAAGAATGGAAAATGGGTAGATTTCCCATATCGTGAATATGGATGGGGTAAGAAATACAACAATATGCTTAACAACACCAGTGCCTCAAAAAGAGGTAGTACGGTGAAAGAACACAAGGGGAACAATATTGGAAACATAAAGGCAACAACATCCACATCAAAGACACAGAAAAGCACAGTAACAACAACCAGTGGATACGATACATCAAAACCATTTCAAGCATACATCAAACTGACTTATTCTTTGAAACCATCTTTCACAGCAAAGAAATATTCAGTCAACATCAAATTCACACAAACAGCCCCATCATCACACAGTATTAATGAAGGTACTCCATTCCCATTGTTTTGGATAAACAACACCATTAAACAGACAACTCTAAAATTAAAGAGTGGTGCTAATCTTGTAGAATATTTGAAGACTATCCATGGTGCTGATAAGGATTTCTATTTGCATACTATACAGTTTATTGCTCCAAAACAGAAGGCAGCTCAAACATCGACTGGAGAAAATAAAGATGTCAGTTGGTACAAATCCGACAAATCGACCAAGGATGGCAGTTCATGTAAATTAAATCTGTATCAAATAGTATTTGATGACAATCCGAGTGTAGAACCGACCAACTTGCAGAGTTGTGGAAAATCTGTCAACAGCATGATGGCAGACCTCACGGAGGAGGCTGGATATTATGTGAATATGACTTACGGCATTCACAGAAAAGATGACAAGATTAATTTCCGTGTCGCTAATCAAACGGATACTCAATATACAGCGACTGAAGGTGATGATAACAATATTTTAACATGGAACAGTATATCATACAGTCCAATTGGATCGCTTTTCAACATGAGTATGCAAGTATTTAAAGAAGAGAACACCAATTACAAATACATTGACACGAAAGACTCCAAATCAATTCTGAATTATGGAGAGCAGTGTACCATCAAAACAAACAATGATATTCTTGGTAAAGAAGAGGCATACTTCAATGCTTACCATTCAGACAAATTCAATCCAACTCAAAACTACACATATACTATAACCGTACCAAACTGTCCAAATCTGAATATTGGTGATTTGGTGAAGGTTATTGCAAATGCGAAGAAATTGAATAGTGTTAAAGAGGTCAATAGTATAAAGATTACTTTTGATATTGGTAAGATCCCAAGAGTTCAAACTACCTTGGGACTTGGTGAACTTGCTCCCGATATTCAATTAGCGAAGAACATAAGGAAATTAAGGGATTCTGCTAAAAAAGAAACCACTGAATTCAGTGGTGGTGCTACTCCAGTGACAGATGAAATTTATTACGAATGGGACAGATAAAACATGAGTTATCAAGATAGAGTAGATATTGACCAGTTAATCAAGGATGTTGGTGATTTAAAGGACATGGTGGGTGATGATGTCAAAGCATTAGCCACTGTTGAGTCTGTTAATGAATTGCTGGAAAAACTGGAAACGGAATACTATGATAAATCTCAAATCGATGAAATGTTAGCGAATTTGTAGACCTCTTTTGAGGTCTTTTTTTTATTAGTCATAGGTAGGTTTATATGCTATAAAAAATAGATATTTCTGTTAGGGAAGGTATTTGATATCATGTACTTTTTTTAGTGTTTTTAATATAATGGCACATGAAAAAATATATGTTATAGTTCAAATAAGTAATATTTCCGATATACAAAATTATTACTTATTAGTTACCAAATGCTCTCTCACTAAATTAAATACTGGTAAAATATAAAGTGATAATTATGACTAAAAAAAGCAATGTTTGTAATAATTGGCAAAGGGTGATTGCAGACTTGTCATATAATTCAGTGAGAAATTATAAACAAGCTGTAAAACTCTATGAAGAGTTCCATGGTCAATCTATGGACTCTCTCATCAGTGAGGCACTAGATGAACAGTCAGAAAGAGTTCCTGAACATGAACTCAAAATATATGACCGTATCATTGATTTCAGAACCTCCCTCATTAATGAAGGAAGAAAGGTAACTGGTGTGAGAGGTTACTTGCAAAGAGTGAAATCAGTCTACAGAAAAAATAGAGTGAACATTCCGTACATACCTCCCATCAATGAAATCAATGCGAACCGTAGTCAACCAATACGGTTCGAAGATTACCTCACCAAAGATGAGATAAAAAAGGGAATTGTCCATTTATCCTTGATTCAACAAGCAAGGGTAATGGCAATGGTCACTGGAGGTCTTTCAAATGATGAATGCAAAAACCTCATGACCAAAGAGCATTTCATCGATGCATTATACAATTATCATCAATGTGATGATGATAAAGAGGCATTAGAATGGTTGGCTGAATCTGACAATGTGTTATGGATCATATGCATAAAGAGAGGAAAAACTGGAAAGCCTTTTTATGCAATTATGAATCCTGAATGTGTTCAGATGACTGCAATGGCAAAATTAGAGGAAATTAAACCTCTTCGCCACGGTAAAAAAAAGAGAACATTAAATGAGAGGTTGTACCCTACTGAAAAGAATTTCTTCGGTGACTGTTGTCGCAGAATAAATGATGGATTAGGTTTCGGATATGTGGGTGCTGAAGAAGTCACAACCCATTTGGGTGATGATGGAGTATTGACAATCTCCAAACTTCACTACTCAAACTTCAGACCATCCATAGATGGTCAGAGCATTCCAAGAGAAGAGTTTGAAGTTGAAGACATGGGAAAAGAATATAAAATTCAGTTTCAGCATCATAATGTTGAGATAAAATATCAGCACGGAGGCAAGTCTAGATTTAGACCCCATATGTTCAGAAAATTCCATGCTACCAGTGTCCGTGGGAATTATCATATTGCCGATAATGGTTTGTCACCAGTTGATGTAGATGAACTGCAAGGGAGAGGTATGACCTCTGTGCAAGAGACGTACATAAAAGCCAACCCTAAAAAACAGAAAATGCTTTATTGCCAAATCATCAACAACATTTCACTTTGGCACAAGTACAACTGGAAGGTCATTGATGATGATATTGTGCTGGAAGTTGTTGATGATGAATTTGAAAACAAAAAATTGAAAAAAGAGAATGAGAAACTCAAGGAAAAACTTGAAGTTTCTCAAGATATCAAGGAAGATATTAAATATCTCATCGAAGATAAAGGAATCGATGAGGTTGCTGACATAGTTGCTGAATTATTAAAGGCAACTTAAAGCATATTAAAACCATTTCGAGAATGGTGTAAATGGTATTGTTACATATAGGGGTAACTACTTATTTACATCATTTTCTTCAGACTTAAATTCTTTTTTTAGGAGTAAAATAAACATTGATAGCAATGCAATGTCTCTCATCTCCATTTTTTCAAAATAAGTGTCGCTGATGAGGTATGACATATCATCAATGATGTCATATATTTCATCAACCGTGTATTTTTTATCGTTCATAATCACCATACCCTTTGCTGTAATAAAATACGATCCAATTTTTCAAGATTTGAAATTTCATATTTTGCAAGGATCTTCTGAACTGCATCGCAAAATTCCTTCTGTGCAACACAGTCAGATAACTCTGCATTTCTATCAGCCCTATCATTTACATCATTGAGAAGTTTCACAATATCCTTACGATTGATATATCGTTTGCCGTTCAGATTATCCACAATGTTAAAATTGTAGTCAAGTTCAAATCGTTTTTCAGTCATTCCATACTCCTCCTTTATTCTACCACTCTTCAAAATCAGGACAGTCATCACTGTGGATGATGTTTAATTCGCACCATTCATCAATAAAACCATCCTCATCACTCTCAAGCTGATAATGTTTACAATCTCCACATTTACTCATCGTTAATAATCCTCAAATAAATTTCACTGTCATTACTGACGTCAAAAGCAACATCAAAAATCCGAACACCTTTTTCAGTATCATAACTTGCCACTTTTACAATTAATTTATTGTCCATATCCCTTGTAACGGTTCTCAATTCTCCAAGCCTCATTCCCTCAACTCCTTTTTCAACACAGCAAAAGAGAGAATCATAATTCTCTCTTAATTGCTCTGATATTGAAATATATCCAGCCACCACCACAACGATCCATTGGATCCTTATCAGTAACCAATCCCATAACATCAATGTTTCGAAAAGTCAATGGAATACCCATAGCCTTTTTTATGGAGTCAGAATCAGTCTTACCGTTCTGATAACAGTCCTGACATCTTACAAACACTGTTTTTATATCACAATCATAAAATGCCCCTTCATGTTTTATTCCCAACTCATCAAATAGTTTTTCAAAAACATCCCAATATTTTTCAGTTTTTTCGAATTCTCTTTTAAAATCCACAATTTCACCTCAATATTTCTTCTCACCATTCACTTCCAGTTTCAACATCTTCAATGCAGTTATAGCTCCTACATGAGCATGATACATTTCATTAGATTTTTTATCACCGTTGATTTCATGTTTCATCTTTTCAATAAGTGCCTCATCATTATTGAGGCTGATGTGTTTATCGATTATTTTGTTGATATATTCTTTCTTCATACAGTTCACCCCATATTAAATAATAAAGATATTATGAGTCCACAGACCCATAAGAGCATTATTGCTCCTACTATTCCAAACATTATGTCTATTGCTATCATAGTTCTATTCCATTCCGTTTAAATTTAATATCCAAGACATGATAAATTGTCTTGGCATCCTTTTTCTTCATCGGATATTTCTGTCCGAACATTCTCATACAATGAGTTATGCCTTCATCCTTGTACTCATCAAACAACTCTTGTGCGATGTCATGCAAGGATTGTGGCACTTGTTTAGCATTCCAAATCTCCATGAAGACCTTTTCAATCTTCTTGGCTGATTTCTTGACATATTCCTCATTGTAGTCCTCAAGGAGCATCCTTGTGATGTACTCCGTGTGATGATTTGGGTCTTGTTCATATATCCTCTGAACATCAGCACCATAGTCATCGAAATACTTCAAGACCTCCTTGACTATTGCCGAGCGAGTAACACCATCATAATTTCTGTGTTTCTGTTCGATGTCTCTTGGCTTGACCTTCAGATATCTCTGTCGACCTTTTGAATCTGTACAATTGATTACAACCCCTTCGGTTGCCACTCTGCCGTTCATATCATTGTAGGCCGCATTCAAATACTCCAAGAAGTGTTTTATTTTAGACACAGCATCTATTGGAGTTGGTGCAACTCTGTCCTCATATTTTACATCATTAAAATAGTAAGTGTATTTTTGAGTTGTTATGGAAACTGAATGTCTTCCAATCTCAAACATGGTATCAGGCTGTCTGAATCCGTATTTGGTACACAAAACCCTCAATGATTTAGGTTTGTGGAATCTTGAAGTGTAGCATCCAATCAGTCTGATATCAATTCCAGTATCATAATGAATGATATCATGCTGATTGAGTATGCCGTACATCTCAAAGAACAAGATTCCTTTATTGTGTCCATAGTAATCCCATATGGCTGACTTGTCAATTTTATCATACAGTTCAAGGAAATGTGAGTCTGCAACTGCTCTTCCTCTAGTCTTTGGAACAACCTCAACGATGTATCCATTCTCATCCAGTATAGGATAAAGAATAAGACAAGATCCATCCAGTTTCTCATATGCTATGGCATCATGGAATGTCAGATTGGCATCACTTCCCACAAGACATAGGTCTCTTTCATCTTCAAAGTAATCAATTTTCGGCATACTTTGTACAAATTGAAGATGTGGTTCACCAGCCAAGGTATCAATCAGCAAACTGCCAAGATAACGATTGGACTTTTTGCATATCCAACCTTCAATGTAGTTTCCCTTCGGTGTCTTTTCGCTGAATCTTTTCAGATATTTTGCTTTGCAGTCTCCGAAATATTTTGTAGCCTCTTCAATCTCAATCATTGTTTCACTTCCAACATTGTGTATACTCCGATGGATTCCAAGCATCATCCACATAGTGTATTGCCTCTGAATATTTCATATGCCTCACCTTTTCGTGTAATTCGAGAGGTATTTTTTTATATTCTACTTTTGGACTGGGATATTTAGAACGGAAACGGATACACATATTATGTCTCCTTACATTCCGATTGAACTGTTTTATCTCATCATCAGTCCATTTGGGATGAATATAATATTCAGCATTTGTCTGATTTTTCTTCTTGCCTTTGAATTCATCGTAAAGTTGGTCAAGAGGTCTGAACCTACATTGGTTCACTTGTACACCCCATTTCCAACAATACATCCTTTTAAATTCAAGTTCAGAAAATGGCTGTTCATAATTCGACAATACAAATACTGATGTGTCTGCTCTCCTCCAACCACCTTTTTCAAGGATTTCAATTTCTTCTTCTCTTTTTCTCCACGATTTTACACTCCCATCCCAAGCAATCTTTGGGTATCTGAAACCAGCCTCCCAAAGCATCCGAGCGAGATGAGGTTTCTTCCTTAATATTCTACCATCGAAACCACTTTGCGATTCGCAATGCAGTATTCTCCTTTGCCGTTTCAAAAGAATAAGTTCTCTTAAGATGTCTTCAATGTGAGGATTCGCCAAGAGGTTGTTATCGTAGAAGACAACTTTCCGTTTATGGATTTTATCTTTTATTGATGAGATAAAAGACTGTTTCGGCTCAATGCAATAGACTCCACAAGGTTTACACCTTCTCTGACACCCACGGCTTGTGTGCAGTATCTGATAATCGATTGGGAATGATAAAAGGCTGTAATTTGGTTCAAACTCTTCAGCCTCTTTCATCACTCCAACATATACGGAATCACATATGCACTTCTCCTTAACAGCATCAGGCATTAAAGATGCCCAAATCCCACCAATTTCAATAGGTGTATTTGGGAAATTTCTTCTAGCCCATCTACTTGCACCAATGACCCATTTCGACCAATAAGTATATAATGAGGTGATTTTAATCTCATCAAAATCACCTTGAGGTGGATCATATGATTCAGACAGTCTGTGAAGAGTCACATCCCAACCTTTAGACTGATAATATGATCCGATTTTTAATAATCCTATGGGGAGCAAATCTTGATGATTCACACTCTTTGGAGGTTTGGGAAAATCGGGGTCAATCATCAATAATTTTTTCATGTGTGACCTCCCATTCATAGCCCCACGGCAACGGATACTTCTCCTTCAGATAATCAATGATGCTTTCAGCAGTTTCACCCTCTTCCAAGGTGACATCATCCATGTATATTGTGAGGTCAATCATCTTCTTGCTCATAGTCGCACCCCTCAATAAATACAACTGGTGTTTCTCTTGAGTCGAGAGGATTTCCCATTTCATCTATATAGATATATGATATCGTTATTGTTTCAGAATAGGGTGTTGTTACCTCTGCATCTTGATTAAAGTTGTACAGTTTATGTATTAATTCACTAACCTTCAATTCTTCTTTCCTTTATTATATTTTTTTCGTGCATCCATCCGTTTCTGTTCGAGTTTTTTATGATTCTTCTCCCAAAACTGTTCAGTAAATCCAAATATTGTTTTGTATGGGTAATAAGAACCATCTGTCTGAAGTTGCATTTCAATAAGCCTATTCCATTTTTTAGGTTCGTTATTGAAAACCCATTCCAGTTCTCCAACACTTTGCAATGGACACATCCAACAATTGAAATGCTGATGATGTTCATATATTCCACCAAAGTCAAACCCATGTTCTTTACATATTCTTAATGCATCTTCAGTAGTTATTCCAGCATCAATTAACGGATATTCAGTGTCACCAGTAGTATAGAGTTTCTTGTCACTCCTCTTAATTTCATCACTACAGTAACCCACATATTGAATGATATGTTCATCTCCATATTTTTCACGGAGATAATCTCTCATAGCGATTCGTTTGACACCAGTACACCAACGATTGAAGAATGAAGGAAAACCCCATCTTTCAAAGCCTTTCTTCAATTCATCAGCGACATCGAGTACAGTTATTTCCACACCGAATGTTTCTCTTATTTGGTTGAGATGGTCGGATGCACATTCCCACATCCAATCACCTACATCCACATAAAGGATTTCATCCAAAGGGAGTCCAGTTTCCAGTATGTGAATCAACATAGCGGTAGAATCTTTTCCACCACTAAAACATAATATATATTTAGTCAATATTCTCTCCTTTTATCACTATCCAATAATTTGCTATAAAAGTGGTTAAGGCTGGAGATAATCCATCAGAATCGTACACTCTGTCTTGAATATACCATTGTGTGCCACTGTTGGATTTCTTTTCACCAAACCCTCCCCACACTCTTACTTTTCGTTTCATTTATCCGAACATTGTATTTGCAACATATGTCACAACAGTTGTTGTCACGGCATTTCCGAGACATTTATATCTCTGTGTGTCGGAGATTTCCTCACCATCAGCACCGTATTTTGTCCACCCATCAGGGAAAGCTTGAAGCCTTTCACATTCGGTTGGGGTCAGTCTGCGAATACGGAAATCCTCATCGACAGTACCCCAATCAGATGAAGTAGATAAAGCACCAGTCTGACCCTTCTGTGTCCTACCTCTTGCCTTTGTGCTAGTGGGATGACATAAACGGACACCATCACCATCAACAACCTCATCATAACCCTTGTTAGTGTTTGTTTTAATCCTCAAAGGATGCTTGTAATTGGTTGCAGTCAACGTCGATGATAATCCATCAATGCCATAGACATTCTCTCCTTTATGACCAGTCCGTGACAGATTTCCCACCACATTGATTTTCGCAAGTGTTTCTGTAGTGGTCAATGTAGGTGACAAGCCATCTTCTTCATAGGCTCTCTTGTCCTGTTCAAATACTCCATCAACCCATTCAAATTCTGTAATGTAATCATCATACTGGTCATCTGTGATGTCAAGTAATTGTTTTAAAGTATGCCACACCTCTGCTGGTGGTGGAGTAAAATACTTATCTTGTCTGAACCAATGTTCAACTTCAGAGTTGGATCTTTCGGTTGCAGATGCAATGTCAGATATTGAAAGTCCACTGGATGACTTATGTTCTCTTAAAAAAGACATGAGTTCTTTCTCATCAGCTTCATGGACTCTCTTCTTCACTTTACGGTTGAACTTGTACGGCTTGAGTGTCGGTTCAAAATACAGACCAGTTTTCCCACCTTGTCCACCTCCACAGCCAGTAATAGTTGCTGAAGTGCCATCCGTGGAAAGAATCCTAGATGACTGTGTACCATCTTTTAATTGTCGGATTCCTTGTACAGAAGTTTCTCTGCCGACTCTTTTGGCAGATAATATTTCTCCTCCACATTTGGCTCTAAAATATCCTTTAATATATAGCCTTTCTCTGTTTTGGGCTGTTCCAAACGATTTGCTGTTAAGAACTTCCCATTCAACATCATACCCCAGTTCGGCGAGTACCCCAAGCATTTTCTTGAAAGTTTCCCCTCTTTGGTGTGAAAGGAGACCTTTAACATTTTCGAGTACCAAATACTTGGGTCTTTTCTCTGCACAAATCCTTGCGATTTCAAAAAAGAGTGTACCTCTTGTATCGGCAAATCCCCTTCGATAACCCGACAGAGAAAATGCTTGACATGGGAATCCTCCAACCAACAAGTCAAAGTCTTGCAATTCTTTTGGGTCGATTTTTGAGGCATCTCCGAGGTCTCTGTGCCTAGGAAAATGTCTAAAGTAGATTGATTTTGCATAACGGTCTATTTCTGATGCCCCAATGCATTCAAATGTATGTTTAGAATTCTGTAAACCAAGTTCAAATCCTCCGATTCCACTGAAAAGGGACAGATACTTCATCAGTAAATGTCCTCTTCAATACGAATGTCTGCAAAGTCAGGAGTCTCATCCAATTTGGTTTTTAGGATTTTTTCCAACTCATGAATGTCTTTTTTCATTTTCACCTTTTTCGTAGAGTCACCCTCAAGAGTAACTCCTTTTCTTAAAGCAACAATTGTATGCTGAATTGCCCTTATCTCTTCATTATGTAAAGATATCATTTTTTCCTCCAGCCATTCGCTTCCAGTTCCCTAACTCTCTCTTCAGCTTTCTCCCTTGTAGGATATCTGCCGAAATATCTTGTTTTTCCATCGATTCTTCGTTGAACTCTAAAGGCTTTTCTTCTGTGAGAAATATTCGCTGAATATATTGTAGCGACCTTTTTCGCTTCTTCGAAGGAATTAAATCTCCCACGATATTTCTGACTTCTTCCTTTATCTCTCACAACCCAATGTTCACAATCAACAGTTATATACGATGCATGATGCTGAAAAGGAGGCAAATTAATATGGATGTAATTGTTAGGAGTGTCAGGAAGTTCCATATACTTATCCCAGTCCCAATCAACAGCCATTAATCTGTCTCTTTCATATAATGCATCTTCAATTCTTCGATAACTGCCGAAGTTCTCATTGTCCTTTTTTATCCAGTACAAGCCATTATTTTCAACGATGTGCCGATAAAATGATTTGTAACTCATTGTTATTTCACTTCTACAAACTGAAGTTTTAAGTCTATTAACCTTTTAATCAGACCTATCCTACGGTTATCATCTTCCTTGAAAAGTTTCAACCTCTCTTTCTCAAGTATAAGTTCAGAAAGTTGTTCATCCACATATTTCTTCCTTGTTTTATCTGTATTTCCTCCATACAATGCTTTAAAATCAACTCCTTCTTCAATAGCTTTCTGAAGAAGTTTAGGGAACTTTTCATCATATTCTCTTTCGATTTCCATCAATCTTGTAGTTGTTTTGTACAACCAGTCAAGTCGGTTTTCATAATCCTTGAAGTCTTCTGCAAGACTTCTCTCAATTATTGATTCAGTCATTTTTACACCTCAAATGTTACAATTAATATTGCATTTCCGTTTTCTCTTTCCAAGTAAACCTCATTCTTCTTGAATGTTTCAATGTCTTCATCAGAACACATTACTTTGGGGATAATCAACAA
>Ga0326511_10000608_pt1 | contig 31539 bp, 28 predicted proteins | sample 0_2496_0518_D_FD_203701 | JGI IMG/M metagenome (GOLD analysis project Ga0326511, IMG submission 203701) | Bovine rumen microbial communities from UC Davis, California, United States - 0_2496_0518 | ecosystem: Host-associated > Mammals > Digestive system > Stomach > Rumen | place: USA...
CCATCACTCTCATAATCGCATTAATTGCACGGTTATTCTCATTTTCTGAGAAAAAGCTTCTCAAATCTGAAATAATTGTTGTACCTTTGCTCACGGCTTTGATGTTTGAATTTTACTTTTTGGCGATCGTAAAATTACTCATTTTCAGTGAGTTAACCAAACATCGAGGCCATTTTTATTCCTATTTTATGTTAAATTATGCAGGTGCGCCATCACTTGCGAAACTTTAGTAATAATATGATGAATGTTGCTTTGTTGCTAATAGTGCTACATGGGAAAGATTTGATAAGGTGGAGGCAGCCCAAAGAAAGGGGATAGCAATTTTTTTTGAATTAAATCCTTGAAACCTTTGTTGTTTCAGGGATTTTTTGTAAATTTGCAGCAGAAAATTTGCAGTTATTTCGTAGCTACATTTCTTATAACTCTTGAATATAAAATATTAACAATATGCCACGAATATCAAAACCAACGGACAAATCAAAAGAGAGGCTGGCAGATGATCTCCCTCTTAGCTGGGGCGATTTTGTATCAGATATTATCAAGGGTAAATATGTGCTTCTTATAGGAAGCGAGGTCATTCTTAACAAAGAATATGGTGGGGGGGATTCTGCTGTTGATATCCTTGAAAGTATCATTGAAGATTTGAAGACAGAAGACCTCGTTGGGTCAAGTTTCAAATGTAGTTCTTTTACCGAGTTGGCCCGTAAAACGGGCAGATCAGATTCAAAGATTAGGGAATTAATTACCAATGCCCTTGTCGGTAAAGAGTCTAATTATGAGTGTAATACAGATGCTGTTTCCTCCGAGTTGAAGAACCTTCTCCGTACAAAGTTCTTCCGAATCGTTATGACAACGACCTTTGACAAGTACTTAGAGAATACAATGAGGGAAATCTGGGGAAATGATCTCAGGGTGATGAGCATTTATGATGAAGGCAATGCCTTTGACCTGGATGAGAAGGAACAGAGTTCAGAGGAGTTTGACGTACGACCAACATTATATTATATATGTGGGAGAGTAAATAATAAAGGGAAAAAGTTTGTTGCTACTGAGAATGATGCGATAGATGTTGTTGCAAGGTGGTTTAGTGACAAGGCACCGTCAAACTTTTTGAAGAATATACGTCCTAAAGGTGTTGTCTCACTTGGATGTAAGTTTGATGACTGGCTGTTCCGTTTTTTCTGGTACATCTTACGTAAGGATATTAATCATATTGATTCCACCTTAAAGGACGCTGTGGCAGTATCTTTCTCTTCTGAGTCAGGTAAAAAACTCAACGAGTATCTAAAGAGTAAGAATGTATATACGGAATCAGATGCACGAATCTTTATGATGAAGATATTGGAAAACAAGGATCAGTGTATAAAGAATATTGCTGCATCAAATTCTGCAATAGGGGGCGTTTTCGTATCTTATGCACATGAAGATATGCCAATAGTATCACATATTGTAGACCGTCTGAAGGATGAGGGCTTTGATGTTTGGTTTGATTCTTCAAAACTGGAAAGTGGTGATAACTACGATAAACGTATAGCCAATGCAATAGCAAAGTGTAAGGTCTTTATTCCTATTTTAAGTCCACAGGTAAGACAAGATTTTAGTGACGGTCATTTGGACCGTTATTATATATCTAACGAATGGGCTCTGGCCAAGCAACGTGTACATAATATTGGAGGAGATGCCCGAAATATCCAGATTATGCCACTTGCCATTAGCGGTTATGACGAGAGGGCTACGTATCACGCCTCATTTCCATTCTCAGAGTATATGGTGATGAACCTAATGAATACCCCGATTAGTCGTTTTGTTGAGAAATTGAAAAGAGATAGAGATCAAAAATAAGGTGTTAAAAATATGAAGAATCCCTGGCTTGGTTTATTATCATATCAGGATCCCCAGAAAACTGATGATCATCATGTGTTCTGTGGACGAGATGCTGCTGTCAGTTCCCTGTTCGCCATGATTGACAATAATTTGTTGGTCACTTTATACGGTAAAACAGGTATTGGAAAGACTTCCGTCTTAAATGCTGGTGTTTTTCCGCTTTTAAGGAGTCGTGGCTATATGCCGATATCCATAAGACTTGGCAAATATAATAGTTTGCCTAATTGCTCTTTTGCAAAATATATCATTCATGAGATTCAAAATGAAATATCAAGTAATGGGGGATCTGTTGAAACAAAGTTTCCAGAGTTTGTGGAGACAAAAATAAATGCCACAGAGTATCTTTGGAAATATTTCTGCACGTCCCGGTTTAAGGATAAGGAAGGGAACGAGATATATCCTGTTGTAACCCTGGATCAATTTGAGGAAATATTCATTTCGATGTCAGAATCAGCATCAACACTGTTGAGGCAAATATACGCCCTTATAGACGACAATCGAGAAATACCGGATTCAGATGGTTATAATGACTCGACCAATTTCAGGTTTGTTTTTTCAATCCGTGAGGATGACTTGTTCTATCTGGAAGATGCCATAGATATGCATCATTTGGCAGAGATGAAACAGAATCGCTATAGGTTAGTGCCTCTTACCGACTCTGAAGCCAAAGAAGTGATAATGCTAGGTGGTGATAGTCTTGAGAATGGGACAGAAGATGAGATTATTGGCAGAATCATAAGAATGTCCAAAGATGAGACAGGTCAAATATCTACCAACATTCTTTCGCTTACGTGTTGCCAGTTGTTTATTCAACTGAAAGGCAATATAACATTGAAATCACTAACAGAAACTGCGAAGAATCCACTAGACGCATTTTACACAAGTTGTCTCGAACACATATCGGATTCCACAAGAAAATATATCGAGGAAGAATTAGTAGACTCAGACCGTAGGAAATTCGTGTCAAAGAGTGAGTTCTTTGACGAAGTTGGCAAGAACGATGCGAACACTTTGATGAATGGTCAATACCGCATAATTCAAGATATAACAGCGGGAAACAGGGAATGTGTAGAACTGATTCACGATTCGTTGGCAAAGACCATCTGTCATATGAAAACTGAAGCCGCCGAAAGAGCAAGAAATCAGCAACTTGAAAAACATAACCGTTGGATAAAGCGCGGGTTATATGCTTTGGCTGTATTTCTGATAGCGGCTATCGCAGTAATAACTATGCTATTTATAAACAACCAGAAGTATAAGGATGAAAAGGGTTACGGCATATCACAAAAGATATCCATCACATTCCAGGAGGACTCGTTGATTGCCTCTAACCGAGAGTTCTGGAATGGTTCCCTGTTTGTTATAGCTTTAAATGAGAACAGTCAAGACACCTTGATTAACAGAAGAATTAATAAAGTATATATAGACTCGACACTATATGTGACATTGGACACAGCAAAATCTTTACGTATATGCATGACCTTTAACGAACTAGTAAATTATCATAATGTTGACACAACTTTCAAGATTGGTTATTTGACAGATTCACCCAACATTCGTATGCCAATCCGAAAGATACTCCCACCCCAGATAGAGTATTCGAGTCATGTGGTTGCTACCATTCGGGGAAATGAATACAATGTTCAGGATGCTATTGTCATAATCGGTGATAAGATACAGAGGACAGATGCTAATGGGCTATTCACTTTTAAACTTAACGACTCCCTTGATATTAGTGATGTTATTTATATTGTAAAGAAAGGGTACTCGTGTTATGAGCGTAATGACTTTGTTAGGAATGGTAAATTGGTTGCGAAATTCGAACTTACCCCATCCGACAGCCTCACTACTCTTTTTGAAATGGAATGTGAAAGGTTTGATACTCTTAAAAATGTGAAATGGTATTACCGCACCCCATCAAGTGGTGAAAAAGTCTACTATTTTAATGAATCAACAGACAGATTAGTATTTTATGGAACATCTAAAGGACTTACATCCGATGGTAGGATTTCTATCTGGGGTTATTATTATTTCCAGAGGGAATATGAAACCAGAGGGCATTTGGCCTATCATATTTTTACAGGATGGATGGAGAGTGGTGACATGTTAAAGGATAAGACGCTGAAGTCGAAGTCGTACGAGATAGATAGTTACGACTTCGCAAATAACCCTCAGACTATTAGAGGATTGTTTGACAGAACAGGAAAGCTTAGCGGTGAGATAAGTAATACTGACGGGCCTATTGCGGTATTTGGTTCATATAAAGAAAAGGAATAAACCAAACAGCAAAGATCCGGATTTAAAGTATGTATTCGAGACGAAGGTAAGTCAGATGGTATAGTATCACGTAGATAATCACTTAAAAGCCTAACTGTCTCAACCTCCTTGCAGGTTTGTCTGGGAACAATCTGAGGCATGTCACTTACGGCTGTCAAACCATATCTATTGGTTGGGGTTATGCCGTAGGCTGCATGATTAGTATAGTCCATATACCTCATGCTACTATAGTCAACCAATTGAAATGTAGTCTGCCACATCGTCATAATGCGTAATCCGCTCCAAGTATGTATTTGTACTTTTCTGTCTACAGTAACAGTACTCTTGAAAAGAACGGTAAAACTGGAGAGTTTTATAAAGATTGATTAGGATAGCAATTTTATTAGATTGAACATCTGTTACATATTGCACTTATTTTTACCTATATTCTTTGTAACACGAGTTATAAATACAAATAAAAAGTGTAATATTATAGTAGTCAAAAGAAGTACGAATATGAAAAAGATGTTGTTTATTGTGTATGCAAGTGTGGTTATGGGCTTGTTGGGGTGCGGGAGTTCAAAGACGGAACTTTCCAAAGATTTGGTGGTTGTTGAGCAGATTGATACTATTCGTGGAGTCCATGAAGAAAATAATTATTGTTGGGCTTCATTTAATGTTGATGTCCCGGTAAACGGACCACAGGTGTTAGTTGACTCAGTGATGGCACTCGTCAACAGAGAGGTTTATAAGATGTGTGAGTATTGTGTCGAGTTTGTTGACCGTCCTGATGAGTATGTGGCTTACTGCGAGAAGGAGATGTTTACCAATGACGGTAGACGGTTACTTAATCATTATCTGAATAAGTATAAACCGCTAATAGAAGATAGTTTGTGGAATACATTTGGACTCGAACTGAAGTTGGAGGCACAGACTGAGAAATATGTCACATACGGCTTGGAATTTTTTCATTGCGGAGGTAGCTGTGGGTCGGAGAAATACTATTATACCTTTAACAAAAATAACGGGTATCAGGTGAGAGATATTATCAGTTATGAGAACCTCATAAGATTTTTCAAGGATTATCCAGAATACACTTCAATAGATGATGACCCGTGGTTTGGAAGAGCAGGATGGCATTATTCTCAAGCAGACGATTCTCACAAGTATGACTATGGATTATTAAACGATCATTTCTCCGTTGTCATACAAGATTGTGGTAATCATTTCATACTTATTAGTTTTCCTTACGGCCAGATATTCTCCTATCTTTCTTCAGAAACTCAGGCATTGGTGGAACGGCATGAGGAGAATGTGCCGATGCTTCCAGCCTATCTTTCACACAGAAATCCCGACGTGAGTTTAGAGGTGGATACTGTAAATTATGCCTTAATTGGCTGTGTCAGTGTGGCAGGAGGAGAAATACGGGATACGCTATTGCACTATGATCCTGCGCTAGAGATTTATCCGAAATTGGTTTATTCTATGGATTCGTCTATAGGCTCACCACTTTATCTGATGACTTATTCATTCGGACACCTTATATATCGTGATGAAGCCATGACATGTATATATAATGACGATTGTCATTTACAGCCGGTATCACTTTTTTCGGTGGAAGGCCGGAGGGATAGTGTTGTTTGTTGCTTGTGGTATGATCAACTGGTTGAGGCCAGTGATGGCTTCCCGTTTGAAGAATTTGACAAGGATCGTTTCGGTCTTCATTATGATTGGCTTAACCAGCGATTATATTACCCCATTCTGGAGACTCATGACCCAGATTCTGAATTTGCCAATACAAGTTGTTTGAGATATACAGGGCGTTTCGAGGTTCTTCAATTCAACGACAAGGGGTTTATGCTTACTGATGATGATGGTGCATGGTGGCTGAATAAGGACCTCCGCAACTATAAGCGTACTATCAGCAATAAGAAGAGTGTTGACGGCATTGAGCAGATAGACCTCATGCCTGATGGCACTTATCGACGTGCTTTCTGGAAAGGAGCCAAGACTCTCGATGACCTCCGCAAAACGCCTGATGAGGTGAATGTTAGTAAGATAAATAATTTCAAATAAAAGATATATGGCAATATTTTTCGATAAGATAGGTGGATTCTTCGATATGATTAAGCGAATGAATATTGTTAAGCTGTTCTTGCTAACATGGGGCATTCATTTTGCTTGGACGGTGGTTGTTGGAATGATACTGTATCTGTGCGATGCCGAGTTTAGTCAGCATGTTGCTTCAAACAATGAATTCACGAATTCGTTCCTGTTGGTTCCGTTTGCGGCCATTGCAGAGGAAATCATTTTCCGATGGGGACCGATGGCGATATTTGTCTTTTCATTGACTTACTTCTATCGGAATGGGCGATTGACGAAAGAGCTGTTCTTCAATGTTGAGAGGTATTTCTTGTTGGCTCTTGTTGGCTTGTCAAGCATTATCTTTGGTTGGGTTCATGGTAATATCTTCAATGTTATGTTGCAAGGTGTGAGCGGAGTGATTATTTATATTATCTATTTGAGATGTTATTTCATCGAACGAGAGAGTGGCGTAAGAGACCGCTGGCAGATTATGCCGCTTGCAGAATCCTCTGCATATCACGCTATGGCAAATGCTTTTTTGATTTTTATGTGAACGATTAGAACTACAAGATATGGAAAATAGTAATATTTTACAAGTCATAGAATCCAACAGGGCTCTACTGAACAAGATGATGGATTTACGTGCTCAGCCTGATGGGAGTGTCATTAATTTAAGGAAAAAGCGCCTTAGTAGACTTTTGTCGATTGTTTCGGCTTATATTCTGATTCTGCTGTCAATACTAATTTTATGCGCAGGTTATAGTCTCGGGTATTGGAAGGTTGTTGCGGTATCTCCGTTTGTATTAGTCTGGAGTATTTATGTGGTTAGAGTACTGACAAGGGTAGTTGAAATAAACTTGGTTAATAAGACTGTCAGTACAATTGGCCGATGGCAGAAAAGTCGTACATTCTCCTGGGATGGGTATCTAGGATCTGAGACAGTCTATTCAGTAATGAATATCCCCGAGGAATTCCATATTATATTTACGAATGGAGAAAAAAACTGCAAAGTCAAATTGGCTGATGTAAATTCTCTTTTCCGAAAGAGTACGGAAACTAATTACCAAGCTCTCTTGGCATTTTGGGATTGTATTGAGAAGAAAATGGATGATGTGAACAATGAATGTATTTAATTCGGAATTCAATCAAGTGTAGAAAGGTAAAAAAAGTATATTTTAGGTAATATCGATATGGTTAGAAAATTATTTAGTAGTCCTAAGGCTCAGTTCGTTATCTTGGTCATGTGTATTTTATTTTCTTATTCGACAGATAGTTTGGCTCAAAGTTTTCTACTAGACCCAGTAAGGCTTGCTTTAATGATGCTGACTGAGAAGTCAACTGGAGATGTTGATGATACGCCTTACTTGGCATATCTAGATTCTCTCAGATTTAAAAAGAGTGACACCGATTTAGTTTTTGGGAAACTAAAGTTTGGCAATAGCTTTTATAAGAAAGGGATTGGAAAGGATACTGTGCAGGTCGAGGTCCGCAATATGGAAATCAACAAAGGCGAGATGTCCAGGAGTGTCAAGATAAAATCGACTTCTGATTCCATATTGTGTAGGATGGTAGAACAGTTGCAGGCCTTTGGAATGGAAGAAGTGGAGAAAAATAATATAATAGTGGGGCTTGCAGGTAATGGTATCTATGCAGGTCATGGGGATAAGATCCTAATCATGAGATGCGAGTTTCCACCTTCTCAATCTTATATGGAAAGACCTATTGTGTCAGATGATGGTAAAGGAAGGATAGACGCTATCAATAACTCCATCGTTTGCCGCATTGAAACTATTGATAAGATATTTGTTGATACGCTTGTATCAGGAGAGACAGGGATGGATATTTATCCCAAATATGTACATTCGTTTACAGGCAAAGGAGAAAGTACTTTTTATATATTTATCTATTCTATGGGGCATTTGTTCTTCTATGATGAGGCTGCTGTCTATGCCGTCAAGAAGGACGGCGACGTAGAACGCCGTCATTTTATCACTCAGGATGGAAGGGATACGAAGTTGGGACGCATGTGGTGGGACCAACTGGTTGCTGCCAGCAATGGTTTCCCTTATGATTTTGAAGATTCGCCTGATGAAGAAAGATTTGGCATTCATTGTGTATTGTCGTTAAGAAGTTTGTATGTTCCCATTATGGATCATCACGATTCAGATTCTGAATTTGCCAATACGAGTTGTTTGCAATATACAGGACGGTTTGACGTGTTCAGATTTAATGGCACAGATTTCTGGTACGATGATACTGATGGTGCCTGGTGGCTGAATCCTGATTTGCGAAACTATAAGCGTACTGTCAGTAACAAGAAGAGTGCTGAAGGCATTGAGCAGATAGACCTTATGCCAGATGGAACTTATCGACGTGCTTTCTGGAAAGGAGCCAAGACGCTCGATGACCTCCGCAAAATGCCTGATGAAATGAAGATTAGCAAGGAAAAGGATGCTTTGTCCATGGAATAGATAGTTATACGTAATTTGATGGATAATAACAATGGTGATTTATGAATAGTGATATCAGTCATAAGTTTTGCTCATCGTATAACCGAGATGCGGCTGTACGACTCGCAATCAGGGGGAACAAATTATTCTTCCTGCGAAAATCGAAACCGTTGCGAGGCCGCAATCTGGTTGGTGCGTCATCTGATGGATCCGGCAAGAAAACCGTTTTAAAGCCCGATTCAGATGGGGGATATGACCTCAGTATTCTACCGCATACCAATCAGGTACTTTCATTATGTAGTCACATTCCCAACACCGATTACTATGTGACATACATACGCGTACCAATATCTGTCCATGCACACGATAGCGGTATTCACAATACACCAGCGTTTATCTATAATATGGACTATATGAGGCAGATTCCTACAGACGAAGATTATCTGCGATATTGGCTTAAGACTACCAATTATTTTCAGAGTGATGAGGAGCCTATTAAGAATCTGGCTAAAGAAATTGCTGGAAGATGCATCGAGGACGATTACCTCCGAGTGTTGGCAGTACACCAATTCGTAGTTCATTACCTCTTTTATGACTATGACGAACTTCAAGCCAAGGAACGGCAAGATGATTCTGCGGTCGCTGTGGTCAAACGCCGTCATACAACATGTCGTGGTTATGTAAGCCTCTGCGTCTCATTGTTGCGTGCCATGCATATACCAGCCCAACAACTGGTATGCTATATGGCAAAACCAGGACAACTGATGAATGTTGAAAATGTAAAGCTAAAAAAAGCAAATCATGAAGTTGTTGCAGCATTTGCCGACAATCGTTGGCTGCTTCTCGACCCTACAAGAGACAGCCATAATAAGTATGAAAATGGTGAATTTTACAGATTAAACGAACAACCCTCTCTTGCCAATTTTGATATGACGGAACAATTCTTTTCCTTTACTCATTGGCTATCTACAGTAGATTGACCTCATGCCAAATGACACTTACCGACGTACTTTGTTAAAAAGATCAAGGCACTTGATGGCCTCAATAAGAAACAAGATGAAGTGATAATTATTAAAGAAATGTTGAGATGAAGAAGTTAACTGTATTATTTGTCGGACTGTTTATAATAGGTCATATAGAGGCCACTCCAACACATAGAAATTCGGGAATCAGTGAGATGGTTGACAGCCTGATACGCCAGGAAATGTATGATGCAGGCTGTCATAGGGGTATTGTGTATGTCGTTGAAACAAAAACTGGAAGGTTAATAGCACATACATCGTTAGAGGGTACGGATTGTATCGTTCCCTTTACCGACTCTTTTTATAAGGAAGACGATTATGTACAAGGTGCTGTTACTTATCTTGCTTTACTATCTTCTGGGAAAGTTATGCCTGATACAGAGATTGATACAGGGAATGGGCAATATGTAAAGCCCAATGGCGAACTCGTCAGAGACCACAACTGGCACAGAGGCGGTTATGGCCTTATTAGCTTGGAATCTGTTCTTACACATCGATCACTCGTTGGATATGCCATGGCAATGAACACCGTATTTGGTAATAATATGGTCGATTACTTCATAAAGAGAAGGGATTATACAGCTGGTATTCCTGAAACAATGATGGGCTTGTTGACGTTTTACAACGCAATAGCCAATAATGGGTGCATGGTAAAGATCTGCAATTCGGAAGACAGCACTGTTACTGTCATCAACGAACAAATCGAATCCGTAGAGCATATCCGCATGCTACAGCAGGGGTTGGAGCATTGTGTATCAGAAGGATTGTACAAGAAGGCAGGTAGTGAGCATGTTGATGTTGCGGCCTGCGGACGGAGACTTCAAATTACTGATACAGTTTACAGACTAGAGCTTTGTGGCTACTTCCCAGTGAAGAATCCCCAATACACCATTATGGTAGTACTGGAGAAAGAAAATCTGCCAGCAAGTGCAGGCGGTATGTGTGGCCCGCTTTTCAGGCAGATTGTAGAAGGATTGTTATCTTATATTATACGGGAATAGGTGTTATATTTGATTGATAATCTGTTACGAATTATGTATTTTTATACCTCTATTTATGTAAAACCAACGACTTTATTTACAATATCAAACATATACAGTTATGAAGAAAGTGTTATTTATTATTGGATTATGTATGCTTGCTATGTTACAGTCTGCATGCACAAAAGAAGACGAAAGCGAGGATTATTTCCTCACCTTTCATAATGGAGAAACAATCAACGTCAATGTACCGCCGGCACTTGACGGTCTGTCTGATGTGGACTCTGTGGAGTTTTATTGGGACAAAAACTATATCGCAACTGAGTATTGTATGCCTTTTACTCATAAAATCCATCTCAAGCAGGTAAGTAAAGGAACTCATAGATGTGATATTATTGTTTTCTATAATGAAAACGGGGGTCACTATCACCACAACTGGTACTATCAATACGAAATTAAATAATGTAGAAGGCGGTAAAAATATGAATCATATTAACAACTTTTTTGTTTTAGCATGTTAATTTTCTGCTTGTACCTTTACTCATATCAATTATATTTCGTAATTTTACATCAGATTTAAGACAAGTTGCTGAAAGTATAAATAATAAGAACTATGACACGATTTAAACGATTCATTTTAGTTTTTGCAATAGTATTCGGAGGCTTTTTCTATCTTTTTGATTTTAAAGATCTGGGACTTTGCTTAATTATTGCAATATTTGCCAGCCTACTGTCATTACCTTATGACACCAAAGCTGAAAGAAAAGAAAAGAAGGCGGCAAAGAAAGCAAAGGAAGAGACCCGTAAAAGAGAAGAAGATGCTAAAGAGCGTGCACGCAAAGCATCTGGTTGCTATTCCATGGACAATGTTGACATTCTTACTTTTAGTAGTGCGAACAATCTGTTTACGGTTGGTAATAACTTCATAAAAATAAAGATAAGGAACAGAAACCCATATGATGTTATTGTTTCTATATGTTATAAGTATTCCGATTCGGAAGGCTGGGATTCATCATGCCATTCTTTTGAAGTAGGTGGTAATAAGATAAGAACAATCGACACACAGGGAACTGCATGGCGCAGGGCTAAAGATGTTTCTATTGTAGCTGTACATTAAATAGACCTGATAGAGAGGTGATTGTAGGACCAAATTGGCGAATAAGTCTCACATTATTAACTTTTTTGTTTCAGTATGTTAATTTTCCGCTTGTACCTTTACTCATATCAATTATATTTCGTATCTTTACACCCGATTTAAGTTGTTCATCTTGAAATATAACATAATATGAGTATGTATAAGAACATCAAGGATAAATATTTAGCCTCCGAATCTTTATTCAAACAGATTTTGGGAGCCTTGATTGTTCATTGGGCATTATTGTTTGCTCTATTGTTCCTAATTTTATTTCCTTTTGTCCTTTTGTACATAGCCCCTAACCAAATAGATGCTGTTACCCATAATTTATGGTATAAGTTAATGATACTAACGCTGTCGGTAGTAATAGCAATATTTGTGTGCCACACGCTGACGGGGATATTCAGCTTACGCAAGAATGAAACTGGCATTACTTGGTGTCAGATTTCCATATTAATCGCAATCGGCAATTGGATTGTCTGCTTTATGATTTCCTTTGATTTAAAGAGTCACCCTGATTATATGGCTGCCTTTGCAATCGTAGGAACCTTATCTGCATGGATTTTCCAAGACATCATAAAAGGGGTGATGGCATTTGTTCATATGCGATTAAACCATCAGCTTCGCATTGGTGACTGGATACAAGTCCCCAAAAATAAAGTAGACGGGGTTGTGACGCGTGTATCATTAACAAATGTAACCATTTATAATTGGGACACCACCACATCTAGTATTCCAACTAGTATGCTTTATTCAGACTATTTTATTAACCTCCAGAAGATGAGAGAGGGAAAGACATATGGACGACGTATGTACAAGACCTTTATCCTAAATACCGGCTGGTTTCATACTGTGTCAGCTGAGGAGGCTCAAGACATGAGACAAATGGAAGAAATCGTGCGGTATCTACCCAAGGAGGAGATAAAAGAAGGCATGATAAATGCACAGCTATTCAGATTGTACTTGTTCCATTGGCTTATGAATAACCCACATATTTCTCAGCAGCCAAGCCTCATAGTTCGATGGCTCGAACAAGTAGAATCAGGTTTGCCCTTACAGGTATATGCTTTTATCACAGAATCCTCATTGGCCTCCTTTGAATGGTACCAGTCCCAGATAATTGAGCACATCATAAAGTCGCTTGACTGGTTTGGGCTTCGATTATTTCAGACACCCGCAAGTTACGATGTCAATGATAGTAATGTCCGCATTGTCAACGACACCTCAAATTTCAGAAAGGAGGCAAAGCTATGAATAAAATTATGGAGAAACCATTCGAATACTTAGTAAGGAGAGAGAATGGCATGAAGTTTGAGAAAGAAATTGTAAGGAACTGGTACATTGCCAGATCCTATATTCTGGAAAGACTAAAAGACGTCGCATTTAAGCCAAATTCTACTGAGCACCTACATTTTTTGATAATGAAAGACACTCCAAGGATGCTGTGTTTAGTTAGACAAATAGCCCTTTCATCTCACTTTATTAACTATAATGAAGAAAACGAAATAGCCTCACTTAGGAATAGGACTGTAATAACTATAGTAAGCCAAAATCCTTACATCAAAGTCGAACTCGAGAAAGAGGAATATCTCTGTAATTTACCTAAATACTGCAAATATGTAGAGGGTGCGTTACAAACAGAAAACGAAGATTCGTATATTGACATTGAAATACAAATTATACCTGAAGCTTCTGAGGAAGAGAAAGCGAAATGTGATTACGTGTTTTCTGAAGAAGATTTAAAAGAGTTCTGTAAACAAAAAGCTTTAGAGGGAACAGATATCTATAGTATTGACACAAGAAAAGCCATTTACACAAGAAGGATATATAGTTTAGGTACAATTATAGATGACTTACCTGCAGAAGACATCCATAATGTCAGCCGTTATGCGTTAGCGTTAAACGTCTATCAATATCATCGGTTAAAGGAAGAACCTATGCCTTTGATGGATGAAAACAATTTAAATAATCAAACTAAGGTGAAAGAGACTCTTTCCAACATATTCTGCTCCGATTGTTTTGAATCAAGAAATCTAAGCATAAAATTATGTTGTAATGGAGACAAGAGAAGGGAGACTGCATTGTGGAAAGAGAACAACATGTCTCTTTCAAAAAGTGAGCATGCCCGATGGGTAGTAGAAAAACTCATTATGGGATATAGCCCATTCGACGAACAACAACGTTTCAAGGATGAGAGTTTGTCCTATGATATAAGAAAGAAAGCACAATATCGCAAGGCTTTAAAGAATAATGACAGAGCCCCCTCTCATATTGATTTGTGTTCTTATCGAGATTTGCGGCGCATCAATCCAAATGATATGAAATATGACAGTTTCTTGATGCTTGCCATACCCATGATTCTTAAGAAAGTAAATAATGAATAAAAAGAATTATATACCTAAGCCGATAGATACCTCTGGGATAGAGCTCCCTCCAGAGTTAAAGAAACTTGGTGAGGAAATTGCCAAAAATGTACATGAAGTATGGTCATACGGGCGCATCAAAGATGGCTGGACTTATGGAAAAGAGCGTAATGATGCGGAGAAGAAACATCCGTGTCTTGTTGCGTATGATGATTTGTCCGAAGAAGAGAAAGAATACGACCGAAGCACGGCTTTCTCAACTCTCAAGTTTATCGTAAAACTTGGTTTTAGAATTTCTTCTGGCTAAAGGTGTTTTTAGATGTCAACAAAGAACAATTTGTTGGGGGGCAATCAGCACCTAATAGTTGGCAGAGAAGTCATTATGCAAAATACAAAATAGGAATTTACTGAATTAAGGGTATGAGCAAATTGATTGATGGCAGGTATCAGTATTTCGCGTTTATTAGCTACAAGCGTGAAGATGAAGAATGGGCGAGGTGGCTACAGCATAAACTGGAGTCCTATAGGCTACCATCCAACCTGAATGGCAGAACGGATTTGCCAAAGGAAATACGTCCTGTTTTCAAAGACACTTCGGAATTGACACCTGGAAACTTACCAGAACAGATTAACGAGGCTCTTGAACAGTCAAAGTTTCTCATTGTCATCTGCTCACCACGCTCTGCACAATCGGAATGGGTGAACAAAGAAGTTGAGACTTTCATGTCAATGGGTAGGACAAATAATATCATACCCTTCATCATCGACGGCAGTCCTTATTCATCGGATCAATCAGAGGAATGTTTTCCTAAGGCAATCCTGTCATTACCTCAGGAACAAGAAATCCTTGGTGCCAATATCAATGAGATGGGACGCGATGCCGCTGCAGTGAAAGTGGTGGCTCGTATGTTTGACATTCGCTTTGACGAACTATGGCAAAGGCATGAACGCGAGAAATTACGTCGCAGGAACATCGTATTTGCATCAGTGGCAGTTTTTGTCTTGGCTGTTATCGGAGTCGCACTCTGGATGTATCAGCAAAGACAGGAAACACTGAGAGCCAATAGTGAGTTGAAGGTTCAGCAACAGGAAACAATGAAAGCCAACTGGAAGATGATGGAAAATCAGTCACGTATGGTTGCTGAAAAAGCCAAAGAAGAAGTTCGTAAAGGGAATATTTATGATGCCATCCTTGCTTTACTAGAAATGATTCCACAAGATGGGAATAGACCTTTTGTTCCAGAATTAGAGGGAGCGTTAAGGGCTGCATACGATTCTTTACAAAACAATTCGTGGAATAGTAGATTTCTGGGAGATCAATATAATGGAACATTCTTCTCTGATGACGGAAATTATATTGTAGGTTATAAAGATAATTCCTTAGACATTTTTGAATCTAAATCTTTGCGCAAAAAAACAGAAATCCCGATATCTTATGACATTCTTGCGCAGTTTTCCTATTTATCTCCTACGAATGACACTCTATATATTCCTGATAGTTCGTACGTGATGAGCTACCACATTCCAGATGGAAAATTAATAAAAAAAGAACCATATACTGAAAGTGTCTTATTCCAATGTATGAAGGGATGTCATCGAAGAGTATATAATGATAATTATTTGTGGGTTAATGACTTCAAAAAGGCTGTAGGGCTTCCTCTAGACGTTGAAATCTTGGATTATAACCCTGTTAGGAAATATCTTATATATCAACAATCACTTGAGGCAGGTGGCTGGTATTATTTATTCGATTGTAAATCAAAAGCAAATATTAAATCAATATCACATTATAAAGGTCAAATCATTAGGTATTTACATAATAGTATAACAGACGCTTCGTTCTCGCCTGATGGAAATCAATTAGCCATAGCATTAGAGGATGGGGGAATTGGATTTGTTATGGACTTGAATGATTTCTCAATCAAACCTTTTGATTGTGGGAACGAAAGCTGTTCTCATTTTACAAATGTACTACAATTTGGTCACAATGGTCAACTTCTCCATAGATCAAGATTTTCAATTACGGAGATATATGATGGTTTATCATTAGAACTTATGGATACAATATGTTATGACCACTATAAGGGAATCAGGGACTTTACTGGAAACATCTATCTAGCAGGGTCTGATGTTTATTATCGTAACAAGTTGAATAAAAACCAAACTATTAGAGGAGATTTTGATTTGTTATCAAATTATGAACTAGGAGATGTATTAGATACGCTTATCAATCAAAGGTATCGCATTTCTTGCAATGGCGACAAGATACATTTTCATGATTCGAAAAAAGAATACAAAGAATGGACCTTTACAGAAAATATAGATGAGGTCCTTGTGGCTGTGGTGGGCTTTTTATATGATGGTAAATATATGTTAATCGTCCGTGGAAGTTTGTATTTTTGGGAAACTGATGTGATAGATGTTGTTTCCGGAAACATTGTTTATCGTTTCGGGGATGAACATTATGGGGATCGGTTTTATTATAATAAAGAATCAGAACAATTGGCAATTGGCGTGATAGATGAAAATGAGAAAGGACAAAAAAAACGAAGAATAGTATCTGTGATTAATTTTCCGTCTTTTGACCATTTGCTATCTTTATGTAGAGAGGCCACGAAAGGTATGGTCTTGTCTGAACAGGCTAGGAGGAAGTTCTATTTAATTGATGAACAGTGAAAATATAGCCAATTCATTAGTGTATTCTAATTATGGGTAACATCATTGACGGACAATATCGGTATTACGCATTCATTAGCTATAAGCGTGAAGATGAAGAATGGGCGAGGTGGTTGCAGCATAAGTTGGAGCACTATAAGCTACCATCTAATCTGAATGGCAGGATGGATCTGCCGAAAGATATCCGTCCCGTATTCAGAGATACATCAGAGTTAACGCCAGGAAATCTGCCACAACAGATCCATGAGGCCTTGGATCTCTCCAAATACCTGATTGTCGTTTGCTCTCCTCGTTCTGCACAGTCGGAATGGGTCAATAAGGAGGTGGAGACCTTCATGTCGATGGGTAAGACTGCTTATGTGATCCCATTTATCATCGAAGGAAAACCTTTTTCTTCTGATCTGTCTGAGGAATGTTTCCCCAAGTCGATTCTGGCGTTACATGGCGATCAGGAGATCCTTGGTGCCAATATCAATGAGATGGGACGCGATGCCGCTGCAGTGAAAGTGGTGGCTCGTATGTTTGACATTCGCTTTGACGAACTGTGGCAAAGGCATGAACGCGAGAAATTACGTCGTAGGAACATGGTGTTTGCATCCGTGGCAGTTTTTGTCTTGGCTGTTATCGGAGTCGCCTTCTGGATGTATCAGCAAAGGCAGGAAACACTAAGAGCAAACTGGGAGATGATGGAAAACCAGGCTCGTATGGTGGCAGAGAAGTCCAAAGAAGAAGTCCGTAAAGGAAACACCTATGACGCTATCCTTGCTTTACTTGAGATGATCCCCCAAAACGGAAGCCGTCCTTTTGTTCCAGAGTTAGAAGAAGCCTTAAGAACAGCTTATGACTCATTACAATCTCGAGAATGGAATTATAGATTCTTTGAAGATTGTTACAATTCCATATATTTTTCTTGTGATGATAATTATATCATATGTGAGAAAGATTCTGTAATAGAGATATATGAAACAAATACCATGCGAAAAACGGCACAATTTAATCTAGCTGATAGTTTGCGAAATATTCCATATTTTCTATCACAGGATAATGATTCGATCTTTTTTACGGATAGTCTATTTGTCAAATGCTATAATTTCCATAATGGACAGTTTGTCTGTAAGATGAACTACACAAATAACATCTTAAACAGATGTGCTGACTCATTTTGTAAAGCGATTAGTTATGAAAATATGCATTGGATATCTAAATGGAGAAAAAATAAGGGAATATCTGATGAATTTGAAATTATGGATTATAATCCCCCAAAGCAATGGGCGCTATTATATCAACATCATGGAGATAATGTGGAAGAGGTTAAACAGTACTGCTATGTCATATATGATTGTAAAACAAAAAAAAACGTAAAAGTTATTGATGATTTTCTAATTGAAGGGAGTGGGATAAATAGTACATCATTTTCTCCTGATGGTAACAAGCTCGCTATTGAATTCTTTAATGGAACTGGAGTCGTGATTGATTTGATTTCCTTCACATCAAAATCCTTCGATTGTGAATATTGCGCAAATTATTCTAGTTGGCTATTATTTGCCCGAAATGGTCAATTGATTCATTCTTCCAAATATGATATAATTAAGATACATGATTCCCAGTCTTTATCTCTTGTTGATTCAATTAAAGATAAATGGTTGGGGGATGAAGTCATTGCGGATATTAACTCGGCAGGAGATGCATGTTTGATAAATGATAATGAAACCGGCATGATATGTTACAAATTCAGAAAAAATGAGAACATGGCAAGAAATGGTAGTTTCAATAGCTTGGTGATTCCATGGAATCTTAGTGATATTATCATTAATCAGAGATTTCATATTCTAAATGAAGATGGGAACTTGAGTTGTAAAGATGTAAAGGGAGAATATAAAGAGTGGAGTAAAAAGGGTCGAGGCAAATATTTGGAATTGAAAGGTTTCTTTCAGGATGACAATTATATGTTAGTACTAGGTACAGGTCCTATGGATGTCCAATATGGAATAGACATTATAGACGTTGCTACAGGAATAACGGTATATCATTTTTTACCAGATTTCTATATTGATCAAATATATTATAATAAAAAATCTGAACAATTGGCATTTGGCAATGACAAAGGTCCATTCTCTGATTGCGTTATTGAATTCCCTTCTTTTGACCGACTATTGTCACTATGCAGGAAAGCTACCCAACACATGGTGTTAACTAATGAAGCTCGAAGAAGATTCTATCTCAGTAAAAGCAAAGAATAAAAGTAAAATAAGACTCTATATGAATAACGACATAGACGGACGATATCAGTATTACGCCTTCATTAGCTATAAACGGGAAGATGAAGAGTGGGCGAAGTGGCTTCAGCATAAACTGGAGCATTACAAGCTACCGTCCAATCTAAATGGCAGGACAGATCTTCCAAAAGTAATTCGACCAGTTTTCAAGGATACTTCGGAACTGACACCAGGAAACTTGCCAGAACAGATACATATGGCTCTTGAACAGTCAAAGAATCTCATTGTTATCTGCTCGCCACACTCTGCTCAGTCTGAATGGGTGAACAAAGAAGTTGAGTCTTTTATGTCGATGGGCAAGACAGACAATATCATTCCCTTCATCATCGACGGCAGTCCTTATTCATCGGATCAATCAGAGGAATGTTTTCCTAAGGCAATCCTGTCATTACCTCAGGAACAAGAAATCCTTGGTGCCAATATCAATGAGATGGGACGCGATGCCGCTGCAGTGAAAGTCGTAGCCTGTATGTTTGATATTCGCTTTGATGAGTTGTGGCAGAGGCATGAGCGTGAACAGAAGCGGCGTAGGCGTTTGATGATAGCATCAGCGATAGCCGCCGTCCTGTTGATGTCTGGCATTGCTTTCTGGATGTATCTTCAGCGTCAGACGACGTTAAAGGCCAACTGGAAGATGATGGAGAACCAGGCTCGTATGGTTGCCGAAAAGTCCAAGGAAGAAATCAGGAATGGAAACACGTACGACGCCATTGTCGCTTTGCTTGAAATGATGCCTGATGATGGGAGTAGGCCTTATGTACCGGAATTGGAGGCTGCGTTGAGAATGGCTTATGATTCTCTGCAGACCAGGAAATGGCATTACCATCATCTCGGAAGATATTCGGATGGAATCAGTTTTTCTGAGGATGAGAAATACCTTCTTGCTAAGGATATGTATAGAATAGATATTTTTGAGACGAAAACGTTGAATAAGATATCTGAAATACAACTTCCAGATACTTTGGTTAGTTCTCGCTATGAATCTTTTTTTTCCGACAATAATGATACGCTTTATTATGCCGTAGGAGATAATAGTCTGGATTGTTATGAAACTAGCAGTGGTAAGTTTATTAAAAGGATCATGTTTTCTGATACGCATAAGAATCTATGGCTGAAAACAAATGGTAGAGATCTGATAGCTATGACAGATCATTGGTCATGGATGTCTGAATGGCTTGAGGAATTAGGATTGCCACAAGATGTGTACATCTGGGATTATTGTCATGATAAAGGTCTATTACTATATCGAAGAGATGAAGGGCAATCGGAGATCGGGACTTTGTATTCTTTGGTTATATATGATTGCAACAAAAAAAAGGAGGTCTTTGCTTTTGGATTTAACGGGGAGTTCTTTGAAGACTATGGCTATTATGTGGAGAGAACGGCTTTTTCTCCCGATGGCCGTTTTTTGGCTGTTGCATGTAGTGAAAATGGAATGATTGTTGATCTGACTAATTATAGCATTAGGAATTTCTATTGTGGTAATGATTGTGAAGGAGAGTCGAATTGGTTGTTGTTCGGAGATAATGATCAACTGTTGCATTCTTCAAGAAATGAGTCTTTTGTGAAGCATTTCGACGTTCGTACGCTCCAGCCAATAGACTCCATTCCTGTGATTAATTGCTATGAGGCTGAAATGAATAAAAACGGTGACGTCTGGCTTTTGAGCGATGAACAAGAATGGTATGCTTATCGTAAACGGGAAATCAAGAAGAATCTGATGACAAAGGATAGATCAGAAGTGGCAGGTTATCTGAAAGGTCAGGGTTTTCAAAAAATTGATTGGAAATGGGAAGGAGATACTATTCTCAATGAAAGATTCTCAATCTGTGATAATCTTGAAGGGATACGAATCGTAGATTTAAAAGGTGAATACAAAAGTCAGAATATCATGAATGAGAAATATGAATCGAGTATTGTAGGTTCTTTCCATAATGACAAATATTTAGTTATTTATGCTGGTCAACGTGAGCGCTATTCTATGATAGATCCTAAAGTCCTTATAATAGATTTGGCATCAGGCATCATTGTAAAGCAGATGGATAATAATGATATCTATTATAATAAAGAATTGGAGCAACTTGCTGTTGTAGAAGGCGCTGAGACTATTGAGACCATTGACTTCCCTGCTTTACCCAGGCTTGTCTCAATCTGTAGGAAAGAGACGGAAGGCATGAGATTAACAGAAGTGTCGAGAAGGAAATTCTATTTGGATTAGCATTTGGGCAAAATACTATTAAGATAATCAAGAGCAGCTGGCACAGTTTGAAAGAACAACTTTATCATCGACTTGCCTTTTGTGTCTTGGAATGACTGTAAATTGCGTATTATTCTGTCTTTTTGATTTTAAAGATCCAGGACTTTGCTTAATTATTGCTATATTTGCCAGTCTACTGTCATTACCTTATGACACCAAAGCTGAAAGAAAAGAAAAGAAGGCCACAAAGAAAGCAAAGGAAGAGGTTCGTAAAAGAGAAGAAGATGCTAAAGAGCGTGAACGCAAAGCTTCTGGTTGCTATTCCATGGACAATGTTGACATTCTTACTTTTAGTAGTGCGAACAATCTGTTTACGGTTGGTAATAACTTCATAAAAATAAAGATAAGGAACAGAAACCCATATGATGTTATTGTTTCTATATGTTATAAGTATTCCGATTCGGAAGGCTGGGATTCATCATGCCATTCCTTTGAAGTAGGTGGTAATAAGATAAGAACAATTGACACACAGGGAACTGCATGGCGCAGGGCTAAAGATGTTTCTATTGTAGCTGTACATTAAGTAGTCCTGATAGGTTTGTAATTGTGGCTCAGCTTTAAGAATGGTGAGTAGTTACTTGCGTAGGGGTGCTGAGTAGTTACCTACAAAAGCGAAAGTCATAAAAAAAGTTAATTATGCATTTGAAATAACAATATTATAAAATTGTTTTTGTAACTTTGTTAACAAAATATGTATTAACATTTTAAAATTCACTTTTATGATTAAACTAATTGCCCAAATTAATCCCTGTGCAGGCAAAGAGCAACTTGTTCTTGAAAAGCTGAAAGAGGCATTTGACAATCCTCTCATTACGAAGATTGAGCAACTATCAGATTTTTATGTTATTCTCAATTTTAAAGTAGAAAATGTAGAAACGATGTCTTCAATTCAAGATATTGAAGGTATCTTAGGTATTAATCTCATCCCAGCAAATGTTGTTGTCACAAATACAATAGATATTGAGGAGAATGAAAATCATTATATTATATTTGTTCAAACTGAAAGAGGCAAACGCGAACAAACAATGGAAAAATTGTTATTATTAAACAATTTCAAAATTTACAACGCTGCCTATTTCTTTGATGACAGAGCAGATATTCTCCTTGAGATTATAACTGCAAACTCACCAAATGAATTTGTTAATTCGATTCGCGGTACAGAAGGTGTAGTAGACACTACTTTCTATAATCTTCCCCATATAAAAAGTATAAATAAAATCAAGAAATAATTTTTTTGTATTTTAATTCCAGTTTATTAATTATTGGAGTGATTATTATAAAAACAAAAGGAACGTATAAGCATTCCTTTTGTTTTTTTCTATTTTTCATAAAAATAAGTTGCCAACATGTCTGCAACATGTAAAAGAGTCACTAAACTATAATTTTGACATGCACATTTGTAATCAAGTTGAGTAGACTGCCTATGTGACATGTCCCATGCTCCCATATGCCATCGTATTGCTAACATCTCTTCTTTTGTCAACTCAAGTCCCCATTTTAGTAATAAAATCACAGATTTCTCACCATGGCCAATTGGAAAATAAAACATATCATTAGATTCTGTCACATCAACTTTACAGATATCGTGCAGCAATGATGAGATGATAATACTATCTATGGAGAATTGCTTGTTGGAAAAACAAGAAGAAAAAGCTTTAGCAAGGATTTCTGCAGCATTATAAACATTCAGAGAATGTTGTAACAGCCCCCCCTTGTAGTCCAAGGTTTTATGAGTTATAACAGGTGCATCATAAAACCCTGAACATTCCAATTCTTCAAGGACATTTTGTATCCCTCTACGCTCTGTAGATAACAGCAACATTTTAAATCTTTCTCTATTGTCTTGTTGTTTCATTCTTTTTCCTTTTTAATAATTTTTGTAAATTGCACTCAGCTTTTCTTCTTATCTTGTTTGAAACATCTTTGTATTGGTGTAATGGACCTTCAATACGAACGACAGAATAATGCCTATTTCCTTTTAAGAGTTCTAAAGAAAACTTGGCCAAGGTTTTAGCCCTAAAAACTTCTAGTTTCATCATAATACTATAGAAAGAGTCCGAACATGTTATTTCATCCAATGGATATACTTGATACAAATATCCGCCATCGATAAGATTATTTAGACGATATATTGAGACAGATGGCTGTAATCCATATAATAAGGTGAAAACAAGATGATCTTCTCCCCTTACTTGAGGGAGTGGTGCTGGATGGCAACCCCAGATGATGACATCATCGTTTTCAAAAAAAGATTGAGGGAGTATAGGTACACCGCCTATTAATACATGACTATATTTATTACTATAAATAAAGTCTTTGCACGATTTTAAGCTGTCAAATCTAACAACAATATCATTCTGACTATGATTATATTCAAAAGGGAAATAGTCTCTAACAATTTCCTGTTGAATCCTTGAATAGCCAAACAAAACTTGCTTTATATAATCCTCCCAAAAAAGGAAAGACCATAAACTCATACCAATAAATCTGCCATGACGAAATGTTCTCTTGGGAGAGGGAGCAGAAAACCAGCACACATCAAACTGTACAGACAATTTTTGCAACTCTTTTATCAACATCATTGAGAAGAGATCTCCCTCACTACCCAAAACGCAAAGATTATTCATCGTTTTATATTCTCGTTATAATAAAATGGTCCGCATAACCATGATAATACTTCTCTATATGCGCCAAAACTCCCTCATAGGTAATTTGATACAAATTATTGTTACTAAAAACAGTGTTGTAAAACAAATCTTCTACCTGATTATAACGATTGATATCTTTTATTCGCTTTTCTGCCATAAGATAGGAAAGAGTTGAATTGAAGAGTTCAATATTACAATATGAAAGTATTTTATCCATCAGAGTCGCAAATGTATTAGAGACAATTTTTTCGTTTGCCTTACTTGTTTCTGTTGTAAAGAAGATGGCATGCTGATCATCAAAGCAATAATTTGAGAAGTTTGCATAATAGCACAGACCTTTTTCATGCCTTAACACTTTATATATCGGTTTTTGGATATTACCGCACAACATATAATTCACAAATTGGGTTTTATATAACTCCGAATTTGGTATCATCTTTTTTCCCATGATCATACATACAGCACCACCAGCTGTCTGAGGCATCCTTTCTATATTGCTCTGTCCGTTCCCCTCTAAACAAATTTTAAACTTTTCTTTTCGTTCAAGTTGGAAACTATCAAGAAACATATTATCATCCACAAAAGGTGATGATTTTGAGATATTGATAAGCATATATGGAGCAACATACTGATTATCATAGACGCTTTGCACTTGTTGTAGATTACAACTTTCAATACAATCCCTACTACCTATTGTCCCATAATAATTCATATATTTCCTAAACACATTATAACGATATGCACGTATTTTATCTGAGAAGTTCATCAAATATTCCGCCATTATAACGTTCCTTTCTTGTTGAAAACTTTCCTCATCAAACAGATGCCTATCTGTTATCTCTTCAAAAAAACGGTATTTAAACTTATTAATATATTCATCAATCCCTGTAATATAATAAACGATAAAGTTATCTGATGTGATGGCATTATAAGTAATGGCATAATTATCATATTCGAGGAGCGAGCTCTGGACAGACTTACAAAGCAGATGCTCTACCAAATGATTCAAGCCTCTATTTTGCGAAAGCTCAGTAAAAGCAGACCCCTTGTAAACAATATAAAATCCACTTAGATCTGTTAAAGACACAATATTGCAAATCTTCATTTCATCAATTCTTAGATTCTATATGAATAGCTTTTCTTGTTTTATAAAAGAGATGTCTAATATGCGAGAATAAACATGTAAAAGAATCAACCCAGTCAAGGGACATACGGTAAAGTGCTGAGTCTGGTGGCAAATCCTCCTCTATAACAATATATTCTTTATCTATTAACTCATGGAAGTCTTCAAAAGTAGCAATAATACATTTATTGTATCGAATTGGTTTTGATGAAAAAAACTCATTATCATTATTGCATAGAAATTCTTCCGAAGAAAGTACATATATAAATCCTGGTCTATGAGCTAAATAACAATTCTCAAAGACAACATTGATTTTATCTTCCGAATAATGTATTATTTTTATCTTAGGTTTAATAAAGCTAGAGCGTCTGACGCTTAATGCATATACAAATGCAAGCATAATATTGGGGGTGGCATAAACTCCATATTGATTTTCAATCTTCCCACCATTCGGATTTCTACCCTTATGAGGCATTATCTTCGAAAACCTTTTTCTACTACCATGGAATAATATGCCATGTTGGTTAGTACCAATATATTTTTTTATTTCTTCATTCATTTTGTTTGTCTAAATAAAGCCATACGTTTCCAATATTTATACGATTCCTCTGCAGGATGACCAACCATTGTAAGACCTTCTTTTACAACATTTTTAGTAATAATTGAGTTCGAAAGAAGAGTAGTTCTTTCCTCAACAAATAAACTATTAACAACGCCAGATTTTCCCCAGAAAGTACAATCATTTTTAATTCTCACATAGCCCGCAATTGCTGCCTGCGCACTAAAATAGCAATTTCTTCCTATCCATGTGTCATGACCGATATGAACATGATCGTCCATTTTTGTCCCATCTCCAATTATTGTAGAATCTGTTATACCACGATCTACTGTACAAATTGCACCTATTTCAACATTATCTAATATAATAACATTCCCCCATGCATTCCTCTTTTTATATGAACCGTTTTTCTGCTTGATATGAGCAAACGGATCTGCTCCAATTACACTATTGGCATGTATTGTTACATTATTACAAATAGTCACATTAGGATAAATCGTTACATTTGGATAAATAGTCACATTATTCCCAATCGACACATTTTCTCCAATTTGAACACCATTATATATACGTGATTTCTTTCCAACAGAATACTTTTTTCTAGATGGAAGTATTTTCCATATTGACCTTAAAGATTCTGACTTAATATAATTCCCAACGAGGCTGTCAAAAAAAAGGAGAGGATCCGACGTAATTATCAAGACTATATCTTCCGGATATTTTTCTGGTAATTTATTAATAATTACTACTGTAGAACCAGATGTAAAGGCTTTATGATATAAACCATCATAATCTACCCATGTTACATCTCCAACATGCGCAACTTGGTAATCATCTAACCCCATGACTTCTTGTTCAGGACTTCCGATTATTTTATAAAAAACATCTTGAGGTCCATAAAGGTCCAGTAATTTTTGAATAGTATAGGAATGAGATAGTTTCATAAATTTCCCATTTTTGACAATATTGTGTTTTGCAATACTTTGGCACCCTGTAACATAGCAGCAGATTTCGAGGTGGTAATCGCTTCACGAACCAATTTCAACGCATAAGTATAATCATTTCTCAAATAATAAAGATGCGCTAAAAGGAATTTATCTGGAGATGTCATGTTCCTTATTATTTCAAATTTTTTAATGGCTTGATCTATTTTATTCTCTTCTATTAAAGAATATATGTTTGCCACAATATCATTCTTTGATGGATTATTCATAAATTGCCTATTGTTAGACAAACATCCACCATTGCAACAATCACTGTACCGGCATTCTTTACAATCATCTTTAATAATTGGTCGTAATAATCTGCTATCAATTATTTCCTCAAAATAGTTTCTGATTTCTTCAACAGAAGAGAAATCTGTTAATTTCCTAGAGAAATATGAACTAAATGAAAAACAACGGAAAAGTGACAAATCATAATTGACATCTATTGGTATCCCGCATTTCCCCATTCTTGATATAATTTGAGGATGCATTTTAGCAAGATTGCCAAGCTGATCTGTAGAGAAAAAGCATAGGGGCAGAGTACAATCAAGATGACCCTTGATTCCATTTACGAAACACTTTTCCAAGAAAGAGAAAACCTTTGTCGACAATTCTCCATACCCAGAAAAAGGAACAACCATATTAGAGGCCACCTCGTAAACAGGACATGCGACAGCAAAACGTAAATCCTTTATACCAAAATCTCTACAATAGTTTATTATTTCATCTCCATTAAAATCCTGTCGATAAATATTGTAACCTATACTACTCCGAATGCCGCACCTCATCGCGAACTCAAGATTATCGACTACTTGATTATGATGTTTCGGATTCATATAACTTCTCCTCTCATTCAAATTAAAAAGAAGAGATGCCTTTTCTTCACACTTTGATATTGCAGCGATATTCTTTTTTGAAACAATACCCCCTGTAAAAAAGACCATATGTGAAACCTTTTTTGAGTTATACAGTTTTTCCAAAAGATAGTCAAAGTGAGGATATATGAGCGGTTCTCCCCCTATTATATTCAAACGAAATGAAGTATCTCCTTTGTCAAGGAAATCCAAAAACACATCAATATTTTCTTTACTCAAAACATTTTGCTCATTATGCTTCTGCATTTCATAAGCGGCAAAGCAATATGGGCAAGAATTAGTACATTTGTCTGTAATAATCAGGTTCATTCTATATATATTTTTTAAAATCCGTTTGTTCTTGGCTATATTGGAAAAGCTTATTGGACATGGAATTGCAATAATCACACTGATGACATCTTCTGTTACAATTTATAATATGTTCAATCCAATCTGAAGGAAATACATCATTTCTTAAGATCATCGGTTTAAACAATCCACTATTCCCAGGTTCTAATAAATCCATCAAATTACCATCAAATTTCCCTTCCGAATATGCTTTTATGATAATACGTGGCAAAATATGTGAACGTGTAGCAATTTTAAAGCCGTCAAAAATGTCCTTATATAATGGAACATCTTCCGGCCTTATAAATGTCCCTTTTAAAATAGCTGTTTTATCCCTTTCATTCCCAAGATAATATGAGCATTCAGGTATTCTTATTCCATTTGGTAATTGATTATAAAATACAGAATGGGCAATATTATTGTCATGCATACTTTGCCATGGACAATAAGCTAAACAACCACTATTTACCAAAGCATATATTTTTTTATTATTATCAACAACCCATTTTTTCACTCTTTTTAGGTAGTCATAAGATCTATATAATTCTCTTTGAATATAATAACCATCAAATAGATCTTTTAAATAATATAATGCATCTATTGAGCCTACTCGCATATTTATTGAGGCTCTTATCTGTAGGTTATCTCCATATGTTTTTTTTAACAAGTTTGCTATAGCTGGTGATGTTGTTGTGACAGCAGATATTCCAAAACGGGAAAAGTATAAATCAACATCCTCAAGCATCTTATGTAAATAATCTGCAGACATTAGTTTATCTCCATAACACGCGGCATTTAAAAGCAAAGTCAGATCTAATCCTCTTTCTCTGAGCCAGAACAAATCTGAATGTAGTTCTTTTAGAGTCTCTAAAACATTCCATTCTTCACCTAAAGGTTTCCTTCCTGAAGGTTGACCAGGCAAGGCAAAATACACCTCCTTAACACATGGGTAATCACAAATAACATTTCTAATATTGTCACCCCATTTATTGTTTTGATAATACCCTATAGAATAGTTTATCTGCATTCTATTATCCTTTTAATTTTTTTTCGATCCTGAGAGTCCAGCCAAAAATAAAAATCTTTGAAAGCCTTACATTTATTAATTCTTGTCACGCTGTCAATCTTATCAAAACCAGGGCAATCAAACTCACATATTTTCATTGCTGGACATTTTGGGCATTCAGAAAGATACCATTTACTTTTTTGATGAAACTTCGATAGACGATCGTAGTAAATATCTTGTGACATCTCTTCACCATATTTTCCTAACTTATAATCAACACCATTTATTGCAAGCGATACACATGGACTACATGGGAACATATCTCCATCAGAGGTAAAAACAATCATAGAACTACCAGCATGACAAAAAGGATTTTCACAGCCTAGGGTAGTCATATAATGCGGTGACATTCCCATATATCTTTTTAACATATTATGCATTTTTTCTTCTCTTATTTTATATTTATAACAACATCTCATAATGTTTTTAAAGACCTCCAAAATCTCAGATGAAGAAAGCGGAGTAAAAAGACTCTTCTCTATTAAGGTTGTATTAGATGTTGCTATATTTACTTGAATATGTCGTATTCCCATTTGATCAAATAATTGAAATATGTCATTAATATGAGTACAATTATGCTTAGAGCAAACAATAATTGGTGAGATTTTCATACCACGATTATGTATCTCTATAAACCATTCTTTTGTTTTTTCCCAATCTTGTCTAGCACTATTATGTATCGGTTCCGGTCCATCTAACGAAGAACTAATACTCACAGAATATTTCTGAAAAAGATCCAATAATTCAAACGTCATTAAGGTTAAATTAGTCTGAATTCCAAAATCGACTTTTTTCCCACTTTCTTCCATCCTTTTTTGGGCATATCTCAAGCATTCTTCAAAAAAAGCATACTTTGCTAGTAGCGGCTCACCGCCATGGAATATTATTTCGATATGTTTAGAAATAGAATAACTGCAAATTCCGTCGACAATCTCTTTAAAAGACGCAAAAGAAAAGAATTGTGGCCTAACACCCCTTTCTATAGCATAACAATAGCCACATGAAAGATTACATTTGTTTGTGACAGCAATATAAACTTGCTTTAAGTTTCTAAGATATGGATAATTACACATTCTTGTTATTATAGAAATCAACAATTTTCTCTATTTCCCCTCTTTTTTGAGAAAGCAAAAATGAATAGAAATTTTGAGTGGCTATACAACGGTTATTTGCTGTATGAGGATCAAATGTATCAAATGCCGAGCAAAAGAAGTCACAAATAATATTAGCAGTACACTTTTCACACAGTCCCCTTTTAGTAAAATAAAGAGAGTGAAACTCTGAAAGAAATTGTTCTTGGTCAAGAGATTGCGTTTCAAACAAATTACCTTGAAGAAACAGTTTTCTAGCTTCATTTGTACTCACACAAGACCCACAAGGATAAAAAGAACCATCTGGCAGAACATGTACTTTATATAACCCTGCTCCGCAAACAGGAGAATCACAATGAAATTTTGGAATCACACCTGTAACAAATCGTCTCATCTTTCCCAACAAAACCCAATCACAAATCTTTTCGTAAAATTGAATGAAAGACAAAAATGCTCCTATATAGTATTCAGTAATTTCCTCAGGCGATAAGACTAATTCCTTATTAGGTCCGACAATTGAAGCAATATTGAAATGATAACTCTTCACATTGAGTTCTACTAATAACTCAACAATCTTACTAACATCTCTGAAATTATGTCGACTAATTACTGAAATAACACTACCGAAAATATAAGATTCTTGTAAGGTTCTTATTGCAGATATACTTTTATGGAATCCTCCTCTTACTGCGTTATGGATAATGGCAGGTCCATCAAGAGAAACGCTAACAATAACTTTGTACTTTTGGAATACTTCTACATGACGCTCAGTTAGTAATGTCCCATTTGTCTGTAACTGAAAACGCACTTTCTTGTGATATTCATGTGCCAAAGATTTTATTATATCACAAGCGTCCCTATACCACTCAGCAGATCTAAGCAGGGGTTCACCTCCATGAAAAACGATGTTTACATCTTCACAACTACGACAGAATAATCGTCTAATAATTCTCTCAAGTTGTGATAGGGGGAAATCTTCAACTTCGTTTTTTTTAGAAACAAAATAGCAATAGTTGCATTGAAGATTGCAACTATTTGATACTTCTAAGTGAACTTCATGTACAAGTTTTAAACTATCAGTCATTAAAAAGAAAAGGATGTTCCTTATTAAAGAAACATCCTAAAGCATACGAATGTTCTACTATTTTACATATACATAGTGAGAATACCCGACTCCATTCTCTTCAATAGCACCTTTCTCACTTTTTACATAATTGAGATAATCTTGCATCGTGGGAAGATTAGAAACCTTTGATGCTCCTTTGTTTAATTCACTCTTTTTCATGTTACCTTTAGTTAAAAATTAATAGAAAAATATTTTTCTGCAAAAGTATACAATTCCTTTTAATTTCAAATAAAAAAAACTAAATATTATCTGAAATGCCGGGTTTGGCGTATGAGTAATCATCGGTTTCAATCTTATAAATGCCGTTTTCAGGCATATTTGACAACAATTCTCGAACATTTTTCAATGATTCCT
>Ga0326511_10000609_pt1 | contig 31523 bp, 38 predicted proteins | sample 0_2496_0518_D_FD_203701 | JGI IMG/M metagenome (GOLD analysis project Ga0326511, IMG submission 203701) | Bovine rumen microbial communities from UC Davis, California, United States - 0_2496_0518 | ecosystem: Host-associated > Mammals > Digestive system > Stomach > Rumen | place: USA...
TACTATCGTCTATAGAAATTAAGCTAGTATCATCTGAAGATATATAAACATTACTTAGTTGGCTGTTTTTATTTAAGGGCTTGCTTACTAATAATAATGACCACTCAGGTATCTCTACAGTTAGAGTAGCCGAAGCTTCATAACTAGCCTCCTAGTATAATAATTTAAAATCTATTGAGGTACTTCTTGGTTTATACTGCAGAACATTAATAGTAATAGAGTAAATATTTTCTTGGCTATTTTCAAGAGTAATTACGTAATCTTGCCCTTTTAAGTCGTCAATTGTTGGAATAAATAATCGTTGTGATACACTAACCACTTGATCAAAATTCTTCTAACAAAACTTAAAGTAATACTTATCATTATTATAAATGGGGCCTATTTTTACAGAGTCTATTTTCTCTCCATTGACATCGCAGAAATATAAATCAGTAGATAAAGAATCACCAGATTTTCCTAATAAATTAATAATAGATTTTGCCCACTATTTAAAAGCACCAAAAGTTAAATAATTATAGGGCTCGTTTTTATTTATTTCATTTTGATAATCTAACCAATTATTTATATCTTTTTTTGCATCAACAATTTCTTTAGGAGAATCAGGATTTCCAACTCCTCCAAATAAAGAATAACAAGATGCTTTTGCTAAACCGTAATTAGGGGAAAAATCGTCTTTTCCTTTAATTCTAAGAGTTGAATTAATAAGACTTTCTTGAAGTTCTCCTAAAGTTAAGTTCTGAATTTTATCAGCATCTATATTTTTGGAGTCTCTTTTTTGAGCTTTTCTATTATTTGGGATTATTGGTTTATTATTCATTGTAATATAATATTAAAAGTTTTATCTCCACAAACTGCTTTTATTTCAAGAGAAGTTATTGGATCTACCATCGAAGAAGAAAACGTACTAGTATACACACAATAAGAGTTTATTTTATATTTTTCTATCTCTATTGGGTCATTTTTTATTGATCCTTTATCCACACTATCTATCTAAATCCCATCATTATAATGAAAAACAGCAAATTTTAAAACATGATGAGTTACATCCCCCTACTGCTCTTTTTGAAGAAGATTGTTAATACTGCCAGTAAATGAGATATTTACTTCATCTTCCTATATTTGAGGATCATTTAAGATACCAACAATTGATGTAGATTCATAATTAAAGAAGACTAGAGTATATTCTGAAGTTGTTACAAAACAAGAAATTTTTCTTTCAATGCCATAATAAATATAATTAACTACTAAAGTTAGTTTCCCTGATTGTTTAACATAAGAGGTGTTTACTTTTAAAGTAAATATTCCATTAGAAAATGAAATATCTCCATTATTAAATGGAACTTCCTCTTCTTCATAGAATAACTTAAACTAAAACTTATCTAAAATTAGTTGCTAATCATAGTCACTATAGATAGAATGTCCAAGATTATTAGTTATTTTGAAATAAACTTCAAAAAAATCATTAGTATTTCCTACAATAGTGTATTGAGTAGTAACCTCTTGTTGGCTATCTACAAAATCTACGTTAATATTTACTCCTTTTGAAAGAAGTAGTCCCGTAGAATTTGTTATCTCTTTAGAGAGTTGATAAAAAGCATTGAAAGGAACATAATTATAGTCTTCCCCTGAAATTGTTGACAACCAATCTTGAAGCCCTTTCTTTTTCGTCAATAAACTATTTCCATCAAATGCATCGACATGACTAATGTCATTATATGAAACCCCTCGACTTATATAATAATCTCCAACTAAAGATTTATTAATCGTAGTAGGTTTATAATATCCATTTTCATAACTAACCGAAGCAAATGGAATTCTTTTTACGATATCTGATTTTAAATTTCTATAATCAATGTTTTGGGTTTCTTCAAGACCAATATCTACTCTACCGTCGCTGTGCGAAGGGTCTCTGTGCTCTGGGTGTAGTGCTTTCATTGTTCTTTTATAATTCCTAATAATTCAATAACTCTTTGATAAAATAAATTAAAAGCTTTAAAAGGAACATAATCACTTGCTTCTCCACTTATTTCATCAAGCCACTTGTTAAGATTTTGTAACTCTTTTGATAAATTCCAATACACTCTTTTATTTGTGTCTATTGTAATTTCTGGAAATTCTCCAAATACTATAGGCTTTATTAATCCAGAAGAAGTAGTATTTTCTCTATCTCTAATAACGCTGCTGTTGTAACTATTATCAGTTTTCTCTGTTATTGCTGTATTAATATTGTCCAATACCTAAAGAATTATAGCTTCCTTAGTAATATTTGGAGCCTTCTCTAAGCCATACTAAGATTTTAGAGAAATTTCTCTACTATCTGAATTATCGTAGTTCATTTTAATATGTTCTTATTCCAAAATTATTATAATAAGTTGTTTGTAGATGATCCTAAGTATCATAACACTAGGCCTCTTGAAGATAAAGATAATAAGAAGTTATTGTTGTGAATTTAAAATCATCTTTATATAAAGTTCCTCCGACGCCATTTCCAGGTGACTCTAGAAACTCTACCTAAGGATCTTGGTTATATTTAAAAAGTGCGTGCCAATGATTAGTTAAGCCAGAAATTTGAAATAAGTTTCTTCCAAGTAATAACTGAATATCACCAGTTATTGTAAATGAAGTTCCTTTACTCTTAAAAAGTAAATTTGTATAGGTAAAATCAATCTGGGAAACATTAATCAAATCCTCTCCGCTATCATTAGACAAGTCTAAAAATATCTATAATTCACCAAGATCTTTAGTATAAATATATTGGGCAGGAAACTCTTCTCCATTTATAATTGCAGGCCCTAATTCAATATAAGAACTAGGATCCCAGATTAAGTTTCTAAACTCCTAATTTAAAGTTATTTCCATTATAAATATTTTATAAACTTATCTTTATCAATATAAAAAACTATTCCTCCAATCCCTCCTATTATTTCATCTGGAATATCATAATTCAAAATAGCTTTGTGTCTTAAGCCGTCTAAAATTTGATTTGATAACATTCCTCCCTAGTTATTGTATGTAAAAATATATTTTCCATAATATTTGGAACTTCCACTTTCACCACAATACATCTTTCTAGGACAACCAGGAATTATTCTATAATTTTTAGAAGAACTAAAAGTATAGTCATTTTTAAAATAATCATTTGTCCTTAATGTTCCTTCTGGGGTTGCACAATAAAATGAGGTAAACTTTGCGGGATTTTCCTAAAGGTCTTCAAAATCTTCCTAAGAAAGAAAAACTCGATCAGTTATCAAAAAAGTTTTTTCTTCTTTAGATGTCTTTATACTTCCAAAAGGAGAAATCCAAGTATAAGATTTCTCATTACTGTAGATATTCCAGGGACCAATTTTTCTTTCGAGAGAGTAATCAAGAGGTGTAGGTATTATATTATCTTCCTCAGTAATTTCACTAAGAGGTAAAATTTTTGGGTCATAACTTAGAGGATCTGCATATATGTCACAATTGTATTCTAATACTTCTTCCTATGTCTCCAAGTCGTAAATGGGTCTTTTGTTTGAAATTATATATTTTCCTGCAACATAGAAATCCTTAAAGTAATAAGCACCTCCTACTAAATTTTCCTAAGAAATAATATTAGGTTTTCCATAGTCATTAGTCAGTGTTAGGCAAGTGAATCTATAGAAAAAATCTTTATCATCTCGATAATAAAGAAAAATATAAGGACGAAAATTATAATAAGTAAACATAGCTCCGGTTGCTTTCTTTCCATAAAAAAGAGAAGTAAACGGAGAACACAGTTTAAAATTATAAAAATTATTTTTTGTTAATAAATTAGAATCAGTAAGAAGGACGACTGAGCTATCATGATTAAGCTGCTCTAAGTCATTTGTATATCTTAGATAATTTTCTCTCTAGGAGAGGTGCTCTTTTATAGCAGCTTTAGTAGGATAGTTAACTTTATCTGGAATTTCAGAAGAATTAAAATAAGTTCCCAATTCATACGTTAACTCTACATTAAATATTGTAGGAGTAGTAGTATCAATACTTATCTCTATAATTAAATTTTGAATATAGGACTCTTTTAATGGATTTGTTGATTGAGGTTTTTCAAAAACAGTACAGCCTAGTGGTTTTTTATTTTCATCTAAATAATAAATAACATTAAAAACTAAAATATTATCCTTCCCACACTCTATCCTAAAAATATGATCATCAGAAGTATAAATATTATTATGGCTACTGAGACCCTACCAAGCTGTTTTAAAATTATTTAGGGAAATCTAATAATCAGTAAATAAAACCAATTCAATCGTATCAGACTGCTATAGATCTACCTATGATCCTAAGTAAAGAGTCTCATAACCACTATTAGTTTTCATAAGTTATATAACAATTAGTAATTATACATTCGTCTGTATTTTCAGGAAAAACTCTAACACAAAAATCTTGACACTCAATAACACAAATTGTATCAAGATCTCTATTCATTATTTCAAATCTTTCTGAAAGAGGTTTTAATTCTCCGTCAGGGGATAATTGACAAGGAGAAAACTTTATCTATTCTTGTCCTTCTAAGTTATTAATTGAGTAACTTACCGTTACATGACAAATACAATTATTTCTAACGTATTTACTGAGATTAACAGCACTTGTGTATACTGGTGAGCCTGGAGTAATTACTTCTACTACTCCGCTTTTCTTAATTAAATCATATAATGATGAAAGGTGATAGTACATAGACACACCAGTATCATTTTCACTGTCTACTAAATTCATAATTTCTGAGTATAATCCGCTAAAAGTTACTGTTGTTCCATTAATTGCTTCTTCAAGAATTGCCTGAGAATACTTTAAATTAAATTCTCTATTATTAACTATTGCACTTGTTACTACCTGCTGATTTAACGTGGTAAATTCATTAATATTAACTGTGTTAGATGAAATTGCGGGTGCTAAATCATTTCTTGATAATTTAGTAATAGAAGCTATTTGAGAAACACCTGCTCTAGTTGGAGCGGCTGCTCTCACTAGTCTTGGGCCTGACGGTGCATATGGCTAATTTTCACTAGGAGGGACGATATCAGGAGAAATATTCTAATCAGTATTAATACTAATATTCTTAGGAACAAAAGGAGTATTTTGATTTATTAATGATGAATTAATAGAAGTAGGAGAAGCATGTGTTAGCTTTCTTGCTGTTGAAAATTTTACTGAAGAAAGATAGCTGTAATTACTATAAACCTAAGGATTATTTCCTTCTCTATTAAAAGTCTCCTAAAAATTAAAATAAAGACAATTATTATAGACAAAAACTCTCGGCCAAATATTCCAATTTCTAAGAATTAAATTTTTCTCAAGGTCTTTTAAAGTAGCAAATGAACCCTAGTTGTCTGAAGTAATTTTCTAATTTAATAAATAAATGTCTCCTTCTTGAATCTTTAAATCTCCTTCATCACTAACTATATTTAATTTTTTCATTGATAATACTATTGAGAATATGCTGATTGAATCAAATAATTAACATCGTTAGATAACGTTATGTGCGTACCACTATTATCTCGCTGAATTAATATATTCAAATACTCATTGACATAATAAGTATCAAGATAATTAAGATCAACGGTAATACTATAAGACCTTTTCGGAGACGCTTTTGTTACTATTAAAAGAGTTACTAAAGAACCATTCTTTACATCATCGCTAGTAAAAGTAATTTTAGAGCTATTAGTAATTGTTACATTTTTAAATCTAAAACTACTAACTAAAGCATTTTTAGTATCATCTAATTCTTTTAATCTGGCTCTCGTTAAAGTAATAGCGCTCTAAAGTTTTTTGATATACTGATCTTCTCCAATAAAAGCTAACTAAAAAGTAGGAGCAACTGCAGTTTCACTCAATCTACAATATCTATAAATTATAGTAGGAGTTACATGATCTATTACTTCCTAGATACGATAAGTAATACCACCGCTCTTATATGTGTATTGTCTTAGGATAACATATGAATCTACATCATCCGATGGGGCATTTATAAAGCCTTCCAACTCTGGAAGAGATCTATGAACTTTAAATACGCCATTATTAACGTGAGGATCAATCATCAATCTAAAAAGACAACTTTTATTATCTAATAATTGATCTCCATAAACAGAAGAGGTGGCATAGGAATAAGAAGTATTATCAAAATAACCGCCTATTACACCATTTCCATCTAAACCAACGTTATAATAATTTAGGATGGCAAATAAAGTTTCTGTGGTGAGTAGCTTCTGAGAATATTGATTCTCGTTAGCCTCTTTAATATAGTCCTCCAAGTCTGCAGTTTCACCAACTAAGTAAGGATAGAAATGATCATCAAAGCTAAAATTTTCTTCGCCTAAAACCACATTCTTTTTACATACATAGAGTCTATCACCAGATATTACCAAGTCTCCTACAGTAAATTCAAGATCTGGGCTATATCTATAAATGCCAGTAATTGTTTTATTGTTAATGTTCATATAATTTCAATAGTATAATATTTTCCTGCTACAAGACCACTAATAACTACTTCCCAACCACCATTAGAACCAAACTAAGAAATATTAATTCCTTCGGGGCCCTTTATAGTTCTTCTTCCAGATGCGCTTGTGTATCTAAATCTTCCTTCTCCTCCATATACTTCAGCTTCATCAATATCTGTCTAGGTAGACCCTGAAACACATCTAACTCTGAAATAAGAAGGCATCTACTTTTCTTCGGGCCGAGCCTCTTCGGTTTCCTCTGAGGATTCTTCTTCATTAGCTATCTCTGGAAGAGTTCTTCTGAAGAGAGTAACATCCTAAGGATTATTTAAAAATATTTTCCAAAAAGGAGATAACTACGGATGAAGACCTAAGTTACCATTAGTCATAGAAATCCAAATCTACTCACAACAAAAAACTTTGTCTCCTAAAGAATATTCTGTGTTTTTATCCCATTGAGAGAGATTATTAATTTTTCTTCGGTCGCAAAACTTTCTAAAAAGATAAGGTGCTTGAAATTTTTTCTGAGTCCCCAAAATTACGTGGGAGATGGGGTCAATAGCTAAATTTCCTATTTGATAACTAAAGCTTTCTGGGTCACCCTATCCTATTCCTACCTGCTTCTCTCGATCTTCAAGAGTCTACTTATTATTTACTCTATAAAAATCATCAGTTAAAAGAGTGTTTTTTACAAAATGATCATTTTTATTTCTGTGAGGATCACTCTGAGATTTATAGATTTGAGAAGAAATATTAACTACTTCATTTAAAGAATTCGGTGAAAGCGTAATTATTAATATTTTTTCGCACTGTTTTTCAATATTATTGAACTAGACTGTTATATCTCCTTGTGGATACTCAGCATTTTTGTCAAACAAACAGACTTTATCAACTCCTTCTGGAAGATCTATGATAGTATATTCATTATTATCATAAGTAACAGACTGAAAGAAATCTATATTACTATTATCTCCAACAACATTAGGTGCAAAAGAGAAGTCATCAAAAACATTATCAATTCCGCTTATAAATTCTACAGTTATAGTATTTAATTTAAAATAAAAACTAAAGGGATCAATTACTATACTTTCAGTAGGATAATATACCTAATTATTACTAACGTATAGATCTCTAGAAGTAATTGTAATCGAAGAAAACGTTCCAGTTGGAGTAATAAGATTATTAATATTTTTATTTATTGGCGAAGCTACTGATATTTTTACTCCAAAAAAAGTAGGATTAATTATATTTCCTCCTCCCTCATCCCAAAAAATAAGATAAGGATAACCTGCTTTCATTGATTTTGCATAAGCAAAAACAAAAGTCAATCTCTAAGATTCACTATCATACTCAACGTTGCTTATGTAAAGAATTTTTACACCATTAAAAGGGCCTTCAATAATCTATCTTTCTGATAAATCAAACGGAAAACACACAGAATTATATTCTCCATTCTTAAAAAATGATCGTCTAATCGTTGCATTTACCGTTTTTCCTAAATTTCTTTGAATTATATCTCCAGTTAAAGTAATGTCCTCAATCTAAGAATAATCATTATCATCAACCAAAGTAGGAAAAATATTATCAGAAATTAATTGAATTTTATAAAAATCATTAGTATCTCTAAAAAGACCAACAACCCTTTCCTTTAAGTATACGCACCAATCACTGGCCGAATTTTGCTGAATTTCAGAAAATGGATCAAATTTTACTCCGTACTTCAAAATCTCTTCTCGGTCTGTCTAACTTTTGGAAGATAAATATTGGTCTTCTACTTTTATTCCACTATCATATAATTCCGCTCTTACTAAAGAACCAAATAGTCTTGAATTTAATTTAAATGTCATACACTTAATTTAAATTTTTTATATAAAATTAAAGAACTACCAACAGACCCCTCAAGAGTATCTTGAATCTGTAGTCTTAGATTTTCTATAGTCATCTAAATTTGATCATAGTAAAGTAATGCATCTAAGAAATCTTTTAATGCTTCTGACCAAGTAGATATATTAGAAATTTTTATTTCAGAGATTTGAAGGACAATATTACTATTATTATAAATAGGTTCGTTTAAAAAATCTATTCCTAAAAAATCTTTCATCATCTAAAGAACCCTCTAAGTTCCTTTACAATGATAGAATCTATTTACATAATAATTTATTATCTAATCATAATCTTGATCTTCACCAACACTAGTAATACACATCTCAATAAATCTTTTAACAGGATCTAATGAGTAGAGATAATAAAGCTGATCAAAATTTTCTATTTCTGTTGCATCTTTATTATCTTCATAATATTTTAACATCTTCACTAGTGTCTGAATTATCTCCAACTAGTGAAGATGTTTAGGGATATATATTGTCATACTAGGGTAGTATTAATAATCCTTGTTATGGTAAAATAGGATATATTTATTCTATCTTTTATTTCATCCCAAGAAACCTCATCCTCATTTTCATTAAAATATTGGACAGAGAAATCAGTCACTGCTGAAATATTACTAATTTTACTTAATGAAGTTTTTATTTCTTCTTTCTTATTATCAAGATCAACGTTTAACTGATCCTCGTATTTTATAAATATCTAACCTACTTTACTACTAATTAAAGAATCAGTACTATAGAGTTGGAGTCCCAATCTATAGATTGCTTTAAAGTGATTAGCTGGCTATATAGTAATATTTGACGAAACAAAGTAGGAACTTCTCTTTTTAATAAAGTTACTAATTTCATTGTTAGTTAAGTATCCTGCTGATGGTATTGGTACATAATAAATATTTAAGCTAGGAACTTCTATCTGATTATCAATTAAATTAGTGATAGTGATAGAGTTATAGGTCCAAGATAGCCCAAATATTTCGATTGGATCCTTAGGGGCCCAAATATATAATGAAGATTTTCCTCCATCATACTTAAGTGTTGCCGTCTAAAGCTCTGTAGTTGCTTTGTAAGACTAAAGCCAAGTAGCACCAGTTAAATCATCTCCTATATAAAAATCCCTAGAAAGCAACTCATTACCATACACTGCTATTGATTTCTTTAAAGAAAGAACCTTCACTAAAGTATTTCCATTATAAGTTGCTATAATAGGAATATCAATGGCCTCGATGTCATTGCTTATTGAAGTCAAAACTACTTCACCTGTTGTCTTTACTTCATAAGTAGCTTTTCCTAAAGAAACAGTCTAATAAGTAGGAGTAACTGTTGTAACTCCTTTATCTTTACTATAAATGTAGTAGTAAGCAGTGGTTAAAGTAATAGGAAGTTTTTGCTCTAATTCACCTAAAGCATTTGACTCTAAGAAAACAGTATCTTTGGTTAAGTCTAAGACAGTTGAATTAGTTTCATCTATTCTAGAAATAATTTCCCTAGATATAATAGAATCATTTTTCAAAAGTTGAATTTCAATTTGAACTGGCAAATTGCTTCCTAATTCAAGTATTAGATTATCCTTAGGAGAATCTAGAGTATATGTTATGTTTCCATTAGAATCCCTGCTCTTTTTCTAGAACTGAAGTACTAATCCCTCTTCTTCTAATTGAGAATTTGTTTCTATAATTTTTGTTGAAGATTGAGATGAACTCTTCATTATACTAATCTAAATAAAGCTTGTAGTCGAATCAAATCGAGACATGCTTGGAAGAATAGTATAAATACTTGGGATCTCACCAGAAAGTGCTTTTGATTTATAAACAATCTGAAGTTCTCCAGAAGTATCTGTCTAACTATAGGGAACATCTATAATTAAAGCACCAGACTAAGGACCATTATTTGTAAACTTACCATTACCAAGATAAATACTCTAAGAATAGCTAGAGCCAGTTGGTAAAGTAAGGGGAGTGTCATAAGTAATTAATCCCATATCATTGGAATTATTACAAATGTAATATAAATTTTGATTTTTATCTAAAAGAGTTTTAACAGAAGACATTATAGCTTGATTTCCTTCTGGAATAACAAACTACTGAGTAGTTGTCTCTATTACTTCTTTAGATGGCTCCGGTGCATCAAATACATAAGAAGCCCCCTTTAGGGAAACTTTATTTGGATACATTTCCGATAATAAAAATCCAACATCACTATTGCTTCTAATTATAGAATTAGCAAATCTATGTTTATTAGCTCGATAGTGCAAAGATTTTAGGTCATCGGCTGGAGTCTCTGGAACAATAACTATGCCTTTCTCTATTTCTACGTATCCTTTTGGAATTAAAAACTCCTCGGAAGAAAATTCGGCGGGAGTTGTTCCATTTAAGCAGACCTTAGTTAGGTCTTTTAAATTAAAATCACTGACGCTACAGAAAGTAAAATAATTTGCTCTTATTACAGTTCCCTTTTCCCCAAAATTATCAGAATATAATCTAGAACCATACCCAGGAATAGTAAGATCAAATATTAACGGGTTATCATCATTTTCACTTAGAATATAATCACTAAAATCTCTAGTTACCTATTTTTCAATAGTCTAATTACCAAACGTGCTAGTAATATAAACATCATTACTAAGATTAGAGTCAGTATTCTCTAAGTAAACTTGATCAGTGATTTCCCAAGAACGAGTCTTTGGGCCCGGAGAGAGAATACACATGATAGTGTATGCTTGGGTTTCTCCTAAAGGAGAAATTACTTTTGAGGTATATGAGAAATCATCAATCTCTTCGTCAAAATAACCTAAATAATAAAGATTCCAGTTACTTCCAGAATAAACTCTATCAAACGGCTAGATATTAAAATAAGATTGAGAATAGAATTTTAATATAATTCTAGGACAATTCCCTCGATATACACTATACATTCTATCTACGCAATGTTCTATTTTTGAATTTAATTTAACACAGCGATCCAAAGTTGCTTCCTAAGAATAAGTTATATTCTCAACTTCATTTATATATGAAGCATTAGCTAAAAATTGAGACAATAACTCAACAGTGTCACCGTATAATCCTAAATTAATTGCTATATTGCGGAACTATTGAAGATAGTCATTTAAAGATTTCATGAATTCTATTCGTAAAGATTAATATTAAAATCCCTGTCAATTTTTCCATTAACAGTTAAAGTTAAATTTACAGTAGATTCATCTACTATTGAAAGAGATGTTATTTGTAAGTCTACGCCAGGAAATCTCTCTTGAATTTTTTTAATTAAGTAGGTTAATCTTGATCTAACTTCTGTTTTTAATTGATCCTTAGTTATTCCAGACATAGCATAATCAAATCCAATCTCTGATGAATCAATTGGAAGATCTTTTGGTAAAACAGTTAAATTTAATTTAATTAGGTCAAGAATATAATACTCTATTCTTGTAGTTATTTTACCAGTACTTAATAAATATTTCATTGTCGTCCTGTTAACTTATATTTCATTGAAGCATTAGTGTCCTACATCCTGAAAACTAGTGGTTTGCCAAAGAATCCCTTCTTAATATTTCCATTTTGATCATATTTAGCAGAAGCAACCGATGAAGGAACACCCATCATATTCATTAAACTATATCGTTTAATTCTAAAAGTGCTCATTGTTATTATCTATTAAAATAGATTGTTTAGGTAGAAAATTAAATTTTTCAGGCGTTTTATATTTAGAAAATTCAGGAATTAAAATATTTTTTAATGACTTTTCTGATTTTTCTTCAGTTTTAGAAAATAACTACATTTTTGCTAAATATTCGCCCTGTTTTTGCGCTCTCCATGCCCTTGCCCCATAAGTTTTATTCATTTTCTAAAGAGTTTTTGAATGTTTTTTAAGCTATTCTTCTGTAACCCCTAGTTTTCTCAATTTAGATATTGCATGCGCAGAGGCAGCACCCTCATTTATCTGATTTATTATATTTCCCTCTATAGAAGGGTCTTGGATATAATTAGCCGTTGGCCTAGTAACTTTTCCTCTGGCAACATCAATGTGACCCATTTCATGGGAAACAACCGAAGGTGAATCTTTTAAATTTCTTCCTAAAACTAAACCAAAATCTTTTTTCTTTTTGCTTTTAGGAATTAAATAATGAAAATCGCCTTTATTATTTTCCTATATATACTTTTTTAATTCATTCCAATCTAATGCATAAAAAGAATTTTTCTCCATATCATTACCAGCTAAAATAACATTTGGTTTCTGCTATATAGCAATAGGAATATTTTTAGATAGGGCCTACTCTTGTAATATCTTACTTAATTTTGGATCTTTCTATTTTAATGCTGTATTTATAGCATCAGAAACAGCAGTCTCATGAGTAATTACAGCATCTTCATATGACTTTTTTAACACAGAAAGTTGTTTATCTTTTAAATAATTTTTATATGCTTTGATATTATTCCCCTTCCCATAAATATTAATCCATCTATCAATTAATTCTGCATTATTTCTTTTTTTATCATATTTTCTTAAAGTCTTAAGATCAGTAATTCCCATTTTCTTTAATGCAGAAACAATATGTTTATTCTTTTCAAAATCTTTTGGAAGTGTTTTAGTAGTAGAATATTCTCCAGCTGATCTTGTTAAATTAGCTATTTCTCGAGCAGTTAATTTCTCAGTAGGATTAAGCATCTATTTCTTGATCTATGAAACTAAAGCTTTTTCAGCCCTAGTAAATCGTTTAATTCTAAAAGTGCTCATTTCTTTTTAAACTTTTTTAGCCACTCTTTTAATCTTGAAGAAACAGGGTCGCGGCCAATTATAGAAGAGTCCTTTATGTTATTTTCTTTTTCTTTACTACTATTGTCACTATATTGTTTATGACGCATCATTATTCTAGCCTCGTCCATCATTGCCTAATCACCCGCAGAGTAAGTTTGACCAGCATTCTTAAGATATTCTCTCGACTTTTCTAATGTTTTTTCATCTGCTCCGAGTTGCTTTAATGTAGCAAGAGAATGATGAGATGCACCGCCCTCATTTATTACTTCAGCAAGGCTCTATAATTCTTTTTCTCTCATATTCTAAAGACTTTCAAAAGATTCCTCTGGAGCTAACTATTCTGATGCATTAGGTATACGAGTAGTATCAGACCTATGTGCTTTAATATGCCCTTCTTCATGAGATCCTATCGCGGGAACGTCTTTAGTATTGTGCCCAAGAAATACTGCGGAATCATATTTTCTATTTGGTCTTCGAAAATCGTCGTTAATACTGCGATGTACTTCAAACTTATCACCAAGATTTTGATATAGTGGATCTCCTCTTTTACCAAAAACAGCAACTGCCTAATTATCAAAAGCTTGGCCATTAACTATTGCACCTGGAGTTTTTTGAGTTATTACGCTACTTCCATGTTCTCTAATATTTCTTCTAACTTTTGAAGCAAGCTCTTTGTCAACAAACTCTTCGTGTCCCATTGCTTTATTAAAACTATCTTTTGCTACCTTCGAAGACTCCTGAAAATTATTATCTAATTCTATTGGGTCTTTAAGCTTCATACGATTTTCTATTGCTTTTTTCTCACTACCTCCACCGTATATCTATGCAAAACGTTCATGAACTTTTTTATTTTTTACTGAATCGAACTTTTTATATAGTTTTTTTACATCAGCAATATTTTGTATTCCGATTTTTTTTAAAGCACTCTAAACGTGAGGATTATTTATAGAAGCCAGTTTTCCAGTCTTTTTATAAATACTAGCAAGCCTCTCTAAATTAGCCATTTCTTCCGAAGTTAAGTTTGTAGGAAGATCTAATTTAGTTTTTCTTATGGCTTCCATTATTTTTTTATCGGCTTTTGTAAATCGTTTAATTCTAAAAGTGCTCATTTCTTTGGTTTAAAATTATACAAAAGATAATCAAACTTTTTCTTTAGGACTTTTTTTCGAAGATTGTCATTATTCTTGTAAAGATCTTGATCTTCTTTATCTGACTCTCCAGAAATAACTTTCTCTACTTTATCCAATCTAGTTGGTCTTTCTGGACTTACACTACGCAGATAATCTCTTCTAAGTTGCTCTTGAAGAATTTTATCTATTTTCTTATCTTCTCTATCACTAAAAAAATTATATTTAATATTCTTCAGTCTTTGTTTATAAACTTGACGCTTTAATTTTTTATCTCCATGATAAAGATCATCATCCCTTTTAGGGTCTAGTTCTTTTATTAAAGACGCTGTGTATCCGCCATTTGCTGTCATTCCAGCACTATTTCTAATATATTCTCTTCTAAGTTGTTCTTGGAGAATTTTATTTACTTCTTCTTCACTTGCAAAGTTTTTCTCCCTAAAAGTAATAGAAAAGTTTTTATAAGTTGGGCCGACTTCAGAAAGAAATCCTATCTAACTGCTCCAATAGGTATCACCGTTTAATTCAAACTTAGTTCCACCATCAATAATACATTTAACCACGACTGGCTCATAGGGATACTATTTTAATTTCTTGATTAATTTAGTAGGCTTATCATTATCTACATATGTAGTAAAACCGTCTGGGTAATCTTCCTAGGTATAAGTGAAACTTAATCGAATTGAGTCATCTCCCCCTTGAGTAAGAGAATATTTATTTTTACTGGCCTTATAAAGAATTCCATAAGAATAAATAGGCCTTTTAAATGTTTTAATCATATCTATAAAATGCTCCAAGTGTAGAATCACCTACATTTATCTATAAAGACTCATTATCAGTTTTCTACATTATATATTTAAAAATACAAAAAATATCTTCTGTTAGAGAATCCTCTGAAATAAAAGATCCTTTTTCAAATCCAGCGTTTTTAGTTAAAATTCCACCAGAGGCAACTAATATAGCATCATTCTTTATAGCTTTTGATAAAATACTCTAAACATTTCTATCCCTTTCAAGATCATTAACTATATTTCTAACACCCATCTCTCTGATGTCATTATTTCCATGTGGAATAGAATAATTTTTAGTAATTACTCGCTAAGGAGAAACTAAAGATAATTCAGTTGAACCTCGACCTTGATCAATAAATAAAATCCACCCACGATAATTTTTATTTAGGGTAAGATAAGAAAGTGGGGCTAGTTCTGCTTCTTGTTGACCACTTAATAATATCGGCCTGACTCCTATAGCTTCTTCAACGAGGTCAAAAACATCACTACAATTAGCGGATTTTCGGTAAACAGCTGTAGCAGTTGAAACTATTCTCCCAACGCCTTCTCTGTCACAAATATTTTTATACTCAATAATAACTGGAAGAACGTTTTTCTAATACCAAGAAAGATTCATTTTATTTCCCTATAGTCCATCAGTAGTTTTGGTTCTTTCGCTTAAAGTTTTAAAACTATTTAAAGAAGTACTTCCAATAGGGCCTATTAATAATTTAACAGAAGAACTAGATAATTCAATAACAGCCTTCTTTCCGCGTTTAATTTTAAAAGTACTCATTCAAATAATTTTTTAATAGTTGGAACAATATATTCTTTTACCTCATGCTCACCTGGAGCATGACCTCCAGGATAATATTGAATATTAGCTTTAAGTGGTTTGAATTTATCTACATAGGAATCTTTAGATCCATAGAAAATGTAAATATTTAAGTTCTATGGATTTCTAGCTCTCGTTTCTAAGTCACTATACTAATGAAAAAATTTAGATATTCCAAAAGCTGGAGATATTAAAATCAAAGGAGTCTAGGGAAAAGGACATTCATTTGCTTTAAAAGCCCCTAGCGAGAAGCCAATAATTCCCTGATACTGACGATAATTTATATTATCTCCCTTAGAATAATCTATCTAAAATTCAGGAAGATATTTTTGGAGAAAAGAATATACTTTCTCATTATCTCTTCCAGGAAGACCAGGTATAAACAATAACTTTTGAGTTGGTCTAGTAAATATCTTTTCTCTAAAATAAATCATATTATTCTACTGAAAGTTCTCTGGTTCAAAAAAGAAGCGCTAGAATTAACTTTACCAGAGAGGAATAAAGCTAATCTAGCTGCTTGTTTTAATATAAAATACGTAATAAAAAGTAGCCCAATTAGGATTCGAACCCAATCCGAAGGAGTTAGAGTCCTCCGTGCTAACCATTACACCATTGGGCAATATTTTATTTCTATTACATAATTAAGTTTTTTATGTTATTTAAAGTGCAATTTTATTAAAAATTTAACTAAATTGATGTAGCTCCGCCAGAAATTGATTCATAAGTTCCTGACCAGACTTTTGTAATATTAGTTCTTAAGTCCAGTTCTATTCCACTCCCGATAACATCCATAACTGCTCCCTATGGGTCATTCATATTATTTTCATGAGCAGTCTTTAAATCTGCTTGAGTCCAGCTAGGCGTAGTCATTGTTTGAAAAGCAAGAGTGGAAGGAAGTGGAATAGCACCAACTGCTACTGGAAGAGAAATATAACAATTATCTCGTATTTTAGAATAGACATCTAAAATCCATGGATTAAAACCATCTTTGCCAGAAGAGGTCATTCCTAATAATTTATATGAGTCTATTACATTGGTCGTGGGGGCTTGTGTAATAGTAACAACTCCATTAGTTCCAGAAAATACTGAGGAAATTGTTAGAGTACTTATAAATTCACCAATAATTCTAACAAAACCCTAAGGATCAGCCTGTAATCCTTTAGCTAACATCTATCCTAAAATACTCATTTTATTTAGTAATTTTATTACATTGATGGGTAGCTCCTGTAAATGGGCAAACTGGAATACAATTAAATCCTCCAGACGGATTTCCACTTGGTGTACAATTTCCATCAATAGTGGTAGTTCCATCAATAGTTACATTTTTAGCACTTATAGTAGCATCACCATCTACTGTTATCTATAAATTACCTTTATTTTTACTAGTGATTTTTATATTACTGTCACTGGTAATTTCTATATCATTATCTTTGGTAATTTTTATAATGCTTTTTCCTTCAGGAAGAGCGTCATCTTGATATTCCTCAGACGGATCAAAAGTCTAGATAGTTATCTAATCGTCATCAAAAGAAATTGCTTTTCCATGAAACCTAAGCCCATGAAATTTATTTTGTTTTATTTTTCTATAAAGAAGAACGCTTCCAAATACTGGATCTAATTCTTCTATTATTACAATATCTCCGACTTTGGGCTCATCTAATTCGCCTCTTTCTGGAAGAGCAGGCATCCCTAGATCTTCACATATCCCAGGAATGACTACTCTCACAGAAAACCCATCTTCTAATATTTCTGAAATTTTACCAATATAATTCATATCAAGCCATATTATTTAACCCAAAAATATCAGCAGTTTCTTTTTCTTCTTTAAATATATCCTATTGATTATCTTCGATACCACGATATACTGATGTTACTGAAAATGTATTTTCATGTTGATCTCGATTACTAGACATGATAGGATTAGCAAAGAAATATTGATTAGAGGAATTTATAAAAAGACCCTCTTTATTATTTTCACCATCTACTTTTTGAGTATAAGAAACACACTCCCCTAATTTTGGGGAAGGAAGACTATGAACAGTATAAGTTTGAAAAGAAGAGAAAAATCTGGTTCCCATTATCATCTTATTCTATCTATAGTTATATAACATAGCAGAAAATTCTTTAGAAGAAATAAAATAATCTTTATCATGAGTAATTACTGAAAACTATCCATCACTACTCTCTTCTCCCCAATGTTCTTGATATTTCTAATGAAGTCTATATTCAAAATTTCTAGAGAAACCGGTTTCCTAAGTTGTTTCTAACTGTCCTAAGACAATTTTATTAGGCTCATCCTCACTAATCATATCTTTTATAAATAACCCACCTATTCCATATCCAAAAATAGAATTTTCTTTATAAGAATATAAAATTTTATTTAAAAAAGCATAATCAGATTCATTTCTCTACCAAATATAATCTGGTAATAAATTATTTGAAATAGAACTACATCTAATATCAGGCCAATTATCTCTCTACCAAGGCCCTTTCCATAAAGAACATACTAATTGTCTTAGTCCTTCAGTAGAACCTTTTTCTATTTGATGAACTCTAGTTCTAGTTAAAGATAAAAACTATCTACAGTAATTATCTCCTCCATTATAATACGGGAAAACAACAAAATCAATGCAGAGCATTTTTTCAACTGTTTCTTTTCTAGTTATCCACCCAAAAATATAATAACAAATATTACTGCTATAGTCTTTTATAGAAAGATATAGGTCATTCCACTCATAGATAGCTTGTTGGTCTTGTGGCTAGTCTTGAATCTATTTTGGTGCTAATGTTAATTTTCCCTAAGCTAGTTTACCCCCTATTTCTTCAAAAAGAGAAAGTGTATGAAATTCGTATCCCATCAAATCAAATGGAGAAATTTCTATTATAATTTGAGTTCCAGGAATAGTAATATTATTGTCCATTTATTAATCCTTTTAAAATAGTTAGTGGAATTAATTGTAAAACAGTTCCCTATTTGAATTCACTTAATGGTAAACCCGCCTATAAAATTACATACTCTGAATATTTTGGTGATTTATAAAAATCTTCTGAAATAAGATCAGGTCTATATTTTTGAGTAGTAATAATAAAATTAACTCTTGGAAGATCTGGATCAAATAATCTTAATAGTAATTCTGAATTATAAACATCAGACCCTTCTATAAAATTATCTAATCTTTCATTTGATCCAGATAAATTTGATTTTTTATTAAACATGACCGTGACCCTCGTGTAAATATTTTAATATATCAAAAAGTTGTCTATATTGCTTCTGCTCATCACCATCACCTTCTTTCATAGAACCCTTTCCTTCAAGGATATTAGAAAGAACTCTATTAGAGAAACTACTAGCACATTTAAAATTAAGAACCACCTCAGCTGATAATGGAGCAAATTTTAGGCCGTCTTCAGAGGATACATCTGGTATTTTAACAACAGACTTACTAAAAGTTACATTCATTGTTCCACCTACTAGATTATCTATTGCATATTTACCACCAAAAACTAGTCTAAAAGTTCCTTTCTGACAAGCATCAACATTTTTATTAATAGCATTAAAACCGGCCGGAGGATCTTGAAAACCAATCATTTTTGGAAGAACATTCTAGGCGACGTCTTTTCCAGTTTCTTTTATAAGATCGATAACTTTATCTATATATTCTTTTGCAGTTTCAAATGCATCTTTGTCTTTATTTTCATTAGATTCTGAGGTCGTCTCCTCTTTTTTCTCCTCTTGTTTGCTATTTGTTGATGGTGTTTGATTTTTATTTTTAAGATATATAAATTGATTCTTAAGCAATTTAAATTTAGAACCAAGAAATTTTAAATATTCAGGTGTAAGGCTCTGATAATATCCTTGAAAATAAGGCCATATTCTATTTAACTTTTGATTAACCGTCATAAATTTAAACTATGGCTAACCACCTTTATCTGATACTCTCTCCCAATCTGAAAATAAAGTGAATTTCATGGAAAGATTAGCAAAGTCTGTATTAGTTCCTTGATATATAGTAAATCTACTTCCTTGAACTACTAAAGAACTGTTTAAGAACTAACTTGCTCCTGCCATAAAACTACTTAAAGTACCAGCAGTCCCCTTTAAAATTCCGGTTGCCTCTGTTTCTCCAGAGGTATTATCAGATATTTTTCCTATAAGAGGAGCAAGTCCTGCTAATGTACCAGACATTGGCTAAAGGGTTCTCCAAAGATCCTCTAAAGTGTTATTTCCAGATACATCAGTCCAAGTATTTTGAATATTAACCTAAAAATCTTCATTTAAGATTGCAGTAGCAATGGGAGTATAACCATAAGCCCCAGACCAATCTATTCCGTCTGGTCCTTTAGTATTTTTATCTGGAGCCATAGAAGTTAAATGGGTATCATGAAAAATTTTATCCTAAGGATGACGAGAATTCCATTCGTCTGCTAAAATACTTGATAAACACTCGCCTTCTATGCCCTAGCCCCACATTACCCAGCCATCTTCAAAACTAAAATTCTCTGATCTTTGATCATCCTAAACTTCATCAGTATCTTTATTAAAAACTTGGGTTGTACTATCTTTTTTATAAATTCCATATCTACCTAAAGATGTCTCGGGCGACCCGTTTTCTTTTTCAACAAATCTACTTAATTCTGTATTAGCATGAAGAGTAACAGTTAATAATGGATTATTTAATTGATTATCAAAGTAAAATCCAGTTATTTTTCCTTCATCAGTTAAACCGTATGAATATTTTGACATATCTTTAATTGTTTATTGCGCCAACATAAGAGGCTCTCATTGTATTATGAATAACTGCCTATCTTACTTGTCCTTTTCTTGCATATGTATTTATCTTCATTTCAGAATCAGACACAGCGTCAAGATCAGTAGTTGGCTAATCGTAAGTATTACTTGCTGGATTTGCTTCAGCAGCTTTATTAGAACTAGAAACAGTTTTACTTGAAGACGGAGGAGTTGATGGTTTAGCTGGCTATCCGAGGTTCTTTTCCTATATAGCAGTAGTTTTTGTAGAAGGGGCGGGTGCTGCACTAGCGGGAAGTGTATCAGTTCTTTTATAATATCTAGCTCTTAATAACTCCTCGCTTGATTGACGTGTCATTGTTGTTTCTTGTTTAATAACATCTTCTGTCTATTTTAAATTCTACTCAGGAGATTTTACAGATGAAGATGAAAATCTAAATACACCAAATCTATCAAAACCTCTATCAGCGAGGCCGTGCCAGGTTCCATGTTTATAGTCTGCATACCAATTTTGTCCATCATAAATAGCAATATGTCCGTGTGGATGAGAACTAGTCCTGCCAAAAACTACAACATCACCCTTCTAAAGATCATTAGAAAATGGATAAACATTTGGGTTCTCTAAATCTTGTTTTCTACCACTATGAATTAACTTAAAGCCCTTCTTTGGAAGAAAAGTCATATATTGATATGCATCAACTGGATGTCCATCTAAATCAACACCACCTTTTTCAATAGCCATTCTAACATGCATTGCACAATGTCCAGTAGACTTATCAGGTGATTTACTTCCGACAACATTATGCTCACTATCAAATTTCTTATGAGATAGGTTTCTTACTTCTTTAGCAGCAAGTTCAGTATTAAACTAACCGTCTACTACCTCTTCATAATTATTTTCATTAAATTGATCAATTTCTTCCAAGTTCTCTCCGTCCATTTCACTAGTAATCTCATTTTTTACCCCTCTAAAGAAGTCTAATGCCTCTTTATTTTCGTGCTCAAAGACCTCCTAGTCTGCTTTTCTAGCAGCCTCTAACTCTTCACTAAATTGCCAAGCCCTTTTAAGTTCCTAATTCTCATCTTTATAAAAGTGCGACTTAGTATCAATTAACTTAACCTTATCTAATAATGAAATTGCTTTTTCATCTCCGGCTAATTTTTCTTTCCAATAGGCCTTCCACCTTTCTGTTAAACGTTTTTCAAAAGTTTCATAATAGTTTTGATCAGAAACACTTACTCTCTAGGCATCAAAAAAGAATGCCATTACTTCCCAACCCGCCTTGGTTATTACCTAATTACCAGAAACTTCAGTAGATTCATTCCTATCCTTTACTATAGCCTTAACATATACTATATATTCTTTTCCAAATAACTAGTCTATCTCTTCTTCCTTATAACCAAGGAGAGTTAAAAAGTTTTTAGCATTACTAATAAGCGTTCCTCGAACCAACTTATCATCATGCTAATAACAAGTAAATATTGCATTACTTAATGCCTCAAGAAGAGTTAATATCTGAGCCGTAGGAACATCTAAAGTAAACCTGCTTTTAAAAACATCATTAATTAATGATTCTATTTTTTTCTAAACTCTATAAGCAGAATTCTATTCATTTTTTACATTACCTAATGAATCAAAGTCATTTTTAATGTTACTACCCCATTTAGTATACATTTCAACGACTTTTTTCTTTAACTTCCTACCAGCTGATCTAGTTTTTACAAAACTTAATCCCTTAGTACCACCAATTAAAGCAGCAAACACTTTAGTAAGCATTGATGGAATTTCTGAAATATCAAAGTCTATATTAGATAAATCATGATCCCTCAATTCAGATAAAGCCCTTATTCGATCATTTAGTGCGAGCTTTGCATACTCTTTTAATAAAGATAGACCGTAAGAGATCCCTTTTTTGAATTTTCCTAAAATTCCTTTATTTTTATCACTTGGAAAAAAGATTTCTTTAAATTTTTCGACAAAACCCTTATTCTTCTTACCGTCCCCTACAAACCAAGTATAAAACTTGTCTATTCTTCTAGAAAGAGGTCCTATAAATTTAGTAGCAAGAATTCCCAAAGCCATTAATAAGATAACTTTTTTTGAATCAGTTAGTGTTCTAGAAAGTCTTTGTGGATTCATATTCTCAGCAAATCTTTCTGTTGCACTAGTAACTGTTCTTGTTATCTTAGACACGCCTTCGGATATTCTTTCTCCATATTTTTTATAAAAATTACTCTCTTCCTAATATTTCTGTTGTTGAGCTTTAAATTGATTTGAGATCCAATTTCTAAGACCTTCTCCCTGAGTATCTTTTAATTGAATATTCGGCTAAGCTATGGGAATCTAGGGCTAGATTATAATAATCTTATTATTTATCTAATTATTAACAGTACTAGAATTAATATTTTTAACCTAAGCATTTCCACCAGTCGCCTGTGGAGGATTTGGTACAGGAGATATTCCATACTTCTATAAGATTGCCTAAGTTGGCTAATTCATCTACTGCATAATAATTATATTGATAATGAATTATATTCTGAGTCAACCTAATTATTAACTACAGAAACATTGTTAATCTAATTACCTCCCTAAACTAAGTTAGCTACATTCTAAGAAGCAGAAGGAGATCTTGTAACCTCTTCGGCAACCTGCTCTTTGGTTTCTTCCTCTTTAGGGGCTGCCATTGGTATTTTAACATCATTTTTTTGAGTAGCGGTATAAGAAGGAACTTGAGGCTAGAAATTTGAACCAAGAGGATTTGCGACCTCCTCAGTCTAGTTAGCAAGCCAAGTGGCCTCTTCATCTTCCTCTTCTTTCTTCGGCTCCTCTTTCTTTGGTTCTTCTTCTTTATAATTATGATCAAGGTACCTCTTTATTTGAGAAGCATAATCCCGCCTTTTTCTTATATCCCCTTTTGGATCTTCAGGCTTTTCAAACCATTCAACAAATTTTTGAGCAGCATCTTCAGCTGATATTGGATTATTTGATCTTCTTAACTACTGATAAAGTTTACCATAATCACTTGAAGGATTAGCGCTCTTTAAATGATTAGCTAATATATCAAGTTGATTAATTAATAGCGATTGATAATTTTGATTATCTTTTGCAAACTCCTTAAGTTTTTCCCAGGAGGGGTCATCCGTATCAACCTTAATTAATTTACCTTTATCTATCGTTTTTAATTTTATACCAGAGACATCTTCAATATTTTTAATTATCTCTTGTATTCCTTTCTTATAATGCCACTAAGCTATTCCTAAAGAAGTTCCATCATCACCAAGAGCGATTGGGTTTACTCCACTTTCCGCCCAAAGATTGCTAACAATTCCTATAGCAGCATCCTTTGGAATACCAAGAGATTTAGAAAGATACTCAGCGACATTATTAAGAGCTTCTGCACTTTTTTCAATATTATCGTCAGTCCTAAGATTTACTACAGAATTACTTATATCAGATGCTATTCCTTTTGCTTTATTTAAAGCACTAGTATAAAGCTCTCCTCGATCCTACTCTCTAGTCATCCAAAGCTTTTCTTTTTCTTTTTCAAAATCCCATTCTGGATCTATCTAAACCTGAGCTTGATTTATTCTTTCTTCATCTGTAAATACCTACTAAGTATTTCCTGCATAATCATATACTTTCTAACCCTAGTCGTTTACTACACCAGCGCGCCATTTATAATTAGCGTTAGCCATACTTTTATAGTATTCAACAGCGTTTTTATCAGCAGTATTAAAATCTTTTATGTCGTAAACTTCTTTTATAACATTGAAAAGCTCTTTGTCTATTTTTGTAGCATCTCTATTAGTATCATCAATTTTAACATGATTAAAAATGCTATTATCTAATAGTCCTTTATATTTATCTAACCTAGACTTAATTAAATTATCAACAGAGTCTTTTACTTCTTTTTCTTTATTGGCAGGAAAATAATAGACTTCATATTCATAATGAGCATTGTCAGCAAAAAGCCCTTTAACTCCGCCCCCTACTGCTTCTTTCTAAAAAATCTTTTTTACTTCTTTACTCCAGCCCTCATTATAATCAATTTTTCCATCCAATAATTTAACTAAACTCTTATAAATATCTTGGTATGCTTTTCTTATTTTTTCTTTCTTTTCATCTTCTTCACTTTTTAAAAAACTAAATATATAAGACTAAACATCATAAGTTACTCCCTCTAGGCCTCGAAGTGCTGCAGTAATGTAGTCATCAGAAATAAAATCTTTTCTAACATCAAACTATAGTAATTTAAATGGAAGAAGACTAATACTTTTTAATTTTATTCTAGAAACAAATTTTTTTGTTCTTTCATCTTCGAATATATTTATTTTATCACCACCTAATTGATAGGCATAATCAGTTGATACAACGGTTGATCCGCTTCCTCCAATAAGACTGGCATTTTTTCTAACTAAATCATGTTGCTATTGAATCTGAGCTATGGAGTATTTTCCTGATTTGTCCTTAACTACACCACCTTCAGTAAGCTACATCATGTATTGGTTAGATAAATAGCCTGCCTTTGTAGCTAGGCCTCCTATTCCATCTTTCTCAGCTCCATTAAGAATACTCTCAGAAGGAAGACCTTTGTTTTCTAGAACATCTTCCTTGGCTTCATTTTCGATCTCCTTAGTCTACTTTCTAGTTTCAGACTTAGCTAAACCGCCCGTTCCTCCTACTAAAGCTTTGAATACATCGGCTAGGTAAGCAGGAAGATATTTAATTCCACCTACAGACCAATCAAACCATCCTTCTCTCTCGCCGGGACCTTTAATTGAAGCAATTGCCTTAGCTCTATCCTAGAAAACTAACTCTAGGTAACCTTTTATATCTTCAAAACCATCTTTAAAAAATCCTATTATCTTTGATGCAAGGCTATCATCTTTATTAGTATCAACCATGGCCTTTAAGCGATCAAAGAAGCCCATGTGCTTATTATAACCACCTTTTTCTTTGTTATCTCCCCCTTCTGGAGTTTCACCAGTAAACCAATAGTAAAGCTTATCTATTCTTCTTGAAATTGGGCCTATGAGTCTAGTTCCTAGATAAGCTACAGCCATCATCATTATGACTTTTGTTGAATCTATAGAACTAGCCGCTAATTTTTGAGGATTCATATTCTCAGCAAATCGTTTACTTGCTGCATCTATTTTTCTCATCATCATATCAGCGCCTTTTCTTAGGGAGATATCAGATCTCAAATAGTTCTTTTTTGTCTATTCATACTATTGATTTTGGGCTTGAATCTATTGAGATAACTAGTTTCTTAATTGGATAGCTGGCTTTGCTATTTGAATATTTGGTTTCTAGATAGCAATTTGTGAATTTCCCTAAGGCTAAACTACCTGAACACTATTAACAGTTTTAGTATTATAAGTAGTTTTATTCTCAGTTCTAATATTAGTAGTACCAGCTCCAGACACAGCAGACTTAGTTATTGGTCGCTATTGCACTGTCTTAGTTCCTCCAGCCTATGGTTTTCTAGGATTAACACCATACCTCTAAAGTATAGCCTAAGTCTAAGCATTCATTGCTCTAGCCTACTAAGCAACATTTACCTATGGCTATTGAGCAGTAGCGGCAGACAAAGCAGTTGCTTGTCCCTAAAGAGAGCCAAGCTGCTATTGATACCCAGCCAAAGCTGCCTATTGTTGTCTTAACAGCGCCTGTCTTTCATTAGTTAGCGAACCGATTTCAGCTTGAGCTTTTTGAAGAGCTTCTGTTTGCTATTGAGGTGTTTTAATTTGGGATTTTTCAAATTTTTTTAATCTTTCATCCCTGCTTTCTGATCCCATAGTTTATCAATTAATTTTTTAGCGTCACTATCTAATTTATGCTTAGAATCAAAGCTAAGATTATTACCATTTCCATCGCCAAAATTAAGCTATGGAAAATCTGGGTCTAATCCTTCGGTCTTTTTTAGAAGCTTATCATATTCTTTCTAAAGAACCTATAAACAGGGAAGTGTGTAATATTCAATATTATCTACTTTAAGATATTTATTTAAAAACAATTTTAGACTCATCAATTGGGGAATTGATATAGAGCTCTCGAAAAAAGTCTACAGTAAGTGAATTTACGCTTACTGCCACACCTCTCCTTTCTTCTAATTCTTGATCCTACTCACAATCTGGACAATGAACAATTAAATCTTCAACTTGATCATAATATAACTCTTTAAGTGCCATTAGTAATGTTATATCTTCATGTTTAGCACCTAAAACATCACTCTGAACTTGATTTCCATAAAGATCCGCTTCTTTAATTAAAGCTATTAGTTTAATCATATCAAGATCAGCTAAATTACGATAAGTTAAGTATCTTTGATAAATCTTAAAAAACTCTTTAACTGTTGGAACAAATGTTTCATAATTATGGCCATTCAAAACGATATTCGCTCCATTCATTATTTTTTCGTCTAATTTCTTAAAACGAATGTCCTTATCCATAACTATCTTTTTGCGAATCTTATTACCACATTTTGGACACTTAACAGTTAAAGTTATTTCTTGACCATCTCCGATCGTAATAAGTTTTTTGTAGAATATTAAAAAATCTACATCCATAATATAGCAATTTTCTATATTAGGATCACCACTTATTAAATTTTTAATTTCATAAAAATACCTACCCAATGGATCATTCTAAGGAAGATCTTTGAGATACTCAGTAATCTAAAGAAAGTTCATTGGATCTACCTAAACATAGGGAAAATTATAACCATATCCCCCGCTAGGAAGTGAATTTACTGGAATTGTCATATTTCTTATTATTATTAATTAGAGTACATATAGGAGAAACAAATCTCCTATATGTTGCTATTAAGCAAGATTGTCCCATTTACGCTCGTAATGTTCAAACTTAAGCGTTACAGGTACTTCTGCACGATCCGTTCCATCCTCGGCGGTTCCATTTTCATCAAGACCACCATCGGAGATGATACAGTTATAAAAATGAAGAGTTCTCACTTTAATACGACTAGAGTTAGTTAATACTAGCTCTGCATCGGCTACTAGGTCATCTTTTCTAAAAGAATACTTAGTGTCACGATCTGAAATTTTTTGACGCCAATCATCAACAAAGTAAGAAATAGCTTGATCTTCACGATCAGTAAACTGAAGAGATATCTGACCTGAAGTATTCTGACCTGTCTATTGATAAATGGAATAATTTCCACGCATTCTTTTTTCAAAACCGTTTACACTAGTATCAATGCCAATATTTACAGCATTTAATCTAGTTTTGAAAATTTGATCTCCCGGATAGAAAACTATTGCAGGAGGGTTAACTAAAGAAAATTCCCACATGTCACCACGGAGAAATTCCTTGTTCTCATCACGATAAGAAGTGGTATAATCTATAAATTTCATATAACCACCGGCCGAACGGACTAATGATGATACTGATGCCATAATTAATATATATAATTTAAAGTTACGTTTAGTTTAATGTCTTTTTCTATAAATTCTTTAGTTCTTAAGAGCAGCCTAATCTCGGCTCTATTGTTATTTATTTGCAAGTCTTCTAAAGATAATGAATGAACAAGGGAGCTATGACGTTCTTTAACTGAATTTAATATATTCTAAATAAAAGATCGCATTTCTCCTTCTTTCTAAAAACCAAGAAGTCTCCACTTATACTTTTCAAACAGCCTAGATAATCTAGATTGACAATATTTTAAAGTACCAGAACAGTAGTAGTCTTGATTCCCTGTTGTATCCCAGAAAAACTTTTTATAATGATAAGAGTTATTATAAAGACTGATATAGTTAGATTTTTTTAACTAAAGCTACTTACCGAGCTCTGTTTCTTCAATCTCCTCGTCATGATCATAAATAACTTTGTCTATTTCCCAGTTATTGAATAAAATCCCTCTTAAGAAATAATAATAGCCTGGTCTTTTATATAATCCTTCTACCTAAAAATCTTTAAAGAAATAAATTAATCTATTTTCTGAATCTCCCGTGTAATTAAAATAAAAATCATTTCCCCACGGAAGAGCATATTCTCTTTCATCCGTTTCTTCTTGAGTAGATGCATTATAATATTTTTCTGAAAGTTTATAGACAATTGGCTTAGCAGCTCTTAATGTAGAAAGAGTCTCAAATTTGCTAGAAAGAGTTTTGCCAGAGTTATTTATTAATTTTTCATCTATTTTAAAAATCTTATCACCTTTGGGAGAGTAATCAATTTTTCTTGTATTACTTGAAATTGTTAATCCAGAAGAATTTATTATATACCCTTCAGATAACTAAAGAAGTTTATTTGAAAAAGGTGTTAATTCAACTAGATTATCAGATACTGTTAAAGAATTAACTTCGGAAACAACATTATCCTCAGATACTTTATAAAAATTATTATTTACTTTTACTACTTCATTAACAAAACTTTCTCCTGAAGATACTTTCTCAAGCAGCTAACTTCCCTTACTATTAAACAAAGTATCACCTACTTTAAATCCGGTTACTTCTTTGCTCTTTAAAACTTTTCCTGGGGCTGTTGTTAATGTACTTTCTGGGGAAGAGTTCTCAGCAGTAGTTGTTTCAATTGTGATCTTATCTCCTACTTTTAGGTTAGTAAATCTATCTGATTCTAATGAATAATCTGACTCTTGTGAAATAGCAATATCACTATTAACAATTAAATTATTATTAATTTTTATCTTAGATATATTATAATTCTTTCCTGAAAAAGTTAGGCCAGAAGATTTTAAGTCCCTTATCATTCCAGAATCTACTGATATTTCTATTTTTGGCGTTAATTTTATTTTATCATAAGAAATACTCTAAGATACTAATTCACTAATCTGTTTTATCTCTCCGCCTACTTCACCATTTAAAATTTTCTTACCAAGATAATAAGTTACTCCACTATTTTCTAGCTACTTAACTTGAACAATTGGATTGTTTTGAATTAAAATTTGACAATTTTTAGTCTCTGCATAATTTAAAAGAGCGCTATATTCTGGATAATAAGAAAAATCTCCTACCCCTATATATCTCCATTTCTAAATATCTGGTATTAAAAGAAAATCCTCTTGAATATTAACACCCTCTAAGACTTTTAAAGCATTCCATCTATTTCTTGGAAGAATTGTTTCTATTTCTCCACCACTTAATTGCCAAGATCCATCAGAAATATCTGAGGTAACTAAAGAATTATCTGAAACTGAATAACAATTATCGACTTTACAGTAAACTAGTTTTGAATTTTTATTTATTTCAGCCTCAATATTATTAATTCCTCGACCAATAAAGGTAGTATCAAAACGCCCATAATATACCTCAGAATAATTTAATTTAGAAATAGTTACCTAATAAGATAAATTATTTACTTTCTTTATTGTTATAGTTATAGGATCTAACGACTTTCCTAAGAGTCTAGAATAAAACTCTAAATAATTAGATGGAAGATTTGTATAATAAATTTTATTACCGCTCTAAGATAACTTATAATATTTATTTGTCGAAGTATTATCTCCCTAAAGTCCCCAATCAATAATCTCTTTTGTAGAGGTTTCTATAGGTGTCATAACTAGATTGGGAATATTACTATAACTATTAATTCTAAGTAGTTCTGGTGAATTTATAACAATAGTTTCTCCATCTAATTTTGTATAAAAACCTAACTCTGATGAAATAATTGAAGCAATATCTTTTAAAATTTGAGACTTACTATAATTATAAAAATAATATAATGGAGCCTAATTATCAACTAGTTCTTGTGGAAACATTTTTTCCACTACAGTTGATTCATCCCCAAAATGATTATTCATCCAAAAAATACTAAATCTACTATTGATTTTATCAACGGCTTTAGAGAAAACTATATAGACATCGTCTTCATAATTTTTCCAATCTTTAGGATTTACATTAGTAAAATCTAAAAGAAATGAAAAAGTTACATTCTCATCAGGATCTCCATAACTGCTTAAACTCTATTTTATTTTAGATTTTTCTAAAAAAGTAATCTCTTTTATTTTTTCTTCTTCTTGGGGATCTTGATTTAAGTAATTAGAAAATTTCGGATAATAAGAAGACGTTGTTCTTGAAATTCCTAGAGTATCTCTATTCTACCAAGAAGGAGAATTTTCAGGAGATCCAGAATTTTCTGGAAGATTATCCTAATCAATAAATGTGTCAGAGTCCTTATGATAAATATAATATTTTCCATCACCTATTGAATATAAGATACCTTCTTTAGGATCATCGGGATAACCATCCACGTTTTTTATTTCAAAAGATTCTGTTTCCTAATTTCCTAAGAGCGGCTTATATAAAAGCAATGAGATCCCAGAAGACAACAACTGAACATAATAATTATACTGATCCCAGTTAGTCCCAAAATATATAGCTAATTCATCAGTAGTTCTTATTATTTTAGGATACTCTGGGGATATAGTAGAGTCAACAATATCAGATAATATAAAAGTATCATCTGGCTATCTTTCCTACTACTGATAATTTATTTTTTGCTAATTTAATTTAATAAAGGACATATTACTATATTACATTTGTAACAGTGCCTATAGCACTATTTAAAATTGTCTTGCCACTATTATCTTTCTATTCTTCTGAAGTTTTTATTTCTTCATTTGGACTTTCGTCTTTAGTCGATTTATTATAAAAAGAATCACCCATTGGATTTTCTCCAACAACTGAAAACGCTAAAGAAAGATCAGTTGGTCCTGAATCAATTTCACCCTAAAATTCTTCTTGAAGGTCCCTTAAAATAACTAAGAGATCATATTTTTGAACAGTAGAAAATTGAGGGGTCATTGAATAAATTCTACATCTAAAAACAACATTTTTATATGGAGCAGGATTAATAATTCCTTCAAGAAATGCACTACTATTAGTATTACTATCATTATAATAATTTGGACTATCAACTCTTCTGCTTGATGTTTCTAATTCTGAATCCGAATAATTAATAACATACCTA
>Ga0326511_10000611_pt1 | contig 31476 bp, 34 predicted proteins | sample 0_2496_0518_D_FD_203701 | JGI IMG/M metagenome (GOLD analysis project Ga0326511, IMG submission 203701) | Bovine rumen microbial communities from UC Davis, California, United States - 0_2496_0518 | ecosystem: Host-associated > Mammals > Digestive system > Stomach > Rumen | place: USA...
TATCGTAAACTGAATAATTTGTCAATATCACAATTTTTTGACAGAAAATATCATATACAATTTTCTTATATATTAAAAAATGAACAAATATAGCTATAACCGTTGACAAATAACACTAAACAGTGTATACTAATAACAACATCAATAAACGATGTATCAAAAAAAAGAAAGGAGCGAAAAGAAATGAGGATGAATTTAACAGGTCAGAAATTTAACCATCTAACTGTTATCGAAGTTGCGGAGAAAACCCCACGCGCTACAATCTGGCGGTGTATTTGCGATTGCGGAAACGAAACCAAAGTATCAACAAACGACCTCACGAGCGGGCACAAGAAATCATGCGGTTGCCTAAAGCGGAAACCAAACGCAAAGGATTTGCGCGGTCAGCGATTCGGGCGGTTGACGGTGTGGAAAAGAATCGGAACGGTTGGAAGTCGTGCATTGTGGCGGTGCAAATGTGATTGCGGTAACTTGACAAGCGTTCGGTCAATCGACCTTTTAAGCGGCAATACAAAATCCTGCGGATGTTTGCACAAACATTTCGCGATATATCACTAAAAAGGAGAAGATAAATGAAAAATACTCAAATTTACAAAGATGTGGCAATCAATCTTATTGTGGATTCAATCGAAAAAGGTACAAACAGATTACCAAATGAGATTGCAGGAGTAATAACTTCTTGTGCAGACGGTATAAAGGCATTATCAACTATTCCGATTAATAGTAATGTTAGGCTGACGATAAGCGAAACAAACACGTTACAAGCCATAAAAAAGCAGATTGATTTACCGTGGTATTTACATAAGGAAAACGGATTACTATATTATGTTTGTGTCAGATTGACGACGTGGCTATATCAGCAATTCCCGACAAAAGATAAACATATTCGTACAGTTGAAGTTATATCGGCATTAGACACTATTATTTATGATATATCATTTGATGAATGGCTGAAAATTGCAAATAGGGTTATTACTTGCCCGAATGTTGATTACCTCTATGTACGCGACAATATTAAAAAACCTAACTTGACAACTGAACAGATAAAGCATAAGGCTCAACAACTTATTGACGAAAAATATGTTGATACTGATTTTTCGGATATTAGTGATGATTTATGTTCGTGGATATTTAACGAAGTTGTCAAGGCTAATCCAGAGTTTAATAATGATAGATACTATGTTGGATTAACTGATTGGGGAAATGAAATCGTAAACGAATACATTTTTGATATTATTGATGATAGTTTCTAAAAGGTAGAAACAACAATTTTTTTTGATTCTCCGATATTACTAAATCAATTTACAATAACACTTGACCTCTTGAACAATATAAATAAAATTCTATATTAGAAAAATAAGAAATCTACAAAAACACTTGACTTTGTACACCCTTAACAACATATAGATAGCTATATGTCATTGAATTGTAGGAGTTGACAAAAAGCAAAACCCTATTTATAATGTAATCAATGGTAAAAAAACCAAAGAAAACAAAACCAAAAAGGAGCACAAACAAATGAAATTTTACGCAGCCAACAACGAAAACCAGATAACAGCATTAGCCGAATTTGAAACCGAACAAGCGCGTCAGGAATGGCTTGATTGCCAAACCGACTATGACAAGATGTATGGCAACATCAAAGGGAATCGCAAGCCGATTGAGGACGAAAGAATCATAAACGCCTTTATAGGGAATCCATTGATTTCTCCGTTTCCTGATGATGATGTTCCTAATTTAACATGGTATGCAGTAGTTTAGCGAATGAATGATAGACAGATAACGAACGAATGACACATTGACCGATTGAATGACCGACAATCAAATCATAATTTTATCATCCGTTATCCGTTTTGGGTAACGGATTTTTTTATGTTAGCACAGCCTTTTTGAGATGAATGTAGAATAGCGTTCGGAGGTTTAGGATTGATTTTTGTAGTTAAAAAGCCATTATTCAAGCGGATAATTTACCATAGAAAAATCTATATATGATTTTCGTTTAATGGTGGAGAAAAAAATGCTTTATAAATCTTGGTTTTCGTTGACCCCTAAAAAATCAAATAAACAAGCCATTTTTGATGGTATCAAAAATCAAACTGTGTTTTCTGTATAGTGATGTGGATATTTGGACAGTTTTATTTCAAGATGAATCATCAGAACGAATAGCGATAATCGGCAATGCTACGCGAAAAATCACGCTATCATTTTTGTATATAGTTATTTGTTTAATGAGGAAGATAATACCTGTTCATTTTGAGATGATTAAAAAGATTGATGGCAATAATCCGCATTATTAGTGGAGAATAACGCCCATCATACAAGTATATAGTTTTTTGTTATATGAAGGGAAAATAAGAAAATTAGAACTATCAAAATGGTTTAGATTATCAACGAAATTCATCATCGGTTAAAAATCCCAGACTAAACTATTGATACTATCGGTGATTTCTTCGGCACAAAATTTCTTGTCAAATTGTCAAAAAATTAAAACCTATTTTTTGTTTAATGAAGGAGATAAATGTAATCAGTTTAATTTTTAGATGATTTTATTTCTAATTTAGAAATAACACTTTTAGCTACGAAACTATCGGAGTGGTTAATACCATTAAATGAAATATACAAAAACTATGTTTTTCGTTTAATGAAGGAGATATACATTGTGAAGTGATATATTTTAAGATGATTTATTTTCTATTTTAGAAATAACACTTTTAGCTACGAAACTATCGGTGTTTCCAATACCATTAGAGATAATATTAAAAAACTATAGTTTTCGTTTAATGAAGGACAAAAAAGGAACAGGAGAAAAACGCCCATATCTTAAAAACCGCATAAGCAAGGGAAAATCAAATGTTTGTGTCAATTTTCTATATGATTAAAAAACTATAGCTATCTGTTAGATGGCTGTTGTTTATATTTTTTAGGCTATATATCAGTATGTAGCCATAATAAAAAGGAGGCAATTATATATGCTAAAAACCAGAGTAAAAGATTTTTTATCAGCGTTAGGACTTCCTAAATCACGATTTGCCGCTGATGTTGGTATCAGCATTTCCGCATTGAAGAAATGGCTAAACGATGATTTGGAATTAGCGCAATCAACACAGAATCGCATAGATAAATTTCTACGGCGGTTCAATTCATAGGAGGTGAACAATATAGACCAGTTAAAAATCAAATTACAGCGTTACTTGACGGAGCATAATATAACCGCGCTAAAGTTTGCTATGATTGCGCAGATTAATCCTATCAAGATATATTGCTGGATGAACGATGAGGGTTATATGCTTGATGATTTGTCAAGAGCGCAAGTATTATCATACATCAATCAAAACTAAAAAATAATGAAAGTGAATAGGTGATTAATATGTTTACAAAAGAACAGCAAGAAAAAATATTAAATTCAAGTTTTTGCAAAACTGATAAAAAGTTTTGGCAGAAAGCAATGGCGAAGGTTGAGGATTTGCCAAACGAGGAATGGCGCACATTTCGAAATACTATGTATAGCGTTTCAAATCTGGGACGCGTCAAACACGACCGAGGCGAAAAATTCTATTCAGACGGTGGTTATAAATTCTTCGCAGAAAAATTATTAAAACCATTTTTGCGGTTTAATCCTAAAAGTAAAAGATGGGAATATGCAATCGTTTTGATGATAGAAGGTAAACGTAAACATTTCTATATTTCGCGTTTGGTTGCGGAATGTTTCATTCCTAATGATGACCCAGAATACAAGAATCAAGTAAATCATCGAAACGAAAACACGCTTGATAATCGTGCGGTAAATCTTGAATGGTGTACTTCATTCTATAACAACAATTATGGGACAAGAACAGAACGGATGAAAAAGACGATACAACTTAAAAAGCAAAGACAATTAAAAACAGCATAATACAGAAAGTGGTGGTTTTATAAGACAAAACGAACAACGACTAATTTTGAAGATTGATTCAAAATTATTGAGAAAAAATAAATGGTGCTTAACCATTCCCACGCCTGCAAGTGTAGGCGCAGAATCGGATTTTGTCGTTGCCGTGGGTGAAAGTCAATTAATCAGATGGATTGACGTGATGAAAGATAAAGATAATGCAAACGCTGAAATTATTAAAACAAAAAGAAAAATAAGAAAAATAAAAAATAGTGCGGAAAACTCAAAGACAAAAACCCGCATTAAGAAACTATATCAAGAATTAAATGAACTAAAATTTATTCCTGACTTGGTATCGGTGGTAATGAGCAGCAATGCAGATTATGACCGCGCCAACAAAGGATTTGAAATAAATGGTATTCAGTTTAGGCGGTTATTAGGAACGCCGAACGGAATCAAGAAATCAACGATATTATACATTAATCAGGAACTATACCCAGAGATAATGCGCCGAATTGAAAACGGACGAAACACAGAAAAAGAATTAGTAGCGGCAAAGTTAGAAGCATATCGCGCCTTGACCTGTTCGGGCAGTGTTCCCATCCCAAAGCCGAACGGGATTATAGTTGTAAAGGATTGCATAACGAAATTCAAAGAGGATGTTATTGTTATCCGTGATTCAGACGGTGACGAGCCGATTTTTACTAATGAAACTGATTATGAAATCGAGCACAACAATTCTGATGGATTTGGTTTAATGCTACCGTCATACGCGGCGAAGGTCAATAGTTACCTGACGAACGGAAACGATACAAGCCCATTATCGGCTATGGTTATCCGCTACAGCTTTACAAAGGGCTTATTAGTAACATTTGATTTCGTGGAGTTTGCGGAACAGATAGCCAACAATTATTTTATTACTGATGTTTGGGGAACTCCGCGCGACCTACGCGAAGCCGAGGTTATACTAACCGAATCACAACTAAAACTATGGGATTCTTATGCTAATTGGGAAGAGTACAAAAAGAATTGTAACGAAAATTTTTATGATTTCGCTGTTACAAAAACTTGCCCGATGGAGCTGGAAAACGTACATACAACAAATTATCAGTTTTTGCAACCTTATGATTTTACCGACGCGGAAATAAAAGAATTGTGTCAGCCAACACTAACACAGATTCAAAATGTGATGGGGCTTGATTATAGACAAGCTATTGTTTATCTGACGGGCGGCAAATTAGAAGCGGATAGTTTTGATAAGGTTGATGATTATGTGATTCAAGCATTAATGGCTGGTGGACAACCTGAAATAAATGACCCTTTTGTTATTGAGCGTATCAATACAAACATCAAAAAGCAAATCGAACGAGCCGAACGCGGAAAATTAATCATCAATGCGAATTTTGCTATGATTTCAGGCGACCCATACGCATTGTGTCAATCTATGTTTGGTATAGATGTAACGGGGTTACTTAACAAAGGCGAAGTCTATCACAAATATTGGGTGGATAAGGGAACAAAAGAAATAGCGTGTTTTCGCGCTCCTATGTCTGTAATAAACGCCGTTCGCAAACAGAAACTTTGCAAATCCGATATGGCGGCGCATTGGTATCAATATATCAAAACCGTATGCGTATTAAACGCTTGGGATTCAACAGCCGAAGCGGAAGATGGCGCAGATTTTGATGGTGATTTGTTTTATTGTACGGACAACGATATAATACTACGGCATACCGATAATCAGCCAACTGTAATATCAATCCAAAACAAAGCCCAAAAGACGAAGCCCACCGAGGATGACATTATACAAGCTAACAAATTAGCCTTTAATGATAGAATCGGAATCATCACAAACGCGGTAACGGCTATGTATGACCTTCGCGCTAAATACCCAAAGAATAGCGACGAATACAAAGAATTGCAATATCGTATCATTTGTGGACAACATTTTCAGCAAGGCGAGATTGACCGCGCAAAGGGCGCAGACGTTAAGACAATGCCGCAACACTGGAAATACTTAATCCCAAATAAGGAATATACAGACCTTCAACGGGCGATTGTTGCTAACAAAAAGCCGATGTTTTTCAAATATGTATATCCAGAAAAAAAGAAAAAATATGATACTCAATTTAAGAATTTTACTGACAGGGTAGAAAAGGAATACGGACAAACATTTGATGTGATACAACAGACGAATCCCGAACTAACCGAAACGCTGTTAAATGATTTTTATTCATTTATAGAATTAACTGATAACGATTGCACGGTCAATAGAATCAGCCGACACATAGAAAAGGAAATGAATAGTTTTCGTGAGCTTCAGGCTACAAAGATATATGATTATTCGGTTTTGAAATCCAACGCTGATTACTCAAAAATTACATTCAATAGAATCAAAGAAAGATACCAAGAATACAAAATCAAAATGAAAGAATTAGCGGCAATGCGACAGTTACAGCCAACCGATAAAGAGGAAATGGCAAAAAAGAAACAAAAACTACAAGATGAATTTAGAAAAGATTGTGATGTAATCTGCCCACAACAAGCGGTATTGTGCGATATTTTGGTTGACTTGGTTTATAGTCAAAAAGGCTCAAAGGATTTCGCTTGGATGTTATGCGGCGAACAAATTGTAAAAAATCTTCTTGCCCACAATGGGAATATAATAATGTTGCCGATAATTGCAGATGATGATTTTGATTTTAATTATAATGACAGAAAGTACAAGGTGATTGAATTTGTTAAAGAGCTTATTAGTAACGAACGAGAAAGATTACATTGAAAAAATTATCAATGATGGAAATTATCTATTGACAGAAAAGCCAATGGCAACATTAAAGATGATGGCTCATTATTTCTGTGAGCAACATCATAAGGATAAAAAAGAAATCACAGAATTATTGATTGATTTCCTCAAAAAACACTATCTAAAATATCAGGACAATCCCCATAAATGGGATGACATTTGCGAATCAACCGCAAAAAGAATAACCAAAAAAGCAGACGGCGATAAGTTGTTGATAACCGATGGAATCCCCGTCACACAAAATGAAATTGCAAAGATAAACGAAATAGAGAGTTTTCCCGATTTATCGGGTACAGATAAAAAGACATTGAAAAGATTACTATTTACAATAGTTGTGTTGGGTAAGTATCAGAACGCCAAAAATCAAAGTATGGGCTACATCAGCACGAAGCAAACACCAATCAAAACCATAGATTTATTTCAGCTTGCGAATATTCAAGCGAATAACAGCCAACGGAATCAAATGATACATAAATTATTTTTAGGTGGTTTTATTGGTTTTCCAAATAGCAAAATATCAGACAACTGCCGAGCAATGTTTGTGGATGAACACGACACATCCAAAACCGTAATCACCATTAGCGACCTCCGCGAAATCGGGTATCAGTTTAATCGGGAATTTTATAACAATAAATTTAATGTATGTGTTCGTTGTAGGCGACTAATTAAAACAAATTCCAAACACGAAGAGTATTGCTTGGATTGTTTTCCCATCCGAAAGGTTGAAATAGAGCGGTGTATTGATTGCGGTAATTTACTGACAAGAAAATGCAAAAACAAGAAACGTTGCGAATCTTGCCAAGGAAGGCGTACCCAGAACAACAAAAACGCCTATGCTAAAAGGAAAAAAGAAGAAAAAAAAGAAAATAGTTGAATGATTGACGACCCCCGAAAAACCGCATAAAAACGGCATTTTTGGGGGTTGTTTTCAAAAAAGTACCAAAAAATGATATGATAATAATAAACCCTCGTTTCAATTATTATTATCTAACAACTTATATTAATCACTACTTTCTTTGTCATCTATTATGCTGAACATCATAACAAACTGTTCACTCGCAGTTTATGCGCGTTATTAAGTTCAATGGTAAGGGTAGAGTGAAATCTGCCCTTGCTACCTTACCCTTTACAACTGGTACAAGAAAACAAAACAATTCTATCTTATATATATAAGGCGCGGAACGCGCCTATCCATCCATCAATCAACAGAATCCATTTATTAGCAAAACAGAAATAAAATAGAATGAGGGCGATAGCCAAAATAAACGTGACACGAATTACCGCGTTTTTGTGAAACCTTTTCTAAATCACAGATGAAAAGCGGTGATGACGGCACGAAAAGATTAGTGTATGCTCCTTAACGTGCTTTAGGTATTTGACCCTACATAACAGAAATCACAGAATAATCATTTGATTATGCTTATTTCTATAAAAGAATAAATATAATCAAGTGATTAGTAAATCACTTGTTGACAATATTTGAAAAAGTATTGGCATACTCTTAACTATCTATTTCTTTACTATTATTTATTTATTTCCGAACAATTAAAATGATGGTTCTCGCGGTAATCTCCATCCCTTAAAAGATTACCACATCATCCTTTTTCTTGCGTGTTCCGTTGGTGATTCAAGGCAAAGCAGATAACACGCTTCTTCTTCACGCTTGTACGGTTTTTTTCCTCTGTGATTTATTAGAGCCTGACAATCCAAAACACATACAATCGTGATTCTATGTTACCCTTAACGGGTACTTTTGATGAATATAGCTATTATTCTTTAATAGAATTATCTGTTAAATAATAATAGGTGTATTCAGCCGATACACCAATCCTTATAATAAAATTTGTCTTTATTGGGTTGCGCTATCCTTTCCCTTGTGGTTTCTTTGCCATAGCCATAAATTACTTTCTTTCTTCCATATTAAGTGTTCTACCGCCACAAAAAAAGGATAGCAATTCATTTATAACAAAAAATAAGAAATCCCGTATATCGGGAACAACAATAAACGGAGGTTTAATATGACTACGATAAGATTATCCGAATGTGAGATTTCCGATATTAAGGGAAAATTAAATAAATCAATCAATAATGAAACTGAATCCAACGATATAGCAGATTATGCTGTTACGTTGGTTTTAGATTGTGTAAATCAGCATATTATCAATGAACACTTGCTAACATTGGATGAAGTTGCAGATACATTTCAAAATCTGCTTGACCTTATAAACGACGATAAATATAAGCCTCTGATAAATTTTTTAGGAACAATCGGAGGTGATTAAAAATGGCAAATATGACCGAATCACGCTTGTATAAAATTTCAGCGTGGAAGGATAACGCCGTTAAAATCGTTCTCACACAGGGCGAAGGAACAAACGCGGCGAATCCTAATTATAACAAAAAGATTAAATTTCAATTATATGATAGTGATGGATTGTTGACTATTCCATCTTCTGGCGTCGATATTTTCCTTGCGTTCGATAGGACAGACGGAACAAGTGATATTATTGAGGGCGAACGCATTAATGAATCTGATGTTGGTTTTACCATCAAAAACACATTAACAACTATTGCAGGAATTGTTAAGGGTGAAATCAGGTTGATTTCTTCCGATTCTATAGTTAAATTCTATGGTATTAATTTTAATGTGTATGGTGGTACAAATAACAGCAATATCGAAAATACAGAAGAATTTGAGGCACTAACAAGAGCATTACAAAAGGTTGTAAATCTTACAGGCGATGGCACGATTGCCGACCTTGACACAGTAATTGCACACAGCGGTACTAACCCCGCGGCAAGCGGTGTTATATTTGATTACATCGAAACACAGAAACAAAATCTTGAGAAGTACATCACTAATGTAAGTGCTGATAATGCGATTGCGGCTGATACTGTTTATAAGGTGTACACTAATGCCGATGGTCAAGTAGTACAGGGCTATCATATGGTTATCGCTGTTCCTGCTACATCACAGATTACTCAATATCTATTTGCACAATCGGGCGCGGTTCTGTATCGTACTTGCCCAGCCTCAAGCGGTCAACCATCAGGAAGTTGGGGAACGTGGGCTAAATTTGCAAAGATTTCCGATTTACCAACAAATGTATCACAGTTGGCTAACGATAGCGGTTATCTTGTCGCAAGTGACATTGCAGGAAAAGCAAATACGGCTGATGTATATTCAAAGACTGCGGCTGATGATAAATTTCAAACATTGGCTAATAAAGCGCAGAGTATTGATAGCAATACGCAGACCACAACAGCGGACGCGCAAAAATATCCATCAGTAGCAGCGGTTAAAGATTTTCTATATGCCAATTTCTACACTGATGATGAGGTTGATGATTTGCTTGATTTGGTTTATTCCAAAACTGCGGCTGATGATTTGTTTGCAACGAAAGCAAATACATATACCAAATCGGAAATCAATACAAAAGTATCAAGTTTAAGTAATAGGCTTGCATTGCATATTTCCGTTGGTTTCAATGCTAATGGTGTACCCGTCAAATTTGTAAATGGTACAACTATCAGCGCAGGAGCTTTTGCAAATAATGAGGTTACGAAGATTTTTATTAGTCAGGACGTTCAGACCATTAGCGGCGGTGCGTTCGCTGGCTGCCCTGCGTTAAGTGATATTTATTTTGATAGTACATCTACGAGCTACGATAACGGTACAATCCCCAGCGGTGTTACTGCGCATACGCTTGACAACTACCACATAATGAATTGTATTTTGGATTGTGTTAAATATCTTGACGATAACAAAGTACAAAGCATTAGCAGCGGACGATTAACCACAACGGGCGATTCAATTCATTATCCTTCTGTTGCAGCGGTTAAGGATTTTGCATATGGAAACTTCTTTGATAAAGAGGAAATCGAAGAAGAGTTGACGTTAAGAACGCCCGTAGAATTAACAATCAGTTTGGATAAAGATGAATGGAGCAATCAAGAACAGGAAATTGAAATATCAACATCGGATTATATCATTACAGACCATACCCGATTAGTTAATTTCAGGATTGATAATTTAACAACATTACAAAACACTTGGATTTGTAATGAACTTCAAGTTGAGTATGACAATGAATCCGATGATAATACGTTAGTTTTTAGTTATGTAGGCGATAGCGGTGTAACAGACCCACCGATTGACATTGATGTTTCGTTTATTCTGATGGAGGTTATCAGCAATGCAGCAGTACCACAATGACGATTTGAATTTTTATTGTTATAGTCTACAGTTGCATTATTTTCTGTTGGCTTTTAATGAAAAATGTTATACATCAAAAATAAATAAAAATAGTAATACCCGATATTGGGTATATCATAAGAGCGAAAATCTGGATAGATTGATTTCGCAATATAAAGAATTAAAAAACAAAAATCTAAACAAATAAAGGAGTTTATTCAAATGAAAGATAAGATAAATCTAAAACAAGACCACGCAATGAAAAAAATTGCGGAACTAACACACACAAAGCCTATCAGACTAAATAACAGCAATGGTTATATGTTCGTGTACGAAAGAATGGACACATATAGTTTTGCCATCGTAGATGGAAAAATAATCAATCAAGATTGTTTTTATACGTTATTAGCGGAATACAATCCAATTGCTATTCCTACCGTGGATAATGATGTGATAAGTGAGGCGTGTGCGAATATTGGTTAAGGTCAATCAAAAGCTATTGCTATCTCCGAAGGAGTGCGCGGAATACACACATATAGGCGAACAGAAAATAAGGGATATAGCAGAAAATAATCCTACTATGGATTGGGTTTTAAGGATAGGCGCACATTTGAAGATTAAAAGACCATTATTTGAACGGTGGTTAGATTCAGTAAATTTTATTTAAGAATTAATTGTTATTAATCAAAACTAAAGAAGGAGTTTATGCTATGACAAGTATTTTGATTATTTTGACAGCGATTATTTTAACCGTAGTTTTTGCGGTGATTAGCCTGATTGCGTGGATTGGGATTAGTTTAGCTGAAAATTATAATTCTATAAAAGAAATATCTGCAAAGATTAAAAATAAATTTATGAGAGGTACAGCGAAATGAAAATTGATGAATTACCTGATTATGTGCGTGAATTTTTCGAGAATGAGATATTAGCGCAAAATGACGATGAATATTTAGACGGCAAATATTTTGCTTGTACTGAGGGCGATAATAAATACGAATATAAGATTAAATTGGTAAAGGAATTTCATTTTATTCCTGTTACTGTTGACTAATATATATCTTGCAAATGAAAGGAGGTTGCAAGCGATTATGAATAATGAAAAGAAGCAAAGAACAAGACCAACATTTGATTATGAAGGCTTGACAGAAAAACAGATAAAAGCAGTTGAACTATTGCAATCAGGGGATTATACAAAGACTGAGATTGGGGAAATTGTAGGTGTACATAGGAATACTATTGCAGAGTGGTGTAAATTAGATAGGTTTAATGCCGCCTTGCGTGAATGTGCGAATGAGAAAATCCAACAAACTCTTAATAAACTTAAATCCCGTTCAGCTATGGCAACAGATATTTTGTGGAAACTTGCGAACTCCGAAGATAAACGCGTAGCTATGGAGGCTACTAAATACATTCTTGATAGGAATTTAGGCAAGACCACAAGCAAGATTATTGTTGAGGATAGCGACAAAGACGAAAGCAGGATTGATATTGAAGCCGAGCTTGAAGCAATGGACAACGGCGACGACCCTATTGATGTTGATTTCGACTAATCCATTTCCATAAAAGATGATGTTTATGGACTTGGCAACGATACTATCACATTTTTATATTGACAAGTGACGATAAAATAAATGTTTTATTGACATTCATTCTACTACAAAGAAGAACATACACCATCAAAAGGCGCATAAATAGCGGATTTTTAGCCCCTATGCGCTTTTTGTACCGTGGGAATATAAAACCCTATGTAAAAATAACCGCGTTATTTAGCCGTATATAGCCCTAATCGGCGTGGTTATCCTGTTGGTTAGATATTTATAATCAATAATAACTTATGCTCTAAACCCCTAAAAAACAAGGGTTTTTTTGATAAAGTGTTTAGGTATATGTTTATATTACCTATTTTAATAAAAAATTAAAACCCCCTTGTAGCTACCGTTTTATAGCAAAAGAAAAACATTGTGAGGATAATGTTTGATTCACAACATTATTTATGGTGTTTTTCGTGGGGATTATAAGATTTTTTATATGATGGGTATGTGTTTGTTGATTTCAATTTGATTTCAAAAAACAAAAAAAAGAATAATAAAGTAAAACAAAGTTGTGATTGCTGATGATGTTGGTGATTGCAACTTTTTTATATATTATCTAACGTTTTCTGTTAGCATTTACTGTTCGTTATTGATTGTGTTGGGTGGTGGGGGTATCCTTCTATTTTTGGGACTACCCCCTACCGATATTTCGGTTAGTTTCAAAAAAATCCATACCAAAATTTTAAGACAAGTAATCCAAAATTTCTATTACCCTATTTTGATTCATTAAGGAGGTGTTACCGATGAATAATCTTGACCGTTATCGTGCTAAAAAAATAACGCTTAAATGTTGCAAACAGCTTTATGGTAAAGATAAAGGTGCAAGAATTTATGCAGCCCACGAAGATGATTTATTTACTTATCACGGCTTAGCTTGGGAAATCGGACGAATCAATTTCAAATATTTCTGTTCGATTTTTCTTTACGGATTACTCTTTGATTTGAATAACGGTAATATTGTTCCATTGTCAAAAAAACATTATGAGATTTGGGACGAAATGCAAGATACAATTTTGCACAAAAACAATACACGTCACGTTTATGTATTTCCTCGTTCGTTTGGAAAAACTACTACTTGCAGTATTCCCGTGGCTCTCTGGTGCGCATTATACGGTCATCATCCTTATGTTATGATTGATTCCGCGACTGAAAAACTATCATCCGCTATACTTGCAGTTATCAAACAACAGTTAGAGGATAATAGTTATATAGAATCTTGTTTTGGTAAAGTAATTGACAAAAACAATTTGAAATACAATGAATCCGAAATCGAGCTTGATATAAAACCAAACAGGAGTAAAATACACGCTATTTCAAGCACAGGCGGCGCAAGAGGATTTATTTATTCATCTGGCGGTACTGTTTACAGGATTGGATTGTTAATTTTGGACGACGCGCAGGAGGACACACAAGTAAAGAAACCTGAAGCACGGGCGGGATTTGTTAATAAAATTGATAATGGCTTGTTGATGGGCTTGCAAAACAATAATAATCACGTTTTGGCTTTTGGAACTCCACAATTCAAAGATGATGTTTATGGTACTTATATCAATTCTATTGCTTGGATTGGTAAAACGGAAAAGTGCATACAGCTTGATGATATAGATGAATATTTCCGAACATCTGAAGGATGGCAGACCATCCGCAATATCCTAAAAACCAAAGCAACAAACCCAAACGCAGCATTTGAAGCAGAAAGCTATTATTATCAGCACGAGGACGAATTAAAATTCCCGATTATTTGGGAAAATTATAATCGTTTTAGTTTGGCGGTTGAATATTTCAAAAACCCTGTTGCATTTAAGCAGGAGCGACAATGTGACATTAACAGCTTGGGCGAAAAACGTATTAAATCATTATCCGCTATTCCTGCCGCTGATATTGAAAATCAAGAATTTACTAATACTATTTTATCTGTTGACCCGGCAAGCACGGCAAATCAGAAATCGGACTATTCTGCCTTTTGTGTGTTATCTGATACCGATAACCACATCAAATATGCGCGGAAATGTATTATAGACAAGTTGGAATTTAACGACTATATCAAAATGATTCTTTCCCTGTTGATTCAATATCCCGATATTTCAACTGTTAGTGTTGAAAAACAAACATACAGCGGCGCGGACGTTATCAAGCTACGGGAACAAATACAACGGATTCCCGAATTGATGAATAGACCGATTACATACATAAATAAAGCACGGACAAAGAACAAGGATAATCGAATTGATACGGTGATTCCTGATATAAATATGGGTAGAATCATTTTTAACGAAGATGATATAGCGGCGATAGACCAAATAAAAGAATTTGCAGGAACGGCATACACGGCGCACGATGATATGATTGATTGCGTAGCCGACGCAGCGGAAAACATTATAAATATTGAAAAACAAGTACCAAAATTAAAAGTGTTTTCACTTTCTGATTTTGGCTTTTAATATATATAACCCAAAACATCGGAGGTGAAAACGAAATGAATTTGAACGATAAAATGATTGCGGAATTTCGTTCTGTGGTTACGGATTATGAATTGATGGAGCTTTATTATAAGGGCGACCAAGACATAAACCGAACATATAACAAGTTTCCTAATAGAAGCAATCAGATTGTTATTGATAACTTTATTAACAAGTTTATCAATGAGGAAATCGGATATAGTTTAGGCAATCCATTATCTTTTGTTTCAATCAGTGGTAACAAAGAATTAACAGATGATATTTACCGCGCTACTTTTCATTGGAAAGATAATCACGACCAAAAACTAATGCGTACATTAGAGATTTTCGGCAAGGCTTTTATTTTGAATTATATTGACGGAAAAGGCAGATTTTCAGAAAAGGTACTATCACCGAAAAATGCAATCGTTTATACAGATGATGATGGTGTGCCTTTAAGGTTTATCCATTTCTATAAACCTAAATACCAGACGGAGGAATATCACGATGTTTATTATCCTGATGGACGAATTGAAATCTACAAAGGAAATTCATTAGTCAATACTAAACATCATCCTTTTAATGGTGTTCCCGTTTCCGTTTGTGAGCTTGACAATATCGAAGATACTATATTTTTCAAAATAAAACACTTGCAGGACGCGTATAACGAAATTCTATCCGACCAAACAAATACTATTTCTGATTTTCGACGCGCCTATTTGGTTATCACAGGTGTGGAAGTTGACGAAAAAATGAAAGATATGCTAAAACAGCACGGATTAGTTAATCTGCCATCCGTACAAAATACAAGTGTTAAATGGTTGATTAAAGATATGCCCGATGGGTACATTCAGAACACATTGGAGCGATTACGCGCGGCAATGTATGAAACGTGCAATCATATTGACGGTAACGAAAAATTACAATCAAATACAAGCGGTACAGCCTTACGAAATAGATTAGTATTCTTGGAGCAAAGATGTAATGCTATTTTGGATATTGTATTGAATACCGTATATGACCGCACGGAACGCCTATTAGAATATTTGGCGGCAAAGGGTAAAACATACGATTTTACAGATATTAAAATCAATGCTACACCTTGTATTCCACAAGATGAAATTTCAATTATTCAAGGGCTTGTGCAGCTTGGCATTGGTACAAATATCAGCCTTGAAACAGCGTTATCACGCTTGCCATTTGTGGAGAATCCCGCGAATGAAATCGCAAAAATCAAGCAGGAGCAAAAGACCAATAACCGAATTGAACTTGATAAGATTGATTTGGTTGATGATTCCGCTGAAGGCGGTGGAGCTGCTTGAATGAATATGTAAAGGTTCGCGCGGATATTGATAAAGCTACGCAGAAAAAGATTAAAACAATATTACGTAGATATAAATATTCGCAAGACAAATTAATAAATGAAATCTCCGCGCTTGTTATAGATAATCTATCGGGCGACGGTAAAATATTATTATCCCCTAATTTGTTTGCAGAGGTGCGGCAAACAGTAACCGCAAATCTAAACGATTTCAAGGATTATCAAATTGATTTCGTTACTGACGTGGTGGAGGATTGTTACACTACGGCGGTACAGAAAACAGCAAAGTTAATCGGAATGAAAGCGGATTTTTCTTTGGTTAGACAAGAAATGATTGATAGGGCGGTTAATGCTCCCATCAATGGAAAAACCTTCTCTAATCGAATTTGGGATAATACAAATCAATTAGCTAATCGCATATACAATGATATGATTGATTGCGTGAAGAACGGAGAACAGCCAAAGCGCATTGTTAAAAAGATTAAAGATGATTATGGCGTTTCGGCATATCAGGCTAAAAGGCTTGTTAATACTGAGGTTGCAAAGGTTGTAAACGCGGCGCAGTTGGATATATACCGCGATTCTGGTGTGGTTGAAAGGGTGTTATATACCGCAACATTAGAGGATAACACTTGTGATACTTGTGCGGATTTGGACGGAAAAATATTTGATTTGGATAAAGCTCCAAATATTCCCGTTCATCCTTGTTGTCGGTGCTGCCTTGTGCCGATAGTTGACGATTGGAAACCGAATAAACGCGCCGACAATTTAACAAAACAAAATATTGATTATGTTACCTATAACGATTGGGAACATCAACTATAATCCATAGTATTTATTACTGTGGTTATTTTTATATAGATTGAACTTTATGGATTGAACGATACATAAAGGGCAAAGGAGAATTTTATGACATTTGAAGAATTAATGAAAGAATTAAAGCAGTTTGAAAATACTGACGAATACAAGAATTTTATTAGCGGTTTGATTAATGACGATAGAGTAACCGCTTATTTAGATACAGACAGCGGCAAAAAGTTAATGCAGCCTAAACTTGATTCTTATTTCTCAAAGGGCTTGGAAACTTGGAAAACCAATAATCTTGATAAGTTGGTGAATGAAAAGGTAAAAGAACTCTATCCCGAAGCCGACCCGAAAGATACAGAATTAGCGGCGGTAAAGGCTGAATTAGAAAGAATGAAATCAGAATCCTTGCGCAAGGATTTAACTAATAAAGCCTTGAAAATTGCAAATGATAAGGGTTTACCCGCTGATTTGGTTGATTTCTTCATTGGCGCAGATGAAAAGGCGACTAATGCGAACATTGCCAAATTTGAAAAAGCATTTACTGATTCCGTTGGTTCAGCCGTTGAAAAGAAACTAAAAGATTCAAGTTATGTACCCCCTGAAAGTGACGATACACCTATTGATGGTGTAACGGCGGCATTTCAAAAGCTGAATCCGAACATCAGTATTGTAACTGCAAATGAATAATAAATTTTGAAAGGACTGAAAAAACTATGGAAGTTTCTGTAAGATATTCTAATCTTGTTGATACTAAAACGAGAGCACAACTACAGCTTAAAGATGGCGTAGTATTTAATAACAGATATGAAGGTTCTGCAAAGGCTGGCGCGGTAAAGGTTCGCAAATCTGGCGCGGCTACCGTTGTGGACTATGACAAGACCAATGGCGTGGCTCTGACTGAGGGCGCAAGCGAGTACATCACTATTACTATCAATAAGGATAAGGCAGTAAATGAAATCATTGACGGCTATAATGCTGCTGCTGTTCCCGATGGACTTGTAGCGGATAGACTTGATGAAGCTGGCTATGGCATTGCCCTAAAACTTGATAGCGATGGTGCAAAAGCACTTGCTACCGAAGGTACAACATTAGCAGATACTGTCGCAATGACTAAAAGCAATGTTTACAGCAAGATTGTTGACGCGCGTGTTGCCTTAACAACTGCGGGTGTACCTAATGACGGACAAAGATATGTACTTGTTTCACCTGATGTTATGGCTTATGTATTGAAATCTGATGAATTTACTCCCGCTTCAAATCTGGGCGATGTTGTAAAAGGTACTGGCATTGTTGGTACTATTGCGGGATTCAACGTTCTTGAATCCGCTAATCTTGGCACTGTAACAAAGGGCGAGGGCGATAATGCTGTTACATACAAGGTTGAATTTGTCGCTGGTCATCCTGCCTATGCTACCCGTGTTAATGAGTGGGCTGTTCCTGTTCACGTTCAGGATTTAAGCGGTTCGGGCAAGTACATCGGCGCTTCTGCCGTACAGGGCAGAAAGGTTTATGCCCACAAGGTTACTAATCCCGCTTGTATTCTTGTAAAGACTACAACTGCATAATCACTTTTGATTATATTTTCTTTTATGGGGTATGGTTTAGGCTATACCCCATTATACTAATCGGAGGTGATTATTATGAGTATAGTCAGCAATTATTTTAATAGCAATCCTATTTATGTTGTAAAAGGTTCTGAAGAATTAAATTCCGACCCCGTTTCTGACTTTGATGAATACATCGAAAAATATAGATTTGCCGATAGAAATCTAAGTCGTATGTTAATGGAAAACGGAATCTATCTTGACGAAGAATCATCATTAATGTATTTAGATTTGGCTTGGCAAGCGATTTCTAAATACCTGTTTTGTGAGTATGACGATTCCGCGATGTTGCATAGGTGTAGTTTTGCTGTGGCACAACTGGCATATGTGTACTATTATAATGACCGTGTAAAAAGGGAAACTATGTCAGGAAAAGCACCAGTAACCCAAATGTCAATCGGTAATAATTCGGTGACGTTCGGACAAAAGAAAATCGAGCTTGATTCTAATGGCTTGACCGCTGATGTTAAAGCGGCATTACCAATGCGGCGAATGAGGGTGTTATAAATGAACATTGCAGATTGTTATAATTCAATGTCACAAGCTATTCAATGGTTTTATGATAAGCAAATCACCATCCGAAAAAAAGCGAACACCTACGATGATGTAACTGGTATGTATAGCCGTACAGGTTCAGATACCATCACAGTTAATTGTAATGTACAATCACTTGACACTAAAATTGACCTTGATGAACACGGAAAGTTAATCAATGCTGAATATAAAATCTTTTGCGATTCCAACAGCTTTATTGATGATACTTGCGTGGTAACTTATAAGGGCAAAGATTATAAGGTTGTCAAAATTACCGATTGGGATTACTATTACATCGTTTACATTCGGGCGGTGGTTTAATGGCTAATTTTGACCATTTCGATACCGAGCTTGACAAGGTTTTGAAAGCTGCCGAACGTGGACTGAAAAAGGCGGTTATTAAGTTTGAAGCTGATACAAAACTATTAACCCACGTTGATACAGGTACATTGCGGCGAAGCTGGACACACAAAACAGAAAAACAGGGCGACAATATTATTGGTATAGTTGGTTCAAATGTTCCCTATGCAAAGTATGAGGACGCGTACCATCCGAACATTTCACAGGCGTTAGATGATAACCTTGACAACTATATGCAAACGGTATCAAAAGAAATTGAAAAAGCGATAGGCGGTGATTCAAATGGTTAATTTTAATAATGTAAGAAAATACATTATTGATAATATAGCGGCGTTCGGTGATATTGCTTTTACGGCTACCGATGAAACAAACGGAAATGAGTATACCTCTATTTACTTAATCGAAAAGCCGCAAAATCATAAAATCACATCGGGCAACGCTTTAATTATAAAATTCCACGAATTGGACGGCGGCAATCCAGTAAGAAAATATTATGTTGAGATTTGGATGTTATCGGAGAATTTAGCCGATATAGTTACAATCAAAGATGTATTAGTTGATATGCTGGACTTCTATAAAACGCCGTGCCTGATTCCTTATATAAATAAATTCCGCTTGGATTCCGAAAGCGGGATTGCATTTGATGAATCGACACAAATGTATACTAATCGGATTTATTTTAATTGCAACAAACTACTTATAAAGGAGTGAAAAGAAGTATGCAGATTTTTAATCCTGGCAAAGATTCCGTTCTAATCGGTTCTGGCTATCTTTATGCTATGCTTGCTGATAGTTTTGATAATACTGATGTAGATACAGCCGATATGACCGAAATCGGATATATCAAAGATAGCGCAGTTTTTAAGCGTACACACGAATCAAAAGACATTGAAACTGCTAACTATGGCGTAGTTGAATCCTATAACTATAAATATACTACCACATTTGAAACTGGTATCATTTCCTATAATGCGGCTAATGTGGCGCAGTTTATGACAGGTGATGATTATGTGGCAGGAACAGCCGCTAACGGTAAGGTTACTAACAAGACTTATTACATCGAGGGCGCAAAGACTCCCGCGATTGCGCTTGTTTTCGTTGGCAAAGACGAAGATACCAATGAGGAATTTAAGCTGATTATGCCTAAATGCAAATGGCAGGGCGAATATACACTTGATTTCAACAATGATAATCCTGTGGAAATGAATTATAGTTTTAAGTGCTTTAATACCACACTGCCGAACAATAAGACGGGTGCGGCTTGGTTAGAGGAAACCGTAACAGCTACAACTTGATTTTGATTTATAGGGCGGTTTTCGGACTGCCCTTTATTTTTTGAAAAATAGTATTGCAATATTATTTGAGTTTATACGAATAAGAATAATTTGAATCGGAGGGCTAAATAATGGCTTATTATAAGAATAACAATTATAGAAAAAAAGGCGGGTATAAAAAGAATAGTAATTACAAGTATTATGAAAACAAAAATTATGTAGACAATAGACCGCAGGAAAGACCCGCAAGAGAATTTGACGCGACAAGATACAAGAAAGACGATATTACAATTAGAGATTTGAATGGAAAAGTATATACAATCAATGGTAATTTCTCTACTGCATTTACAGAGGAATTGGTGAAAGCACAAAAACAGCTTGAAAAGATTAATCAAAGTAAAGATATGGCAGAACGCTATCCCGAATTATTAAAGATGTTGAAATCCTTTTGTCTGGTGTTAATCAATCAGAACGTAGACGGTGAGAAATACACGCTTGATGACGTAGAACACGGATTCAATGATATTGAGGTATTAAAGGCATTAGTTACCTATATCGGACAACTTATTTTTGATGGGAGAGCGATTAGATGAAAATAAAAGATAAAGCCGTATTTCTTCCTCACAAACAAACATTGATAATAGATGTATATGGTATAAAAGAAAAGATTGGTATTTCGTTAAATATGAATGTTGATACATACTATTCTATTTCGTGCTATTTGTCGGATTTCGAGGAAACAAGAAATGTTGATGATATTGTAGAAGCTGCAACAGCTATTTTGCATTATGCGAATAGAAAATTTGATAAAAAATTTGTAGTAAAAAATTTGAGCATTGAAAACCAAATGAAAATCATCGAACAAACAATAGGCGGTATGAGTAAATTGTTAAGCGCGGAATATTTGCAGATTCCAAATATTCAGGTTCAAGAAAAACCAACTACATCAAAATTTGAAAAGGAACGCGCAGAAAAGAAAAAGAAAATCAAAAGTGCAAATGAATTGTTAGCTAAAAAGCAAGAAGATAGTTTAATCGAGGATATTACATTGGTAATGATGAAAACGGGCAACACCTATAACGATATTATGAATATGCCCATTTTATTCTTTAAGAATTTAGTAAAACAAATAGTAATAAATGAAATGCGAACGGACGAAGATTATAATTTAGCGTATTTACAATACGAATTGAACGAGTATAGAAAAGAATTGAACAGCGGTGAAGCCGTTATTAGCACCTCCCCAAAGGGTGCAAATTTGAAAGAATTAAAACAATTCTTTGGATAATTGTACCCACCTAAAAAGGTGGTGTTTTTATTATGGCTGACAAAAAAGTTATAGCCAATTACGAAGCGCAAATATCATTTGACGCGTCGAAATTTAAGAAAGGTATGAATGAATCCCATTCGGATTTCAATGCCTTTTCAAGTAAATTAAAATCCATTAGCGGCGGTATTGTTGCGGGCGTTAGTACAGCAATTACTGCCGCGAGTGGTGCAATCGTTGCTTTTGGTAAATCCTCAGTAGACACAGGAAAAGAATTTGATTCCGCTGTCTCACAGATAGCTGCTACTTCTCAAAAGACAGTTGATGAAATATCCGCATTGCGCGATAAAGCAATAGAATTAGGCTCTGCAACATCCTTTAGTGCTACACAAGCCGCAGAAGCCGAAAATATCCTTGCTATGGCAGGATTGAACGAACAAGAAATATTATCATCAATAGGTGATGTTCTTAATTTGGCGGCGGCTGGCTCTATCGAAATGGGCGACGCGGCAAGTTATGTAACGGGTGCGGTTAAAGGCTTTAATGATGAATTTTCAAACACGCAGTATTATACCGATTTGATGGCAAAGGGCGCGACCCTTGCGGCTACTGATGTTAATAATTTAGGCGCGGCATTGTCTAAATCATCTTCAACAGCGGCGGCATATGGACAAACCGCAGAAGATACCACAGTTGCATTATTGAGATTAGCGGAACAAAATGTAACGGGTGAAGCCGCCTCTACTGCATTAAACCGCGCAATGACAGACCTATACGCACCAACGGAAAAGACCGCAGGAGCATTAAAAGCTCTTGGTGTTAGTTGCTATGATTCCAACGGTAAAGCAAAGGAATTTAATAGCGTAGTTGATGAAATCAATGGCAAGCTATCCACGATGAGCGAGGAAGAAGCCAACGCATACAAGAAAATGTTGTTTACAACACAAGGTATGCAAGCCTTTAATATGATGACCGTTTCGAGCACTGAAAAGGTCGATGAATTTAGAAAAGGTTTAGCTTCAGCAAGTGATGGCATAGGTTCAGCGGCACAGCAAGCCAAAACAATGCTTGATAACTTACAAGGTGATATAACTATTTTCGGCTCTGCGGTTGAGGGCTTGCAAATCGGCGTTTCTGATTCCGTTAATGGTTTAATGCGTGAATGTGTGCAGTTTGGAACGGAGCAAATAGGCATACTTACAGAAGCGGTTAAGAAAAACGGATTAGAAGGATTAGCGGGCGCAGTTGGTGAAGTGCTTGCAAACGTCATTACTAAAATCGGCGAATATCTACCTAAACTAATCAATCTTGGTGTCCAGGTTGTTAAATCATTCTTAACAGGACTATCAGACCACGCAGACGAAATATCAAAAATCCTTGTTAACCTTGCGGAAACGCTTGTAAATGGAATATCCGATATTTTGCCGCAGTTAATACAAACCGCATTTGATATTGTGGTTGCCATAGCCAACGCATTAGCGGAGAAGCTACCCACATTGATACCTACGATTGTACAGGGTATATTAAAGATTGTTCAGACTATCATTGACAACCTGCCTACATTCTTAAATGCTGTATTAGAGGTTATCAAGGCTATTTCAAAGGGTATATTAGACGCGCTGCCGATAATCTTACAATCGTTACCGTTGATTATTCGCGGTATAGTTAATTTTGTTGTTGGTGCAATTCCGCAAATCTTAAATGCTATTATTGAAATCACAAGGGCGGTATTAGACTATCTGCCCGAAATAATCAATAGCATTGTTTCTGTATTGGTGCAGAATATCCCCGTTATTATTCAGGGTATTATTACTATCATCAATGGTATAGTGCAAGCATTGCCGGAGCTGATAAGGGCGATTGTTGAAGCCTTGCCAGATATAATCACATCAATTATTAATGCGATTGTTGAATTGTTGCCTGTACTTATTCAAGGCTTAATACAATTAGTTTTGGGTATTGTCGAAGCCTTGCCCGAAATCATTAAAGCATTAATCGAAGCCTTGCCGCAGATTATCACGGCGGTAATAACAGGACTAATGCAAGCATTGCCACAATTAATAATGGGATTGATTCAATTAGTTATGGAATTGGTTTTACATCTTCCTGAAATCATCCTTGCATTGGTTGAAGCTATCCCCGACATTATAGAAACATTGGTTGATACGCTGTTAGACCCCGATAATCTTGAAAAGATGATTGATGGACTAATTGAAATGAATATCAAAATCGCGGAGGAAACGCCCAGAATCATCTCTGCTTTAATCAAGAAAATCCCCGAAATCGTAGAAAAGATTGTTTCAAAATTCGGTTCTTTAGTTGGAAAGTTTGTAGAGCTTGGCGGCAATATGATTAAAGGACTTTGGGAAGGTATATCGAATTTCGGTCAATGGCTATGGGATAAGATTAGCGGATTTTTCGGCGGCATTTGGGATGGTATTTGCAATTTCTTTGGAATACATTCCCCGTCAACATTATTCCGTGATGGTATTGGTAAAAACCTTGTTTTAGGACTTGCCGAGGGTATCAACGACGAAGCCGATACAGCGGCTAAAGCAATGCAGAATGTTAATAATGCTATTCTGGAAAATGCTAATGCTGAATTAGAAAGCAACGTAAAACTAACAGCGGAAACCGATTATTCAAACGGTGATTATTCCGTTGCGTTTATTGACCCGTTGAATCTATTTGCTGATAGATTAGAGCGCATATTTGCTAACGCTAATATTTCATTTAGTGAAGGTATGGCGCACGGTGTAACGGGTTCAGGAACTATTATAAAAAATAGTACACAAGGCGGCAATTATAAAGTTAATGCGCCTATTACGGTAAATATTCACGGTGATGTTGACGAGAATACAGCTAAACAAATCAGTGATGAAGCGTTTAATCAGTTTATGAATCGTATTCTTGCAAATTCAAACGTGATTTAATATATACAAGCCCGCTATTTTTGGCGGGCTTATTTTTTTTTATAAGGTGGTGACACTATGAACAATTATTTTACTTTTGATGGTGTGGATTCCTTTAATTTCGGATTATACATTGCTTATTTTGACGGTGCGCCTAATGTTGGTGTATCAGGCGGTAAATACGAATTAGCGGTTGATACTATCCCGACAAATCCACAGCAAATCTATTATGGTAAAAACTACAGCACACAGCCATTAGAATTTCAGGCGGATATTATGCTTGAATCCTTACCCGATAATAGCGAGGTTGATTATTCTGAACAATGGGCAGAAATCAATGATTGGCTGTTTGGTGCGGATGGCTATAAACAGTTTTCTATGGGCGTAGATTCGGATTATTATTTGCAATGCGTTATTATTCCTTTAGAGAATTTATATATCGGTGGTAAGCAAATCGGCGCAAGGGTACTAATCCATAATGACAGCCCATTTTGGTATAACGATAAAACAATTACATTTGATTTCACAGGAACAACCGCAGACGAAAACGGAGATGTATTATTCACGAAGAACATTGACAGCGCAAAAGAAATCAAGGTTTTTCCAACTATCAACTTTAAGCCGCAATCGGTAAGCGGCGGCAATACTAATTATTTCCTTTTTCGCGTTCTGAATCTGGATAACAATTCGGAGTTTAGAACATATATCAAAAAGCAGGATTCTAATAAAGATTGGGTTATTGATTGCCGATACTTAACGATTACCGCAAACAATGAATTGCGTACAATGAATTTAGGTAACACACAGCCTACAAGAAATTGGTTTTATTTGTCGGATGGCTCTAATAGAATTAAAGTTAATGTATTAGATACTAATGGCAATTCCGCGCCATTTCAATACCTGAATATGGATTACACGAAATATATTAGAAAGGGTGAAATTATCGTATGAGGATTAACAAAGAAATTCCATTACTTACGGTTTATTCACCTAATAAGCAGGATATTTTATGTTCTGTAGCTCAACCAAAACACGCTAAAATTACTTATAATTTTAATTCCTGCTCTACTTTACAATTTCAAGTGGACAAGAATATATTTGACAGCAAGACGGGCAAATGGATTGAAAACCCTTGTTACAATGATTTAGCCGAAAACAATCTATTGTATATGGCTAATGCTTCAAACGTGCTTAATTATAACGGTGCGCCGTTACTTCCTGATGGTAGTTATCAATTAGTTGCTGATGAAAACCAATCATCAAAGAAAACATATCAAAGTAATTATTTACCATACGTTTACCGTTATTCTCCTGCATTTGTAAATAATAACATAACGCTTCAAACCGAAGATACATTGTTTGATGTGTCTGCTGCCGCTGGTTATCCTTTTATACAGTATTATACTATAATGTACCGTAATGACAGAAACTACAATAGATATGTTACAAGGGGCGCGGGATTCAAGTATTATATGAACGCAACGGAAATGATGGTAGAGCAATTTTTTCCTGCTAAAGTTGGTGACGTTATATTTTTAGGAAGTAAAACAAATAATAGTAATAAGGCGTTTGCTGGTGATGATGGCGGCGGTACGGCGTTATTTGGATATACATTATTCTTTTATTCTGGTGATTCCGCTGATAAATGCGAAAAATATGGACAAACAAGTACCCCAAATAATTTGCATTGGGATAAAACATATTATAACCCAACAATCAGATACCGTATTAAAGACGGCGATTTTGGATATTACACATATGAAGAAGCAGACGGAACAATTAAACGTTCATACCGCAAAGAAGGATATATAAGAATTTGCGGCGAAACTGGCGGCTCACTTCCTGTTGCTGGTTTTACTTATATATTAAGTGGTGAAAGAAAAGTAAGTAATATAAAAATCGGTACTAAAACAAATCATCAACATTCCATTCCGTGGTTTGTTATCCAAGATGTTCAGGAGGTAAAGGACGGGCGCGGCGTTCATAAGACCGTTACCGCGTATTCTTATGAATACACGCTATCAAAGCATTATTTCTCGGTTGATGAATCTGCATTACCGCTTTATATCCCCGATGAAGTTATAGACCAAGTTACAAGTGATAACTGGATAATTGATAAATGGGAAAATCAGAACGGCGATATTACATATAATCGCGGTTATCAGTATATGCGGCGCGGTATCATCAATCAGATTTTGGATTATCTTCCCGAATGGCGAATTGGTTATGTATCTAATTCTGCGCTGCTAACAAAATATAGACCTATTCCAAAAGCGGATAATGTCAATATATATTCGTACCTGATGAATGAAATTCAAAAATTATATGGTTGTTATGTTATTTTCAATACAGAAGATAAAACAATCAATCTTATAGAGCAATCCGATATTTTTATGTTTAACGCTGGTACTGTTATTAGTTGGCGAAACGCATTAAAAGCCTTGACGATTTCTAACCAAAACACAAAGTATATAACCGCTATGAGGGTTAATACGGATTCTGAAACATTTGGTATTTCTATGGTTAATCCAAATGGCACGAACGTTATTTATAATTTTGATTCCGTGATTGACAAGCTGGATTATAGTGTGGATAACACACACATAAACCCAGATACTAATAATCCTTATACTCTAAAGGAATTGATGATTAAATATAAAGCCGATTATGCAGCACAATTATCTACATATCGTAGTTATGGAAAAAGCCTAATAGAAGCTACACGAAAATTAGCAGATGACGAAAGACTATTAAAACAAAGTTTAGAGAATTACAAGAAAACAGTTGCAGCTTGTAAGCCATCAACAAATAATAATGCTATTCCCGATATTCCACAAGCAAAATATCAATTTGAAACAGATGGATTGTACGAGCCTACAACATATAATATCAATCATAAATATGGGTCACAAGAATTATTTAACGATGTAAAGGCGGCAAATACTGCATATTGGGATTTCTTTGATACTTACGAAGCCACACAAAAGAATGTTGCAAAGTATTCCGCTAAAATGCGAGCTATCGCATTAGAATTTAGTTTTAATATCAAAACCTTAACGACCGAATACGCAAACGGAATTGAAAACTACACGCCATTATTTACACCGTCAGAAATGAAAGAGCTTCGGAATTTTATTGTTGAAGGTGATTGGGAAAGCTCCGTTATTACTTTCGATGATAATTTCAAGCCAAACGAAATATATAATTCTTTGGTGGATATGTTCAACACGGCAAAAACCGAAATGGATAATATCTATTCTAAACCTATCTATGAATTTAGCGCAGAGATTGCGGACATTTTCAGAATGAAAGAAACACGGGCGGCGTGTGATTCTATTTGTTTGGGTAATTCACTTTATATCGCTGATGGTGATAATTGGATTACGCCGATTCTATTACAGGTCAATGTTGATTTCGACAATATGAATGGGACAACAATGTTATTTAGTACGGACTATAAGCGCAAGCCGCTTGAATACCGATTTAGTAAACTATTCGCAACGATACAACAAACGAGCGTATCAACGCCTAAATATACATTTGATTAACAATAAGCCTTGCAATTATGCAGGGCTTTATTTTTTGAAATTAGAAAAATTTGTAAAAACTATCACTAACCCGTTGACTTCTAACACTATTTAGTGTATAATGTAAACTGTAGATAGAAGAACATCATCAAATAGTTGTTAGGAGGGCTTATTATGAAGTACATTACACAGGCAACCGAAAATAAAATCAATGCAATGGTAAAAGCTGATAACGGTTTTTATTCTTGGGGATATGCGCTAAAGCAGATTCTCAATGTGATTAAAGCACAGCATAGTTATTTAGGCGGTACAATCAAAGAAGCTAACAAAAACGGCGTATTCTTTGAAAATGATTTTGAAATCATCATCGAGGAACATTATCCCTATAACGGGTTCGCGGTTGATTATCCTGAAATCTTTGATTACAAAGCAACCTATGAATATCTTTTCTGTTGTGACTTTAATAAGCTGGTTAGATTGCTTTATAACCGCTTTATTACCGAAAGAGGGTGATGGGATGGAGCTATTACCCCACGAAAAATATTTACTATCCATAGACGAAGCCGCCGAATATTCGGGAATAGGACAAAACAGATTAAGACAGATTATAGACGAGAATCCCGATTTAGATTTTATCATCAGGCGCGGCGAAAAGAAAAAGCAAAAGTTAATCCATCGGAAAAAGTTTGAAAACTGGATAATGACATTAAATTTTATTTGATAAGGGAGTTTTGATTATGGCAAAGGTAAGAACAGATAAAAAAGGCAGAAAGTTAGATAAAGGTGAATACCAAAATCCAGACGGGCGGTATTTCTACATCTATACCGATATTAACGGTAAGCAATGCCGAGCTTATTCTTGGCGTTTGAAAGATACCGACAAAGTGCCAAAGGGTAAAAAGTGCGATAAGAGTTTATACGCACTTGAAGCAGAAATCAAAAGTGAACTGCAAAAGGGTATTGATACTACCAAAGCAAAGAAATTGACGGTTGATGATTTGTTTGATAAATTTCTTGAAATCCGCAAATTAAGAGAATCAACCGAAACCAATTACCGATATATGTATGAGAAATTCATACAACCGACATTCGGTAAAAGGAAAGCAAAGGAAATCAAGAAATCACACATAGCGAAGTTTTATAAATCCCTGATTGATGATAAAAAGCTGAAGCCCAACACGATAGAGAATATCCACACATTATTAAGACCGATTCTGCAAGTTGGTGTTGATGATGATACACTTGTTAAGAACTACAGCATAGCAGCCTATAACGAAATTCGCAACAGCTATAAAGATTATTGGGATTTCAACACGGTTAAAAAATCATCCTTTACGAAAGACCAACAAGAAGCATTTATGAATTACGTTCGAGAGAATCAAGAACAATATGACGGCTGGTATAATATTCTGGTTGCATTTCTCGGTACTGGTTGCCGCGTTAGTGAGTTGGTTGGTTTAACGTGGGATGATGTTGATTTCAACAACAACACCATATCAATCAATCATCAAGTGCATTATGGCAAATCTGCCGAAACAGGCAAATTTGAAAAGCGCATTGTTCCTCCTAAAACAAAGGCGGGATTAAGAACTATAGCAATGTTCAAAAAGGTTAGGGCGGCATTGCTGAACGAAAAGGAACGCCAAATGAAACAATGCTTATATAGTCAAGACGTTATCAGCGGTACAAAGTGGAAACAAGTAACGGAGAACAACAGGAAAAAGATTATTGAAGAATCCGTTACACTTTCCGATTTTATTTTCCTTAATCGTTTTGGTGCTGTTCAGTTACCTCATAACACTAACCGCGCATTTGAAAGAATCCGCAGAGATTATAACAACTACGAAATAGACATTGCAAACAAGGAACACAGAGAGCCTATAGAAATGCCCCATTTTTCAAATCATATTTTACGCCATACATTCATCACCCGTGCTTGTGACGAGGAAGGAAATATAGCGGTTGTTAGTGAAATGGTGGGACATAACGACATATCAACCACACAAAATATTTATGACGAAATCCAGCAGGAACGCAGAGAAAAAGCAGTTACAGACCTTGAATCTAAAATGTTAATAGGCTAAAAAATAAAGGTGTGATAATCAAATCACACCTTTTTCATTTCATAAACTTTTTATAAAAATGCTATCAAAATTTACAAATTCTTTTACAAATCCCGATTTTTTCAGCCTTAAAGCGTTAAAAAGCCACTGTTTAAGCCGTTTTTTTTACTTGCTCTGTTTAAGGGTCGGGAATTAACGAACAACATAATATATTGCTATATATACGGAATAAAATATATTATATTGCTGTTGTGTAAAGCTGTTTTGTGACTCATTTTTACAAAAACTTTATAAAATGCGTTTTATTTTCTTATATCTTTAGCCTATTATTTTTACAAAATTTTTACAAATCCGTATCATTTATAAATTTTGTGAGAACATTATATTTCTTTTCAAGAACTTTTGCAAATCCCAATTCGGTTAGCGCGTCAGCGGCGGTACAATGTAGCTTATACGCTTTTGCGGCTTCTTCGGCGCGTTCTCCTGCAATAACCAGAACACCATTATACTTTGTATCTATTGTTGCCTGACCTTGTTTCAATGCCTGTTCCATTTTATAGTTTATGTTATCATCTACTGATTCCGCTATTGACTTTTGGAACGTATCAAAATCCTTGTAAACTAACCGCAATTCAAAACCACAAGCATTAGCAATCTGCGCCAATTCAAAATCGCGCAGCCCACCACGCGATAACTTGTTACTCAGGTTTTGCGTGGTTATTTTTTCGTCTGGATATAGGTTGTTTAACCGTTTGACTAAATCAGCCAACTTCATACGCGACAAATAAAGCATTTCATTAACCGCTGCCCTACTGTTAGATGGGCTATCCTTGTTATCAAAACGCTTATCCTTTATAGGAATGATAAAATCACGTTCAGTAATCATAGTATATCACCGAAATAATTAT
>Ga0326511_10000612_pt1 | contig 31448 bp, 53 predicted proteins | sample 0_2496_0518_D_FD_203701 | JGI IMG/M metagenome (GOLD analysis project Ga0326511, IMG submission 203701) | Bovine rumen microbial communities from UC Davis, California, United States - 0_2496_0518 | ecosystem: Host-associated > Mammals > Digestive system > Stomach > Rumen | place: USA...
AAAAGCAAATATCCTACTGACGAGATCACACACGTTTTATGGTTAGAAACTGAAAGTTTAAGTGGTTCTGGATATAGAGAAATATATCATGGGACATACCAAGAATGTTTTATTGAAAAAGAAAAGTTAGAAAACAAACCAAAGTCAAAAAGGAGAGGAATTAGAGCATGGATATTATCACATTAGAAAATAGACGTGAGTCATACGATAGTTTAGATAAACAAAAGAGATACATACAAATACTTGAAGTATTAGGAAAGAATAAAATGACAGCCAAAGAAATAGCTGTTGAGATGTTTAAAAGAGGAATGATTCCAAATAGTGAAAGAAACTTCACAGCACCACGTTTAACGGAATTAAGCTATGAAGGAATAGTTGAACCTATTGGAAAGAAGAAATGCGAATACACAGGAAAGACAGTATCAATATTTCAATTAAGGAGTGAGAAGAATGGAATTTAGATTATTAAAAGCCGAAGAAATAGATTGTAGAGTTGCTTCTATCGATAAGACATGGTGTACTTTATTACTTTATAAAGACGCCCGTGTCGACCAAAATATCCTAGACGAAACAGTAGGAAGTATGAACTGGAAAAATCATTATTCAAGAGATAACGCAAATTGTACGGTAGAAATATGGGATAACGAAAAGCAACAATGGATAAGTAAAGAAAACACAGGAACGGAGAGTTTTACAGAAGCTGAAAAAGGTTTAGCAAGTGACTCATTTAAAAGAGCATGTTTTAATTGGGGAATAGGTAGAGAACTTTATACAGCACCTTCAATATTTATCCTACCTCGTAAGGATATGGGTAGTATCCGTAAACCTGATGATGAACCAAACGAGTTTTTTGAAAAGAACGGTAAATACACCACAAAAACACGTTTCTATGTAGACTATATTGACTATGAAAACAAAGTAATAAAGAACTTAATGATACGAGATCATAAAGGAAACGTAAGATTTGAACAACTAACACCAGAAAAAGAAAAAGAAATAAATAAACAATTTGAAGAACTACAAAAACTAATAAGAGAGAATGAAGAAAAAGACGATAATTTCAATAGAGAAGATTTTTATAAATATTTCAAAGTAATAAGTGATAATCAATTAAACCTAAACCAAAGAAAAGTTGCTATTGAATTATTAAAGAAAAGATTAAAGAAGGTGGACTAATGTTAGAAGCTTTTAAAGAGGATAACCCTCATTTGATAGTAAATGATAGTTTAAAAGAACAATTTTTAGAGGACGAATTGTATCAAAGAATATTTGAACTAAAAGATATGGTGTATAAGTATGATGACTTAATCGAAGAAATAGTACAACAGTTGATTCATACACACATAACACTAGGAGAAATGGAAAAGATTGGAGAAATTATTTATGAGTAGAACATTTGGAGCAAGAGATACAAAACCAAGGAAAAGAAGAAAAACTAAACAAGAGATAGCAGAAGAAAGAAAAACACAAGTAAGTGAACACATAAGAAAGATAAGAGAAAAAGAAAAAACTAGGATAGAACAAGAATACTACCTAGTACCAAAAGAACTTCTAGATATGACAGGAATCTCATTAGAGAGATTAAAGAAGTTATTATGTGATAATGCAAGATTAAGAATAAATGAAGCACTAAAAAGATTAGAAGAAATAGAAAAGGAGTGATGACTTATCAATAAAGTATTTATTACAGGTAGAATTACCAAAGATTTAGAATTAAGAGAAACAAAGACAGGGAAGAAAGTTTGCGAGTTTACAATCGCAACAAATAGAGTAAATGGAAAAGAAGCTGATTTTGTTAATTGTATGGTATGGGATAAACAAGCCGAAAACCTAGTCAAATATCAAGGAAAAGGAAGTCTTTTAGGTATAGAAGGTTCTATAAGAACAGAAACATACGAATTAAGCGATAAAAAGCACTATAAGACGTTCGTTCTAGTAAATAACATAGAATACCTATCCCAAACACAAAAGACGGAGAATACCCCTAAAAATGACTTTGAGAGTGCATCTATAAAAACTGAATTTCACGACCAATTAGAGATTACAGAGGACGATTATCCGTTCTAGGAGAGAATATGATAGAAGGACAAACGAGTATCTTTGAAATGTTATATCCTACATACAAAATAAAGAAACCAATTCGTTTAATAGAATTGTTCGCAGGATATGGTAGTCAAGCACTAGCTTTAAAGTATTTAGGTGTACCTTTTGAACATTGGAGAATATGTGAGTGGGCTGTTAAGTCAATACAAGCATATAAAGATATACATTTTACTGATGACAATACTGATTATTTTAGTGAACAACCTTATGATGATGATTGGCTAATAAGTTGGTTATATGAAAAAGGAATATCTAGCAACTATAATGATCCAATGACAAAGAAACAAATAATGAGATTAACACCACACCAAAGAAAGACAATATATAACAATATAATAGCAACACATAACCTAGTAAATATACAGCAAGTAAAGGGAGAAGATTTGGGGATAAAGGAAACTGACAAGTTTACTTACTTACTTACTTACTCCTTCCCCTGTCAAGATTTATCTTTGAGTGGCAAAAGACAACTAATGAGTGATACCTCAACTAGAAGTGGAATGTTATGGGAAGTAGAAAGAATACTAGGAGAATGTGAAGAACTACCAGAGATTCTTTTAATGGAAAATGTACCACAAGTACATGGAGAAGGTGCTATCGAAGATTTTAATAAATGGCAGTTAAGACTAGAAGAATTAGGGTATAAAAACTATTGGCAAGATTTAATTGCAACTGACTATGGAATACCACAAACAAGAAATAGATGTTTTATGGTATCTGTACTAGGAGATTACAACTATACATTTCCTAAACCAATTCCTTTGAAGTTAAAGTTAAAAGACTTATTAGAAGAACAGGTAGATCAAAAATATTTTTTAAGTGATAAACAAATAGAAAGTCTTGAAAGTGGTAGTTATAATGCTTCAAAACCTAGTGTTAAATTAGAAATTACTGATAAAGGATTATGTCAAACATTAGATACAATGTCAGATGGAAATAGACAACCATTAGTTAGAACTGATGATATTAACATTGTTGGGAATATACCGCAATGGCATCAAAGAGGATATATATATGATGAAAATAATTCAATGACAACTATTTGTGCTACTGATTATAAAACCCCAAAATTAGTAAAGATAAAAAATGCAAATTTTATAGGTTGTATTGATACTAATTTAAGAATACGAAAACTAACACCAAGAGAATGTTTTAGACTTATGGGTGTAAAAGATGAGGACTTTGATAAAGTACAAAAACACCAAAGTAATTCAAGTCTATACCACCTAGCAGGAGATAGCATAGTTGTTCAAGTTTTAATGGCTATATTTAGGGAGATGATTTAGTGAATGATTATTACATTTATAAAAAATTTACAAGATTTTACCAAAGGTATATTACAATGGTTTATTGACTTTTTTAAATTTTTTATAGGAAGTGATTAGTTGAGAATATTAAGTGAATTTATACAAGAGGATAGTAAAATCATTACAGTACAAATAGGGTTGAACGAGGAGATAGAGGTCAAGAGAAAGAAACGTAGTAAATCAGCGAATTGTTATTTCTGGGAATTATTGCAACAACTTTGTTTTGAACTGAACCTAGATGTTATCCAGGAGTACCGAAAACGAGTAAAAGAACTAGGTATATTTAAACAATGGGAAATTGATACCATAAATGTACCTACATTTGAGAAACTATGGTGTGATAGGGGAATGGCATGGTTTACCGAAAAAGTCGAAGAAATAGGCGAAAAAACGGTTTTAAACGCATACTACGGTTCTTCTTCTTACAACTCTAAACAAATGAGTAGGTTAATAGACAATCTGGTACAAGATTGTAAATCGGTTGGAATACAAACATTGGACGAGTTAGAGATAAACGAGTTAATGGAGAAAGATTATGGAAAGAGTTGAATTAAGCCCAAACGATAAGAAAGATTTATTAGAATTGCTAGACTATGCAAAAATGAAAAAGAAAGACGAAGGTACAAAAAATAGGAGAGATAAATGGAATGACGCTAATTATTGGGAAATTAGAGTAGAGCAATTAAAAATGGTTCTTAATGGTTATGTAACAACTCCTGGAATACAATCTAGCTTGTATACAGTTATAAAAAGAAAAGGCATTCCAAAAGAAAGTATAGACAATGATCTAGCTGACTTCATTGATTATCTAAACGAAAAGAAAGGAGAAGATTCACTTTACTAATGTATGCAATTACTTTAAGAAAGAATAGTACATTACAAATAAGAGGATATAAACATAGAGGAATAAGATTTTGGTTATGTATTATTCATTACAAATTGAAAGGATACGAAGTGAGTCATGATTAAATGGGAACGAAAGAAAGATTAGATTTATTAAAAGAATATCTTGATAAAGAAGCAATTGATTATGAAAGTTATTGTTTAGAAGATGAACATAAAGAAGAAGGAAAAAATTTGCTTGAAACAAAAGAAACAGTTATTAACGAATTATTAAAAAGAATATCTAATCTAGAGTTTGAAGTAGAAGAAAGAGATAGAAGAATAGATAAAGCAATAGAGTATATAGAAGAAAATCTACAACCTTATGAGAATAATCTACCAATTATAGCAATAGATTATCTAAATGTAATATTTCTATTGAAAGGAAAAGATAAAAAGTGAAATTAGAAGATTATGTAGAAACTTTCATACCTACAAAAGAAACAATAATAGAAGTGGTAGATTATTTATTTGAAATCATTACAAACTTTTTTAGAGGGGGTAATAAAGAGTGAAAGAACATTTACAAGATTTAAAAAGTGGTGGTAGACCTATGACAAAATTAGAAAAAGCAAACAAAGAAATAGAAAGACTAAAAGAAGATAACGAATATCTTAATAAAGTAAATATTGAATTATCTACTAAAAAGAATAGATTAAATAATATCATAAATGAATTAGAAAAATGGTTAAAAGAAAAGCAAATATTATATGGAATAAATCAACAAGGTTTTAGTTGGGGAGTATGTGGTGAAGCATTAGATAAATTACAAGAACTAAAAGGAAGTGATAAGTAATGAGCGAATTTTTTGAAGAACACGAAAATTTAGGCTGGTTTATTATAGGTTTATTACTATGTTCATTCGTAGGTCTTTGTTTATATGCTAATGTCAAACAAGATTTAGAAGGGCATTATGAATATATTGATATGCAAGGAAATAAGGGTATATCTCAACATTGTAGAAAATATGATTATAAAAATTATGGATTAGAGTGTGATACTGAAAATGGTATTCAACAAGTACAAGCATTTAAATATGTTAAAGATTAGGAGATGATAAAGAGTGAGTGAAATAAAAGTAATGAATGATGATGAAATAAGAGATTTTTGTATTAAAAAAGATTTAAAAATATTTGAATTAGAGCAACAATTGCAACAAAAAGAAAACATAATAAAAGAAGTTAGAGAATATATAGAAAATCATATTGCTATGTTTAAAAATAAAGATGTATTAGTTGATATGAATGTTGATGAACTTTTAGAAATATTAGATAAAGAAGAACCTTATAACAGTGATGAAGAAGAAACATATAACACTGATGAATAACAACAAGATTATTTATGGGAAAATATTGATGAAGATAATATAGAATTAGGAGAATAAAGTATGGGAACAATAGTTGGAATACTTTTAATGATAATATTAATTTTATTTATAATCATGGGAATATTAGCAAGTAAAGATAAATAGGGTATCGGTTGAATAGGAAAGGAGAGTATGGAATTATTAGAAGCAAAAGAACAACTTCGTGAAGTTAATTCTCAACTTACTTTCTATATGAAAAAGAAAAGGGCTTTACAATCATTTATTCAAGAAGAAAACGACAGGTTGAAAGGTATTGCTAGTCCTAGATCAAAAGCATGGGAATTAAAAAAAGACGAAATATTTATTAAAGAATTTGGTAGGGAACGTACTGCTCGAGAAATAGCTTTACTTATGAATTATAGTGAAAGACAAGTACAACGATTCTTACAAGAAAAAAACTAGGAATTATCCTAGTCTTTTTTTATCCATACTTTTCCTAAGTCTACTAAAACATATCCGTCTTTTTTATCGAGAACTTTTAATTGTACATATTCGTCTTTAGGTTTAGCAGGATATACCGTTGTCCATTCATCGTTAGAAGCTATCCATTGTTCACTTGCTATATTATACCAAATGTATCCTTCATTTTCTTTTGCTTCGTAGAAATCATAAAAACCTGGTGTAGCGTGTCCTATTGATTTAGCTTTCTTATTAGGTTCTACCCTTATATTTAATTCTTCTACTTTTACTTCTATTTGGTTTTTATATTCGTCCCTTTCTACGTTTGGTGTTGGTTTTACTTGTCCTTTTCTTCTAAAAGCGTGCATTCCACCTTCATCTATTAGTTGAACATGACAGTTGCTTCCTAATGGATAGTTTTGACTAAAGAAATGGCAATAAACACCGTCCCAATGGTCATAAATAGCAATGTGTCCATATTCCCAAATAACAACGTCACCTTGTTGCATTGAATAAATACTTATTTCATCAAAATATTGATCTAAAACTTCTCTTTTTGGTGGATATAACATATTGCTTACTAAACCACTACCACTTAGTACTGAAGGTGGAATATCTAAACATTCGGTAAAGTAATACTGTCCTAAGTCCCAACATTGTCCACCATATTTTTTGTCATAATCTAAATACTTTCCATTGTATTTATTTTTAAATTCTTCGTAAGTCATATTATTTCTCCTTTACGGTATGTTTTACTCTATCTTTTTCTTCTGCTCTTTTTCCGTTGTTAAATCTATCTAGTGTTCCAACTAAGTATCCTGTTATTCTACGGATACGTTCAAATTTTACTCCTTCGCCTTTCATTTATCCCAACTCCTTAAATTGAGATTCTTCTTTTTCTTCTTTAGTATCCTTTTTTGCAAAGTAGAAAGTAAATATCATAATTGCTATTTGCATGAATTGTTCGTTTGATACTTTTCCTACTATAAAACCGTATAGTAAACCACCTGTAATAAGCATTGTTATAATACTCTTTAAATCAATCAATTTCTTTAATTCTTTCATATAATCTCCTTTACTTATTTACTAAAAAGTCTTGTAAATCTTTTTGAGCTTCTTTTAATTTATCAATCGAATTTCCGTTAATCTCATGTGATACCAAAGCAAGTATGGAATTACATAGAACTTTTATAAATGTATCTTGTTCTTTTGTTTTATCTTCTAAATCTCTTATTCGTTTTTCGTGATCCTTTAAAGCTTCATCATGTCTTTGTACCTTGCTATTCTTTTTCCAATTTGCAATAAGGTTAATCGCACCACCTATTGTAGTAATGAAACCACATATAGCAATAACAACAACGAAAAATGATTCTATTTCAGTTAAAGTTATCATTATTTATTCCCCTCTCATATTAAATTTCCTTTAAAGCACTAGCGTCTAAAATAAAAGGTAAATCATCATTCGTTTGACTTATGTTAGTCTGCCCTTCTTCACTCTTGGCTCTATAAACTTCTTCTAACTGACTAGCAAGTGTTCCCTCTATCTTTGTATAGGTTGGGGTGGCTAAACCGTAATAAGCAGTTATATTGTTTGTGCTTAGATAGTTGTTAATTGCAGTTGCAGTTGTTAATGTTGTATCTTTAACTCTTACTACTAAACCATAACTATTTGAATTAAATGTACCTATACCATTATCAACTGTCATATTGTATAAATCATTGTAAGTAGAACCTAGTAATTTATCTGCTTTTGTAATGTTCGTATTATAATCAACGATAGCATTATTTGTTAAACTATATGGATATAACCACCCTATAGAAGTACTACTTACTCTCCAATTTACTCTTGATATAGTTTGTGTTCCATTCAAAACAACTTTCCCTATCTTCTTCTCTAAATACCACTCATTTGTTCCGTATGGTTCGTATGGTAAAACAGTATTTCCTTTGTTTACCATGATATTGACCGTTTTCATATTATTGTTATTATTAGTGGAACTTCTAAATCCTAATCTAACAAATGCAATATCTTTTCCACTAGGTACTGTAAATGTAGTAAAATCTCCACCACCTGATTTGTCTACAGTTCCATCTGCTTTTAATGCACCTATATATGTTTTATCACTTGCATAAAATAATACTTGTGATTTATAATTCGTATTTATATTTTCATTATCATCAACTTTTATATAATCACTTGTTAAAGAATTAGTATCACTAAATGTAAGCCCTGTAGTCCATACTAAAGCTACATTTTCAGTACAAGTTGCTCTATTTATTAAATTATTACCACTATTTCTAATAAACTTATCTTGGTAATCTCCTATACTTCCTAAAAACATTCCTTCTGGTAGGTTTATTGGATAGGTTGTTCTTTGGTATGGAATATAATCGGTTGCTTGGTTTCCTAATTCTACTTGAATACTATCTAATATAGTTTCTAGTGTTAATGTATCTTCGCTACTATCGTATATATACGCTACTAAATATTGTGCATTTTCTCCTGTCGTTATTGTTATTGAAGTTCCTGTATGGTCTGTAATTACTCCACTTACCATTACATTATTTGCATAAGAAGTTGTTATATATCCTACTCTAAATCTTTTGCTTGATATTTTACTAATTGTATAGGTTTTATTTGCTTCACATGGTACTACAATACATTTTGTTGTTGAACTACCAGTTATTATTTTAAAAGAACTATTAATATAACCATTTTTTACCATTGTATCTTTATCAAACAAGTTCTTCCCTACTACTTCTACCTCATTATCTCCACTTACTGTATGTACTTGCATTGGAAAATCAGGATTAGGTGCAGGATTTCCACCTGTGTATGGTTCGTATGATGTTGCAGTTGTGCTATCTACTAATTCATATTGTATTTTATATCTTTTTAATAATATCTTAAATGATGTTCCAGTTTTTGGATAAAAACTAATATATTTTAATTCATTTGTATAAAAGTTTGCAGGAGAAGTTGATATGTTTCCTGCGGAAATAGGTGTTTTTCTTGAAGAACTACTATGTGTTCCATCACTTGTCAACATTAAATAAAAACTTGATGATAATGTTACTGATGTATCGTTATCAGTCAAAGATATTACTAAATATTTGCCACTTGGTATTTCATCAACTATTTTTCTATAACCGTAAGTATCACTTGTTGTATTATAATCACTATAATTTGTTGAAAATAAGTTCTTCCCACTCGTACTATCCTGATATGTGTTTCCTTTTAATAAGACTTTCATAGGAGCTTGTTCCGTATTTGATAATGTTAGTTCAGTTCCTTCTCCTACGACTTTTTCCCAATTATCCCATACTACGTCAGTTCCGTTGTTCATTATTTCAAGATAACTTTCTCTTATTGTAGAAGGTATGTTCTCGATATTCTTATGTTCTGGTAAAGATACGTTTGTAATGGTATCGTATACTTCTCCTACGTTAGTATACATTGATTGTATTGTGTCGCTTATTGCCATTATTGAACACCCCCACCAGTATTTAGGTTATCTAATAGGGTTTGTATATCTCCTACAAGTCCGTCAACGTATGTCTTTGTAGTTAAGTCTTTTCCTGCAATTACGTTTTCAAGAGTACCTTTACATACTATTAAACTATTTCCACCACTTGTATAATTAGCATAAGTTTTTGTTGAACCTGATAGGAAACCACTATCCATTGCAATTCCATAACCATTATTTACTTTTATTACTCCACCTTTATTTGAAGTAGCATAATCGGTATTTTTTACATAGTCCGTAAGGTCAACGTGTACTCCTATTTTTCCTAGTAGTTCCCATTGTCCATTGATATATACATATTCGGCATAGTTATTGCCTTCTTCTGTTGGGTTTTCTAAAGGTACAAGGTAGATTGTATCGTCTTGTCCTGTTGTTGGTAATTCATTTACAATAATCATTTTTATTGCTCCAGGATCGCCCTTATCTCCCTTATCCCCTTTTTCTCCGTCTAAGATTTCTACTGTTTGTTCAGTTCCGTCTTTATGGGTAATTGTTATTGTAGTAGTTCCGTCCTCTTTTTCAGCTTCTATGTTTAAATTATTTGTTTCTGTTATTGCCTCATTGACTTCTTCTACTAACTGTTCCCACTCACTACGAGGTGGTATTGAAGGTTCACTTCCTTCTTTATATGAACCTTGTGCAACGTTAAAATACTTTGGAGTAGGGGAATAACGAAGTTGCAACTCATTGTCCACTGATTCGTATCCAAACACCCCTAGAAGCACGTTTCCTGGTTCTTGCAATACTTCATAAGGAATTATGCAAACATCGTTTAGAATAGGTGTTTTATAGGTTTCCTCGCACGTTGAAAAAACAGCTTGTTTTGCTAGTCCTTGATATTCATCACTAAATTCGAAACGTAATTCAGTGATATTGTATTCGCCAGAGTTTACTTGGTTTAGTTTTTCTATTTCTATTGTATAAGGTTCTACTTTTATATTCATAAAATCAACTCCTTTCTAAAATAGTCCTGTTTTATATCCAACTATATAAAGTGGAATACACCAATCATTTTTATCTCCTACTGCTATTTGGCTATCATTAATAATTGAAATGGCACTTCCAAAATATAATTGTGTATCACTATTTGGCACGTATCCTCTTAAACCTGCGTAAGCATTTCCATTATTTTGAATCATTGCCAGCAATAACCCTTGTTCTCCTTTTGGCACTCTTACTGATTGACAATTCTTTCCTGTTTTCCAATCGTAATAATAAATTTCTAACATATCATAATTACTACTACTTAATGTTATTGTTTGAGGTGTGAAATTATTTGTAGGGCTTGAATTTGTCCATAATAGTGTTCCTTGTATTCCACTTAAAATATCAGCATTATTATTGACAACGCTTTTTATTTCGTTCATGTCGGTGTCGTTTATTTTATTTATATCTGGTACCTGTGAATTTACATTTAAGTTTGATTTATTGCTATAAGTTATTGTTTGAACTGACATAATATCATCTCCTTTATTCTATTCTTATCTTTTGAGTTAAAATATAGAATTTGCCTTGATCTAGATTTAATTCTTTTGTTAGGTAAATTGTTGTTTCATCATTACTCATAAAATCTATTGAAAGTGGTATTTGTGTTGTATCTATTACTACACTCATTTGATAGTGTATATTATCAACTTTTTCCCACGTTATATTTTGCATAACTGAATAATCTTGATAATTTACTCTTAATTTAGTTATTTTTGTTGTATTAAAGTTTTCCTCGTTTCCTACATTTATGTTTCTATTTATGTAATTTGCTATTTCTGGATATGTTGTATCTGTGTCATCGTCTATTACGGATAAATAATAAGTAAAGTTTAAAAATAAATTTTCATAAATATTCTTATTAATTGTTTCATTTTCTGTGATTAAAAGATTATTATCTTTTGAAAGAATAATTTCTTCTGTTATTGGAGAGTCGTTTAGATAACCATTTGGTATTTCAATAGTAGAAGTTGTTTGGTTTTTATAGATTTGTTTATTATAAAGACCTCTAGCAAATACAATATTTTGATTTGAATATAATTCTCCTTTTTGTATACTAGCGATACCATAATTTTCATAAGGATCTCCAGAATACATACTGTCATATATAACAACAGAAGGGTGGTATACTTTATCATTACTTAAAACAATAAACTTATGTAAAGCAAAACTACTTTGTACGGCTGTATTAAAATTAATAATCGTTGTAGGGTTTGGTACAAAACTATATACAGGGCTAACAACATACTCTCCTTCTTTATATGCTACACAAACATAGTTATATTGTGCAGTAGAGTTTATTGTTGTGTTTCCTTTTGCTATACCGTATAAGATTCCATTTTCTACACATAAATTGAAAGAAGGTATTGAAGCTTCAAATGTAAAACTTGTTATCGTTGTTAAACTTTCTTTATCAATTTCATTTAGATTCATTAAATAAGTTCCGTCTTGGTTATTATATCTAGTAGTAAAGTACATAGTATCTCTATCGGCTATTCTTATGCTCATAATAGGTTTACCGATAGAATATTCTGTATAGTTTGTTAAAGCTGTTCCATTAAAAAACTCATACTTTAATGTTGTAGCATTAGTATCAATATAATAAAGATATGCTTTATAAGTATCGTTTTCTTTTTCTACTTGCATATCGCAACGATTTATTATATCTGCTTGTGCGTCTAGTTCATGTCCTTGATATACTTCCCATTCGTTTGGCATTCCTACATTATTTACAAATTTAATTAAGCAAGAATAATTACCACCATAAGAACCAAAAATAAAGTAAGTTGCTTCTCCTGGTACTTTTCTTATAATGTGTGGCATTGAATAATCTTGCCAAGAAATACTAAATCTTTGTGAAGCAGGAATATCGTAATTTGATTGGCTTATATAATAACTTGCTCTTAATTTGCAAAAGTACCCTTTAGAAGTTTCTAAAGCCACATTATTTAATAAGATAATTCTTAAATTGTATGGAGAATTTGGAGCTTCATCTATTCCGTATATTGTTCCGTTCTCATCATAGTCTAGATACCATATCCATTGAAGGTATGAACCTGAGTCGTATTTAGTAATTAATTCTAAGACATTTCCTTTTTGATCTAGTACAGCAATAAAACCCCTTGTATTTCCGTCTACTAAGTATCCACCATATACCAAATAATTAGAAGTAGTTGTTGTGGTTAAGATTGAATAATGGTTTACTGATATACCTTTTTCGGCAAGAGCTTGTTCTATACTTGAATTGGTTTCGTATAAACTTCTAAAATAATTTTGTTTTTTTTCTTTTGGAGTAATATTTCCTGTTATGTATTTAATTATGTTTGGTTTTAAATCTATTAGCATATTATCACTCCTTTAATGGCGAACTCAAAGTAGCTTGTAGTTCGTTGTTTCCTGTAAGTGTTATTTCTTCGAAGTCCGTATCATAAAATATAATAGTTGCTTCTTCTTCAAAGTCTACGTTTCTATTTATGTATTCGCCTTCTCCTATGTTTCCATTATTTTTTGCTCTTTGGTTATCGAAGTAGTTTATTGCGTTTTCACTATTAAAGCTTGACGTTAGTACAAAGGTATAAAAGATTGTATCTACTGATTTTATATAGTTGCTTTCTTTTGACTTAACCATGTATTCTAAAGCAAGGTCTGGGATAGGTGCTTCAAAACTAACTCGATTTCCTACATTCCATAAATTAGAACGTGTTTTTACTGTTAAAAGTATTTCAGGTTGTCCTTTATATTTGATATACGATTCTCCTATCAATCTTAATTCCGTATTTGTAGTAGCGTCACTTCTATTTTCATATCTAGCAACAACCCCTTTTCTATCAGTAGAACCTTCTATTCTTGCTATTTCAGTATTGTTTGTTATGATTTGTCTACCTCTTATAATAGGTATATAAGTAATAACGATAACTGAACCTAGAGATATGTTTCTAGCACTTTCAAAGGTGTTATTTCCAACCGTATAGTAAAAGTCTGCTGTATAACCAACTTGTTTTTCTTGATTGGTTGTAAAAGTCTTTTCTACACCGTTTACTGTTATTGATTGAATAGAACCTATCTTTTGTTCTACTAGGAATTGTGTTGCGTATCCGTCAGCTACAATAGTTTGTGTTTGGTTTATGTTTCCATATACTTCATTTGAAGTCATTACCTGTTTATTTCGATAATCTTGGGTATTGTAAGAATAAGAAATGTCATCGATTAAGTTTTCATCAAAATACGTTGTATTGTACTCTATTTTATTTCCTAAAGGTAATTTATTTGGATCATAGAAGTCTATTGCAACTGTATCTTCATCAACCATTCTAGTAGTCCACCTTGATTGTGTTATGTCGGCAAGATAATTAAATACGTCATAAGCAGTTTTATTCTCCGTAGAGTATGCCCCTATAACGTCATTAGCACCCTCTATATCGATATTTCCTATTACGAAACCATATTCACTAATTGTTTCGACAATCATCTCTATTGCCTCGTAAATGGTCTTATTTGCTATTACAAAGTCAAGTGTTTCTCCTTCACTTAGAAAAGTTTTAAAATCTAGTATTTGTAATGTAGAAAAATGTGGCTCTCTTGGGTTTAGAGATATATTTCCAGAATTTTTTACAACTCCACAAAATAACAACGAATTGTCATCGTCTAAAATCTTACATTTTGTATAGTCCTTAGCATGATAAAACGTTGTCGTGTAATCTTGTAATGTTTCCCAACTTTTAGGGTATATGTTATTTAAAATCACAGAAGGGGTGTTAAGCATTTCTTCTTTGATTGTAAAATCTTTATCACATAGAACTTCTGTTGTTCCTATTAAGACTTTCACTTATTACCACCCCATTCCGTAGTTGTAATCATTCTTCGCACCATTTGCGAAAGTTTTTATGTTTCCTACTACTTGTCCTAATGGATCAGTAGTCATATTCATTTGATTATTTACTATTACATTTGGACTATAATGTAGACTTGAAGAATTTGATAGTTCTGGGCTTAAAGAAAATGTACTTTGGATAGCTTCGTTCAAGTCGCCTTTCATATCCTCTAAAGCTTCTGTATATCCTAAAACGGACATTTTTCCAACGAAAGCAAACTCGGTACTTGGAGAATGTATTCCTAGTACTCCTTTTAGTCCATTTAATATAGAACGTCCTAAATCTTTAACCTTATTTACTATCCAATCTTTAGTACCTTTGATTCCATTCCATAGTCCTTCAATCATTTGTCTACCTACGTTTCCTAAAGTACCGATAGAACTTATTAAACCATTTGCTAAAGCTTTTATAATTCTTGGTGCTTCTTGTACAAGTTTCGGTAAAGCTATTCCTATTCCTACTACTAAACCTTTTATTAGTGCTACCGAAGCTTCTAGTAGAGTATCGACATTTTCACATAAAGCTACCATTGCGTCTACTAAACCTTCAATAACGACAGGAATAATTTCTGGCATAGCGTCTGCTAGTGCTAAAGAGATTTCTACTAAACCTTGTATAAGTGCTTCTATAATGTCAGGAAGCATAGGAGAAAGAGTTTTTATTATATCTGGTAGTACTGCAACTATTCCTTTTATTAGTGATACAGTACTATCTACTAAAACAGGTAGTAAAGTTTGTACTAAACCTGGTAACATTGGCATTAAACCATTTATAACTCCTACCAAACTTTCGGCGATTCTAGGTGCTATTTTAACAAAGGCATTTGCTAGATTTGTACCTGCTTGTGTTACGGTTTCAATTACTTCATCAACTGAACCTTCTCCACTTATTAGGTTTTTAATAGCCATTCTTGCACTATTAACACTTCCTGAAATAGTACTCATTGCTTCTTTTGCCGTTGTTCCTGTTACACCCATTTGCGTTTGAATAACATGTATTGCTTGGTACATATCGTCAAGACTCGAAATGTTATATTCTATTCCACTTATTTCTTGGGCATCTGCTAAAAGCCGTTGCATTTCAGTTTTAGTTCCACCATATCCCAATTTTAAATTGTCTAGTAGGGTAAAGTTTTGTTTTGCAAAAGCTTGATAAGCATTTTGTATTGATTGCATATCAGTACCAAATTTATTAGCATTATCACTCATATCTTGGAAAGCCATATCAGCTGTTTCCATAGCTCTTTCAGTATTTCCTTCTACTGATTGCAATAATGAGGCAGCGAAACTATTAACACCTTGCATATAAGTGTTTGCGTCTACACCAGCCGTTTTATAAGCTCTACGTGCGTTTTCTATGACTTTATCAGCACTTTCTCCAAATAAGGTTTCAACTCCACCGATAGATTGTTCTATATCGGCATAAGAGTCTATCGCTTGTTTCGTTACGTCTGTCAAAGCTTTACCAGCTAGTATGCTTCCTGTTGCAACAGCACCCATTAAAGCTCCACCTAGTTTTGCACCTTTACCAATGATACCTTTTAAACCATTTACCTTTTGTTCTAGTTCTTTTGTATCTCCTAGAAAGTGGTATATTACGTTTCCACCATTAGCATTGTTCATTTCCTCAACTCCTTTCTTGTAAAAAAATAAGGGCAAGGGCTACAACCCTTAACCCTCAAAGAGTTTATAAAGTTTCCCCTGTTCCGTTTAGTGTCATAGTGAAGCCGAACTCTCCTTCGTCCTCTGCATTTCCACCTAAACTTTCAAGAGTAAGTTTTACGTTTACTGTGTATGTAGTGTATTCTAATACACCATTATTTACACCTGTAAGTAAATCGAATTTAGCTTGAATGTTATTGAATTGTGAGATTGTTCCACTTGCTAGTAAAGTGTGAACTTTTCCTAAAACACTTTGAATTGCTGTGTTGTTAATGTCGATTTTGATAGTTCCACTTAAACTCAAAGCAACTCCTGTGATAATAGAACGTTGAATTGCATCACAAAATACATACCAATCTTTTTCTTCGAATGAAGTGTCTAATGCTAGTTCACTCGTAGTACATAAATTCGTAAATACAGGTGTCGTTGTTGTTCCTGTGTTTATCGCAAGTCCTTTGATTAGATCACGATTTGTTACATAAAATTCGTTCATTGTTTCTCCTTTCTTATGCCACTTGACTAATAATACATTGTAGGGTTGCTGTATAACCAACTCTACGAATGTCTATATACTCTATGGCTTGTGGGTTAGAGTATTGTTTAAATATAATTTCCCATAATTGTCCTTTATATGTGTACATAACACGTTTTCCTATTAAACTTCCTATTGTATTCGCTGTTGTATAATTCTCTCTTATCGTTAGTCCATAGACATTGACTTGAAAGTAATTAAACATTGGATCAATATCTCCAAAGAATACTACTTTTTGTCCTGGTTGTTCTTGAACAACGATAACTCTTTCGTCTTTATCGTTTGTACTAAATTCAGCTTTTACAAGATAATTTTCAAATAGACTTTGTAAGTATGAAATTAAAACTTCGTTTTTCACATATTCTCCTTCCAAGATTGATTGACAGCATTGTCGATTATTGTCGTACCATATCTTTTTAATGTATAAGCAAACCACCTAGAGTGTGTATCTGGTGTAGTCCAATTTGTAGTTGCATCATTCATTACCCATACATTAGAAGCATAAGAAGTACTTGAAGTAAGATAGAAGTCTTTATCAGCTCCTCTTACTCCTTGTCCAACTGTTTCTCTCCTTAAAGTTCCAGAATGATTCTTTCTGTTGCTTTGAGGTATATGGGGTACACTAAAATTCAACGTTTGAGTTGCTACACACCTTAAAAAGTCAGTAGGCATTTCTCGAAGTGCTTTCTTTACTTGTGGGTTTTCGTCAAAACTATATGTTATTTCCATTACTTAACAGCCACCGTATAGTTTACGATTTTATTCCATATCCAATTATCTTTTACTCTTAATACTGTGAACGTTTGACCGTTAAAAGTTATCTGGTCGCCTTCTTTTATATCCGTGGTGTTTTTTACTATATAGTACCCTTCTGCTTCTGGTATTGTATAAACTCCAAAAGCAACTCGTATGTCTTGGTTATAAGGGCAAAGAATAATTGGTTTCTTTTCAATATATTCATCGTCCCATACTCCTGTTTCTTTACGATTGTGTTTTATTAGGGTGGCTTTCATTCCATTAGTTAAAAACATTAGAACGGTAACCTCATTCCCATATTGTAGTTAATTGGTACACCACGATATAAATAACCATGATTTGAAAGTATTCTTCTTGCTAAGGTAGAGTAATCACTTGATAACTCACTTTTCATTTCTCCTGCGTCTACTCGTCCTTTATAGTCGATTGTAGGAATATCATATTCAAGCATAAAACGTAGTTGTTCCATACTTGCGTTCTTAATAGGAGTAGGAACGTTATCACAATTCCAAGAAGGATCACGATAACGTAAACCTACTTCGTTGAAAGTCATTTCACAAGCTTGTTCAACTTGCCATTCTTTTGGACATTGGCATTGATTATACTTATTAGTAAATTCTTCTATTGTAAAGAAGGTCATATTATAACCCCCTTTCTAATTAAACTAATTTAACGATTGCTTCATCTCTTACAATATCAGCACCGAACATAGCACGTCCTTCGATAACAAACATACCAGGAAGTCCAGGATATTCAGTGAATTGGTTAAAGTTAGAGAAATACATATCTCCTGCAACAGCTTCTACATTTGCGAAGAAACCTTTATCTCCACTTTGTAGAGTAGCACTTGCGATTGGGAAAATGTCTACTCCGTAAGCTCTTGCAACTGTTCCTCTATCTACACCTTCAACACCAGCAAGTGTTTCGAAATGTAATAAAGAAGTTAATTTAGCAACTAATTTTCCATATTCAGTAGCTTCAAGTCCCATTTTGTAATCATCGTAAGCATTGTGGTTGAATAATATAGCTTTTAATGCGTTAATATCAGCGATTGGATCAGTTGTTAAAGTGAAGCTTTGAGTTGCACTTGTTAATTTGTTGTATCCGTAAGTATCAATAGCAGAAGCGATTAAAGCATCTTCTTGTGCGATTTGTGATTCAATAGCTTGGTCGATATTGTTCATTCTTGGATCAACAGCAACTGAATAATGTCTGTCTAATTCTGTTAAATCGATTTTTACACTATCATAAGTAGCAAGTGTAGGTGCGATTGGTGTAGCACCAGAAGGTGTAGCAACAGCAACAGGTTTTGTTTTAATAACTTCAATCATAGGAGTACCTGTGCTTCTAATTTCTCCTAAGTATGAAGGGTTTAAGAAGTTCATGAAAGTTGAACGATATAATAAATCTTCATATACTTTCTTAACAACTCCTTGTAAGTCTAGATTTAAACTAGTGTAATTCATTTAATTCATCTCCTTATTGTTTTTTAATTAAGTCTTTGATTCTAGTTAAACGGTGTACTTCTGGTTTCTTTGGTTCTCCTGGAACATTACCAATAGGTAAATCGTCTTTTGCCTTTGGTGGTTCGCTTGGTGTGGTAGGAAAATATGTGTCTTTGAATTTCTCTTTAATTTGAGAAATTGCTTTGTCATCATCAGCTTCTTCTCCATATAAAGAACTTCTCATTTTAGAAACTTCTTCGAATTGGTCTTTTTTGAAACCATATTCAACCATAGTTCTTTCAAGTGATACTTTCTTTACTTTGTCTGCTAAATCAGTATTCCTTTTCTCAATATCATCGTATTTGCCTTGAAGGTCATCATAAGCACTCTTAGAAACTTTATTAGCTTCATCAACAGCACTTTTGATTTTTTTCTCTACCTCACTTGAAGGTTCATACCCCTTTCGTAAATCGTTTTCTAGTTTTTCGAAATCAATATCGTCATTTGTAATAGTGATTTCTTTGTTTGTGATATACTTTTTAATATCCATTTTTTTCTCCTTTTCTAGAATATAGAGAAAGTGCAAATTAGGTATACCTTGTCTAGTTTATAGACATTCGGCAGGTCTACTTTTCAAGCTCTTTTATTTTTTCACGGATATGCTTGATTTTCTCCGTTGTTTTATCTACCGAGTCTTGATCTCCTAATTCCTTGTAGATACGTCTATCTGCAAGTAATCTTGATTTTTTAAGGTCAAGACTTTGTATTTTTTGTTTAGTTTCGTACTTTTCTTCCCATTCAGGACTATCGTACTTTTCTTCTTGAAGTTGTTCTTGACTCCAATAGGATACCCATACATGTTTGCAATTAGGGTGTCCTACGTTTCCGTCTATCGCATCTTCTTTGTACCATTCTCCGTCTTTACCATAAGCTCTTAATATCATTTCTTCTCTCATAGTTGGTTCTCTATCTGTGTATACATACCCTTGATATGCCATACAATGCTTACAAGCAAAAGGGTGTGCTGGTAAATACCATAAATGGTTATCTAAAAGTTTTGCATCGTATATTGATCTATTCCATGCACTTCTTGTTAGATTTACGTTGTATAGCATTGATAGGTAAGTACCTACGTCAACGTATCGAATAATATCCCCAGAAGCATGACTAAAATATGGAATAGTTTTATCTAATTCATCGTATTTCTTCATAAAGCTTACAAGGTCTTGTGCTAAATCTTTACTATCCTTGAACCTTTTAGAAATACTTTCGTATAGTCTTATGTGTCTATTAACATATCTTTGTTCAAATGTCTTGAAATCTCTACTTGGTGTTAGTTCGTATAGTTCTCTATCGTCTAACTCATATTCTTTCCAAGTGTTTTCAAGTTTTATCGAACGTTCTGTTATCTTTTTGTTTCCATAAAGTTCGGCATCTCTAAAATCTCTTTGTATAACCATTTTTTGCAACTCTTTAATCGATTTATCCATATAAGAGTGGTCTACATTCCATAACTCCACAATTCCCTTTGTATACTCGTCTATTGGGGTTCTCTTATATAGGTTTTCAAAAAACTTCTCTTTTGTTGTTAGTTGCATACGGTTATATTTCGATAGACTTTCCCAAACTCTATCTTCTATAAATATATTTAAAGCTTCATAAGAAACTTCTGTTCCTTGATAAGTAAGTAGTGCTTCTTCAAGTTGTTTTTGAAATTCTTTGTAGACTTGTTCTTCGTCTATCATAATTCTCCAAACTCAATATTCATTTTGTTAGATTCTTCTTGCCATTCCTTAACTAAAACATCTCTTTCGATAGGTTTATCTACTAACTTGTTAAGAATTGGTAGTACAATATCAGCTCTTACTGAATAAGGAACACTCATAGCTCTTTGAACATCTTTTAAGACTTCTAATTTCTTCATATCATCGATTCTTTCATTTGCTCCATATTCCCATTCAACTTCAAAAGGTATTTTATTTACCTCTATTTCGTTGCTTTCTTGTAATCTAATGATATTCTCCAACAATCTATTGATTTGTGGCTCTAATTGGCGTTTTATTGCCTCTACGGTCATTTCACTAGCATTCGCACTTAAATCTACGTTTGCTGTGTTCATGTATGCATCTTTTTCATAACCAAATGAAGCAGGGCTTAAACCAGCCATTTGAATTATTTGGTAGTCATAGAACTTGAATGTATCTTCATATTCTTTTGTTCTTATATCTCCTTGTAAGAACTCGAAGAAATGGTGGTCTGCATCACTAGGCATTAAAACGAAATAGTCTTGTAATGTTCCTACATTTAAGGTTTGCACTTGATAACTTGATGATCTAGGTTGCCATTGTGTTGCAATATCTCCTGTCATATAGTGTTCACTAGAAGCAATTCTCGTTTTTGTCTTTTCTATTTCTTCTGCAAGTGTATTGATTAGAACCATTTCTTCATTCAATAGTTTCTTACTATCCTTGAAGAAGTCTTGTCCTATATCTATGTTTACAAGTACTTCATAAGGTTTGTTTTCTACTTTTTCGTATTCAGTATCGAATATATCGTTAAATCTTGATAGCTTTATCTCTACCATTTTGTCTTTTTCATCGATATATGCTTTAAACTCTATCGTACTTGTTCCGTCCCCATTTATTAAGATTCTTCTATGTAGTTCGTATCTTGTTTTATCTTTAAAGAACTCTTGTACAATAGTTGCTTCTTTTATCTGGTCGAATACTTGTACTAAGTCATGAATATCTGTTTTATTTAAACATTCTAAGTAAACTTTATCGTTAAACTTGTGTAAGTATATAAAACTTTCGGTTTGATATATGGCTCTTTCTAATGATTCACTCAAAGTAGGCATTAACCAATTTATTTCTAGTCCGTCAGTTTGTGTTATTAACTCACTACCGAATATTTGATTACGAATATAAGTTGCTATTTTCTTAGCACTTGGAGCTATTACATATTCGTCTTGATATTTGATATTAGGTTGTCCATTTGTTTCTCCTGGAATAACTACTTTTGCTGATACTCTAATAAACGGTGCTTGTAGTATTCCACTAGGTTTTACTCTACCTGTCATACTTTCTCTCCTTTCTCATATTCGAAACTCCAATGAGTTTTCTTTTTGTTTTCTTCTGTATATAAAACGTTAGTAGGGTGTATCACACTCTTAACGTGTAAGCTATGGAATATTTGAGGTTTAAACCAAAAATGAACTACATAGATGTTCTCATTTGGGTTCTCGTTTGGGTTTATTCTTACCTTTCCTACATATATTCCATTTAAGTAAAGGTGCATTTTCCATTTTCTACGAAAAAAAGACATACAATTTCTCCTTTGTATGCCTCTAAGCGACTCTTTCAAGTCCTTCATTTGCACTTTCTTTTCATTATTTATTATAAGTCAATATATACGACATGAGTACGACATCTTACTTGTTTTCTATAAATATGTACCTATTATCGTATATATCGTATACTTCTATTTTATGACAACGTGGGCAGGGTATAGTTATTCTTAAAGGTATCTCTTGTTTGATACCTATCTTTCGTAAGTTCTCTAGATACTTTTCTATATCTACTTCTACTAAAAACCTACGAGTGAGCTTACACCTGATTTTCATACTATCGGTGCTAGTCCCATATCTTTCATAAGGTCTAGTGCGTATCTTGTTGCATCAATAGAGTGATCTAGTTCTTTTTTGTATATGTTAGTTCCAGAAGTTTCACTCTTTATCTTGTCATATTGATAACTATCGAACTCTATAAGACTATCGTCCTTTCCTGATTCTTCATACCGCCCGTCATTGTAAAAATGTGTTATAGAAGGTCTTTCTAGTATCTCAAAGTATCCTTTATAAAAAAGAGATTGTAGATACTCTACACCTTCGTTTACTGAACCTGCTCCTTTTTTACTAATATCGTGTGGGATATTATCAACCGTTAATCGATTGTCAAAGTGTGAAGCTTCACTATCTATTACTATTCTAGTTATTGGTATGTTTGGGTATTTAGCTTTCAAATATACTAAAAACATTCTTAACTGTAATGAGTAATACTCGGTAGTAGGGTTATCTTGAAATACCTTACTATCATGGTAATAACATTCTAACCTTACTATTTTCCATTTACTGTCTTTCTTGCTGTATGATAGTGCCAAAGGTACGAATGTAGTAGGGTTTACTGAACCATAGTCTATTCCTATGATTATCTCCCTCATTATGTAATTCATATCTTTTATTGTCTTTATATTATCAAACACTTTTCCTTCTGCAACTACCCATTTGTTAAATACCTTTTGTTCTCTTAAACTACCAGGTGGAAACATTTCAACTACTTGTCTTATCTTTTCCTCTGTATCAATTAAAGGGTTATCATAAGGAAAGAATACATATTGTTTAGCATTTGGTTTACCGTCTATGTATGTTTCTTTGTATGGGTGTCTATCACCACCTTCTACGTTGAATGAATGAATAGTCTTTAAATATGGGTGTCCTGCGAAAGACATTTGTCTACCAGGAAACTCATTGAAACTCGCTTGTAGCTCTTTTACCGAATATATTCTAGCTGATTCGTCTATCCATATAAAGACTAATGGTTTCCCTAAAATCTTATTGAAACTCTTAACGTTGTTAAACCCAAAGAAAAAAATCTTTAAGTTATAGATTGATAGTGATTTGTCATCAGTATTCCATTTCAAGTCGTAGTCTTTTCCGTTCCTAAAACCGAACTCCTTTAAGTGCATCTCTAATACTTCGACTATGTTTCCTTTTAATGTTTCAATAGTCCAACCTACTATCGCACCATAGTATTGCTTGTTTGGATCATACTTATATAATTCCTGTGCGTATTCAACAGTAGCTTCGGCTATTATGTAAGTTTTACCACTTTGTGTACTTCCTTCAACGTATATCTCTGGTATATTAGGAGAGATTATATCATTCCTTAATTGGTTCTGTTTCTTCGATATTCTCATTTATTTCTTCTAATCTCTTTTTGTTTTTAGAAATCTTTTTAGTAGTTTCTTTTTGGCATTGATTACTTTCAACGTCTTTGATAACTAACTCTTTGTTTTCTAATTTTATCTTTTCTGCTTCGTCTACGATTATTCCGTTTGAATTGTTAATCATATACTTATTTCCAACTTTGATAAATTCCATTCCTAATATCTCCTTTCTATCTATATTGATTCCATTATTCTCCATTAGTGCTGTTAGGTTTATTCGCCCCATACATAGCACCTTCTAACTTGGAGTTATCACTTATTTCTATCTTAACAGTAGGAGTACTTTGGGTTTCTCCTTCTAATTCTCCTATGGTTTCCATAATAGTCTTGTAGTTAGCACTATTACCTAAAATAGAACCCTTAATAAGTCCTAGTGTAGCTAGTTGTCTATAAGTAAGTCCTTTTGTATTACCCTCTATATCTGCAACTTCTTCTAGCATTTCTTTAAGGGTTTCTCTCATTGTTTTTTTCTCACGTCTTGCCTTGCCAGAAGCTATTCCACCCTTTCTACCATTTTTCGAGGCTTCTTCACGGTCTTGCTCACTCGTAAATGGTATTAGGTTTTGTTCATTTGCCATAGTACCACTTCCTTTATATTATTTTAGGTTTTCGACAATTTTATTATTGATTTCACTACTTAATTTAAAAGCATCTTCTTTATTAGTGAATGTTTGGTGTATTCCTACGGCATTGGATACATTCCAAATATGTGTTGCCTTAACCTTCTTATTAGTCATTGTAAATCTATCAGCTTCTATCTTTGTTATCTCATATTTAGATACTAACTTATCGCAATCAAACATTTCATATTCGCCTTTGTCTACTTTTTGTTCAAATTGTGCTTTGTTTAATTCTTCTTTTGTAAGTTCTAGATAATCAACTCTTGTAAGTAGACTTGCTGTTCCTAATGGATACATAAGTCCTTTTTCGTCATTCTTATAAATAGCAATGTCTTTGTTCTTGATTTCTACTTTCTCCATAAATGTTTTTAGATTTTCGTCTATCATAGTTTTTTCTCCTTTGTAAAATTAGTTAGATTCGTTATGATTTCTCCTGCTGATAAATACTCACTTGGTATTCTATTTATTCTTTTTAAACTATTCCAATACTTTCTTTCTTCTTTGTCTTTTATCTTTGAAGTATCTATTGATCTAGATTTGATTATTGTAAATAAGGGTTCACTTTCTGGTATACTATTGAACTTTCTTAAAAAGTCCGTTTGTCCTAGTTTAAGGAACTCTTGAAAAGTGATGTTCTCATATCTAGCACAATAGAAAGCATAAGCATTGTTTAAGTCGCTAGGGTAAGCAAAACAAAACAATGTTTTACTTTTCTTCGCTGGGAGATTCCGTCTTTCCCACTATTGCTTGGTTGACTTGATTAGTAAATTCTAATATATCGTCTTTGTTAGTAATGTCTATACCAATATCCTTTATGATTTCTGCCAAAGTCATTCCACAGAACTTCTTTAAGATTTCATCATAAATAAGTTCGGCTTCTACGGATAGACAATACTGTTCTAACTCGATAAGGTTAGACTTGTCCTCGTATCTCTTGTTTCCTTCTACTTTAACTAAAACTAGATCATCAGCACTCATATTCATTTTCTTTAGTTCACTCATCATACGAGCTTTAGCTCTAAAGTTAATGTTTTGAACACTAGATAGTAGTTCTACGTCTTTTTTAAATGTAAAAGTCTTTTCTTTGTACTTTAATTCAGTTGTATCATCGTCAATTTTAATAAACTTATACATAATTTCTCCTTTTTTGGTGCTTATATAATAGAATAGGAGTGATTGTGTGATTTACCTGGATAATAAAAGTTTTATAAGCACCGTCTAACTCATAGACCTGATAATCGCCTACGAATTAGACGCTACCTATAAAAAAGATAGCGTTTTGCAATATTGAAAGGAATATGAATTGCAAAAATAAAAAATGAAAAAGAATGTTAGGTATCTACAACTTCTACTTACCGAGAGTGATTTGTAGATTAGCACGTCGAACGTACAATGGTTTAAAGTCTTATAGATACCATAGAATAGATAAAAGGTACGAACCATTATGTTATAAGCATAATGCCTTTTCTTTCAGTTGACTGCAAATCAACTTGCATTATCTACTCTATGCTATTTATAAAATTCTATTTGTATTTTGTTCTTTATAAGTAGCCCATCTTAAATTAGAAACAACATTATTCAATTTATTTCTATCAATATGGTCTACTGTTGGTTTATTTTCTAAATTAGGTATAAATGCTTCTGCAACTAATCTATGTATATGATAATATTTTATTTTACCATTTTTGCATAGAGGCAATCTATAATATCCTTTGTTTGTTATAGATGGTACTTTTATTATTTCTTCACATTTTCTTTTTTTTCATCATTCTTTTTAGACTTCTAACTTTGCCTAAATTAGATATTTGATACAGTCCTTCGTATCCTTTTATATCTTTCCAAATCTCCATACTTATACCTCCAATCTATAAGTCGAGGGTTGATTGGAGCAACCCTCTAGTATTCTCTTATGAACACCATGAGAAACAATCGTACTAAACTATAGAAACTGTTTCTCATGCTACCCATAATACTTGACTTACATATCCCTCGAATAATTGTGTCATCACTCACAAATCTAATCAATAATAGCAATTTATACTATTCCCTACACTTAAGCATTTCTGCCTCGATAGTCAATGTTTTTCTATCCTCTATTCTTCATAATGCAAGTTTAAGTAGCACACTTAAATTAGGGCTTTACATTTACTCATATTAGTAAAACTAATGCTTTCAAGCAACATAACTCCCATATAAACTAGATTTATTAGTTTTTCTAGCGACTTATGTCGACTACGGGTACACTCATTTATACGTTAGAGTGTAATAGCATTCATTACGAATACTGTACTATCAAAGTAGCAGATACTCTTGGGGAAACAAGGTATCATAATCAATTCTACACTCGTGTAGTTCCCATTATTGATTTAAGACTTTGACAGTACACTACCCATAAAGGATAGTGTCGACTGGAGGCGATTCTATACAGGAGGTTTAGTATAGAATGTGTGGTATTTATAGTGCCAAAACTAATTCTTTATAATATGGCTGGGTTTTTCACTTCTCCCCACACTTTTAGTATAAAATAACTTTTACGACATAAATACGACATCTTACAAATAACTTCTTCTAAAAATATTTATAAAATCTTCTCTTGTTCCTATATACTCCTCAAAATATTTTTGTGCCTTTACTTTCCATTTATCATTGAACTCTTTATCCTCTTGTAATATTCGATGACATTTTAAACATAATGGTAGTACGAAACCATATACCATTGAGTTGATTCTATTCTTTCCTTCGTAAATTTCATGCTTTGTGATTTGATAACTTGAACCACAATTCATACATACTTCTAGATCATCATAGAAAACACTCTTTCTATTTCTTTCTAACCTTACTAACTTATTACTCTTTTTTTTCATAATTTCCTTTCTCTAGACCACAACTAGACCACAATTTCCAGAGAAAATATAGTTTTTTGAGTAAAGTTTATACAATTTATTTGTTGATATTGCAATGGTTTTTATCGGTTTCGATATATTCCAATCATTCTCCTCAGCTCCACCATTAAGTATTAAAATCATTGTATATCAATGGTTTTTTCTTTTTCTAAATTGTATAAACCACACTCTAGACCACATTTTCAGTAGAATTATAAGGTATCTATGATTTTTGACACCTCTAATAGTTCGTTTTTATATAGGTGTGTGTAAGTATCTAACGTTATAGATATTTTACTATGTCCTAGATACTTTGATACTAGAACAATACTTGCACCATTATTGATTAAGAATGACGCACAACTATGTCTAAAGTCGTGTATCCTTATTTGTTTCACTCCTGCTTGTTTGCAATACTTATTCTTCTTTACTTGGATAGTAGTTTCTCTAAATGGCAACTCATTTCCAAATACAAACCACGATTCATTAAAATACTTTTTCTTTTTTGCCTCTTTTAGTAGTTTCTCATACGATTTTAGTAATTTTAATGGAATTGGCAACACTCTATTAGAATTGGCTGTCTTTGGGCTTGAAATCGTGTATAATTGACCTTTTAGTTTAGTAGTTAGTGTCTTATTGATACTAACTTCTTTTTTTTCAAAATCTATGTCTTTCCAAGTTAGTGCTGTTGCCTCTCCTTGTCTTAACCCTAAATAGTAAAGTGTTTCATAAAATGTACGATAGTCAAACTCCTCTACTACTGATATAAACTTCTTAAATTCATCATAAGTAAAGAATTGCATTTCCTTTTTCATTTCGTTTACTCGTTTGTAGTTCTCTATATAGTTTAACATGTAATCGTTTGTATTGTAAAACTTGTTTGAGTACCTTATCATTCGTTTAAGCAAACCTAATACCTTGTTTTTGTATTCTACGGAATATCCTCTTTGATCTAGATATAACTGTAATTGTTTCCACGTTTGTAAGTTAAAGTCATTTACTTTTATATTGTCTAAAGGTGCGAATATCTTATATTGATTCTCTAACTTTCTTAAAGATTGTGGCTTTATGTCTTTTCTTCTGTACTCTATGTATTCCAGGAACAAATTCTTAAATGTAATGTTTGAGGCACTTATCTTATTTTCTTTTGCTTTTATTCTAAACCTAGCTTCTTCTAGTTCAGCTTCTTTTTTCGTGTCATATCCTTTTGACGTGTATTGTTTCGTATTTCCGTATATATCCGTATATCGTAAAGTAAAGGAATATTTTACCCCACTTTTTAATTGTTTCTTTTTAATTGACATAACCGTTCCCCATTTCGATTATTTCTTTTTAAATAAGTCAAAGATACTAAAAGACGTTTTGTTGTATACCTTGTTGTAAATTGCTTTCTTTGGATCTTTTATTATTCCTGTTCCTTTTTGATTGTAAAAAGGCACTACTTCACTTTTGATTTCTCTTTTAAGTTTTCCTGTTGTTCTAGCTTTGATAGATTTCTTTATACTTGGTTTTCTTATTCCTATTTTCATTTATTATCTCCCTTTCATATATTTATTCATAATTTCCTTTAATAGTTCGTCTGGTTCTATACAATAAACCCTACATATTTCTATAAATATGTTTCTTCTTATTTTTGTTTCTCCATTTTCGTAATGAAATAGAGTTTGTCTTGTTATTTTATTATTCATTTTCCTAGATAATTCTAGTAAAGACCACCCTTTTTCTAATCTCTTTTCTTTCAGCACGTTTCCTATTACTATATTAAAATCAGTATCTACTAGTTTATCATCACACTTCATAAAATCACTCCCTTTACATTATAACACACTTTACAAATATTTTTTTACAAAAAGTTAAAAATATTCTTGACTAGTGTATTTTTTCGTGATACATTAGACATAGTTAAGGATAACCTTGACTAGAAAGGAATGATTAAATGTTAGTTAAATTAAAAGGCAAGAGGGTTGAGAAAGGTTTAAATCAAAACGACATTGCCAAGCTATTAAATATGGCAACCTCTACCTACAACATGAAAGAAAATGGAATTAGAGAATTTTCTATGACAGAGTGTATAGAAATTATGAAGATCCTAGAATGTAGTTTTGAAGAAATTTTTTTACAATAAAAGTTAAGGATATACTTAACTAATAGAAAGGAGTTGGAAATATGAAAAAGATTTTAAAGAAAGTCCTAATCGTTGCTGTTCTACTTACTATTGTTTATTCGTTTGCAATGCTTTATTCAAGTAGAATTGAAAGAATCGAGAACGGAGAATTAACACTAGTAAGTGAAAGTTATAGAGATTAAAAAAGAGAAACCTTGTGGCAAGTTTCTCATATCTATTATAGCACAAAGGAGTAGATATGGAAGAAAGACAATTTAAAGGTATATGGATACCTAGTGAAATATGGCTTACTGATGAACTTACAATTTTAGAAAAGATTGTCTTGGTAGAAATTGATAGTTTAGAGGACGAAATGAAAGGTTGTTTTGCTAGCAATAAATACTTCGCAAACTTCTTCAAATTAAGTCCAGGAAGAATATCACAAATTATTACAAACTTAACTAAAAAGAATTATATCGAAGTCAATTATATAAAAAATGGTAAGGAGATTCTAGAGAGAAGAATACGAATTAAAAGACCACCTTACCCCCTATTTAATAAATTAAATACCTATTTAGAAAATGATGATAGGGGTATTAAGAAAATTAAAGAGGGGTATTTAGAAAATGATAAAGAGAATAATATAACTACTAATAATATAAATGATAATAAAAAAGAAATATATAAAGAAACAAGATTTAAAAAACCTACTTTACAAGAAGTAGAGGAATACTGCAAAGAGAGAGGAAACTCTGTAAACGCAGAACAGTTTATCGATTTCTACGAGAGCAACGGTTGGCGAGTTGGAAAGAACTCAATGAAAGATTGGAAAGCTTGTGTAAGGACATGGGAAAGAAATCGAATAAATGAATACAAGGAAACACGATTTGAAAGAGAACAAAGAATTATGAAAGAGTGGGAAGAAAGAGAATGAATAAAACACAAGTAAATAAATTAGTAAATAAAATTAAAGGATATTACAATAGTCAATTCTTTATAGACGACTATGTATTAGACGCATGGTTCGAACAACTAGAACCTTATGATCTAGAGGACGCAGAAGAACACATACAAGAATATTTAAAAGAAAACCCTGACATTGCACCAAAACCTCATACATTTATTAAAGGACTTTTAACAAGAGAACAAAAAGAAGCTCGTAAAAATAGTTCTTACTTAATCAGTTGCAATTTATGTGGTAAGTGGCTAACAAACGATGAGTACGAGGCACACTACGATAGGTGTTTGGATATTCAATACTTATTGAGTGTCGCAAAAAGAAAAGGGGAAAAGTTCACTAGAGAGGACTTGGAGAATTGTAGACAGGACGTTATCGATAAACTTCTAGCAAAATACCCACCAGAAAAGAGGGAGTGGAATGAACTATTTAGATAGATACCATAAGAGTGGTAGGAGAAAAACTAAAGACGAGATTCTAGAGAGTGAACTTACTAAACATAAAGTCAAATGTAAATGTGGGCATACATTAATAATCATAGGAAGAGATAAGGTGCTTTGCAATCACTGTGGGCATTATGTATACAGAAACAAACAAGAAGAGTTTAAAGCCAAAATGAGGAGTGTTTTGAATGGATAGGGAAAAAGTTATTAGAATATACGATTCTCTACTATCAGGAGAAAGAGAAACATTAAACTTCTCAAAAGGATATAAAGTATTCGAAGAATTATACGAATTATACAAAAAAGATTTAGAAGAAAAAGGGTTTATAAGAAAGGAAAATGACTTTCTAGTCATTATAAGAAAAAATGAAAACGAAGAATAAATTAAGAATTGAAAAAAGCAAATATCCTACTGACGAGATCACACACGTTTTATGGTTAGAAACTGAAAGTTTAAGTGGTTCTGGATATAGAGGAATATATCATGGGACATACCAAGAATGTTTTATTGAAAAAGAAAAGTTAGAAAACAAACCAAAGTCAAAAAGGAGAGGAATTAGAGCATGGATATTATCACATTAGAAAATAGACGTGAGTCATACG